>JACDJC010001309.1_pt1 | contig 22506 bp, 20 predicted proteins | sample 7454191 | NCBI WGS metagenome assembly JACDJC01 (sample SAMN14253291, study PRJNA609438) | sludge metagenome | isolation source: sludge after 25d culture with pyrite and EDTA | collected 2018-12-20 | reverse complement strand
GAGTGACTAAAATTACGAGTGACTAAAGTGACTAAAGTGGTGGCGTCGCTTTGCTCCGGCTTTTATAAAACTGCCAGGATTCCTTCACTTTAGCTCACCTTAGCTCACTTTAGCTCACTTGACACTTGAATTTTCCCGTCTCATGCCCAACGTCGGTGAGGCATCCGCGGTTGGGAAGATCGGCGCAAAACGGTGCCATTCGGCAGGCTTTACATCCGGCCATCGATGCGCCAGAATGAACCAAAATGCTCTCCTGGGCACAGGGGAGGAAAACGGGGGAAAACGCCATGGCTCAACCCGTTGTCTATGGCCAGTTGACCGATCTGATTTCCGGCGAATCGCTGGCCGATACCGAGGACGAGCGCCTGCGCCAGCAGATCGCCCGGCGCCTGCTCACGGAATGCGGTTTTTCCCGGCAGCAGATCCGATGCCGCCTGCAGGTACCGATCGCCGCCGGAGAAAAACACGCCGAGGTGCCGTTGGATTTTTTGGTTTCCCTCGAAGGGGTGCCGGCAATGATGATCCGCTACGGTCCCGGTTCCATCGTCACCCGTCATCGCCCGGCGCTGGCGCTGGCCCGCCTCCTGGGCCCCCGCATCGTACCGGTGGTGGTGGTGACCAACGGCCGGGAGGCCGATGTGCTGGAGAGCAGCCGGGGACAACTCATCGGCAGCGGGCTGGAGGCCATCTTGACCCGTGAAGCCATCGAAGGCCGCCTGGCGGCCACGCCGATGGCGGTGGTGAACCCCCGCCAGGCCGAGATGGCCGCACGGATCGTGTACGCCTTTGAAATCGACGGCAGTTGCGCCCTGGACGCTCATCTTGACACAATCTCGACGGCAGCTAAAAAATGACCGATGATGAACTGATGCAAGCGGCCCTCGACGAGGCCCGCAGCGCTCTGGCCCGTGGCGAATTTCCCGTCGGCTGCGTCATTGCCGACCAATCTGGAATCCTGGTCCGCGCCGGTCGCCGTAACAGCGTCGGCCCCCGACCCAGCGAACTGGCCCATGCCGAGATGAACGCCCTGCAGCGGCTGGAGGAGATCTCGCCGCCCCCCGAGGGGAAACATCTGACCCTGGCCGTCACCCTGGAACCCTGCCTCATGTGCTACGGGGCAATTCTGCTCGCCGGGATCGGAAGCATCGTCTATGCCTACGAGGACGCCATGGGCGGAGGGACCGGCTGCCTGCTGGAACGACTCGGACCGCTGTACGCCACCCGCCGCCCACGGATCAAGGCCGGGGTGCGTCGGGAGGAGGCCCTGGCGTTGTTTCAGACGTTTTTCGCCAACCCCGCCGCAACCTACTGGCAGGACAGCCTGCTGGCCCGCTACACCCTGACCCGAAGGCCCCGGGAAGGCCAACAGGCCTGAAATCGGTTATCCCGGGTTCTTCGTCGAGCCGTGGCGGTGTGATGCGTCGTCCGGGGCACGGGCAATCCATTGGGGGCATCGCCGGCCCAAAACACTTTTTTTGGTTGCATTTGCCGATCCGATCGTATATTGGACTGGGCATTTATAGGGTTGCCGCACTGGCAACCGTCAAAGCTAATCGTTTCAACACCAGGAGGTGCCGGTATAGCTCTTTTGAGACACGTCATTCCAACGCGTGCGGACCAGACCCGGATCAATCGAAACATCAGGGCCAAGGAAGTTCGTCTCATCGACGCCGAAGGAGGGCAGATCGGTGTTGTATCACTTGCCAGGGCCCTGGCAACGGCTGCCGAACATGGCTTGGACCTGGTGGAGATTTCGCCCAACGCCAATCCGCCGGTTTGCAAGATCATGGACTATGGTCGGTTCAAGTACGAACAGACCAAGAAAAAGCAGGAAGCCAAGAAGAAGCAAAGCACTGTCCAGGTCAAGGAAATCAAGGTTCGTCCAAAAACCGGCGATCACGATCTCGAAACCAAGATTGGCCATATCCGAAAATTTCTGGCCAAGAAGGACAAGGTCAAGGTGACGGTGATGTTTCGCGGTCGGGAAATCACCATGGCCAACCAGGGACGAGAGCTACTGAAGCGGATCACCGAGACCATCGGTGAGGAGGCAGTGGTGGAACAGATGCCGAAATTCGAGGGGCGAACCATGATGATGATCCTCGCACCACGGCCGCATTGAGATCCGCCGGAGGGAGGCGACCGGACGGCCAATACATGGTTTTAACCATGGCGTGATACGCCCACCGCGGCGCTCACGCCATCTTCATTTTCTACTTTGACGACGATTGTCGCTACCCACGACAAGGAGTTGCCCATCATGCCGAAAATCAAGACCAACCGCGCCGCGGCGAAACGCTTCAAGCGCACCGGAACAGGCCTGTATGCTTACAACAAGAGCTACCATAGCCATATTCTGACCACCAAGTCCGCCAAGCGCAAGCGCTGTCTGCGCAAGGGTCAGATCGTGGATGGCACCAACATGAAAGCCGTGCGGCGCCTTCTGCCCAACGGCTAAAATCACTGGCTGCGCCGTCAAGGCGCGGCCAATCTTCAATCCGGTCGCCGTCGGCCATACGGTGCGCCGCCGGCGCCACGCTTCAAGGAGATCGTCATGCGCGTTAAACGCGGATTCAAAGCAAGACACCGTCGCAACAAAGTATTGGCTCAAGCCAAGGGGTTTCGGGGCGGCCATAGCAAACTGTTTCGCACCGCCGCCGACACCGTGGATCGTGCCTTAGCCTTCGCCTACCGGGACCGCCGGGTCCGCAAACGCGAATTTCGGCGCCTGTGGATCGCCCGCATCAATGCCGCTGCGCGACTCAACGATATGAGCTACAGCCGGTTCATGCACGGACTCAAACAGGCCAATGTGAGCCTGGATCGCAAGGTCCTGGCGGAAATGGCCGTATCGGATCCGGCCGGCTTCGCCAAGCTGGCACGCCTGTCCGCCGAACAAGTCTGATGCCTTCCCGGCAGGGCGGTCCTTTTCCGGCACCGCCCTGCCGCACCGATCGGTTTGCCGGTCCGGTGTCCACTCCCAACGATGATCAGGCCCCTACCGTGCAACAGACCCTTGAACAGATTCGCACCGACGCTCTGAAGCGGTTGCAGGCCGCTGAGGACCGGGAGGCCGTTCAAGCACTGAACGTCCAGTTTCTCGGCCGCAAGGGCGCCCTGACCCAGTTTCTAAGACAGATTTCCACTCTCCCGCCCCAGGATCGCCCCGCCGCCGGTCAGGCGGCCAACCGCCTCAAAACCGAGCTGGAGGAAGCCCTGTCCCAACGCCTGGTGGCCCTGGAGGCTCGGCAGCAGGCCGATGCGGATCGCATCGACGTCACGTTGCCGGGACGACCGGTCCCGGTGGGTTCGCTGCATCCGTTGACCCAAACCAGCGTTGAAATCTGCGAGATCTTCGAGCGCATGGGCTTCGACATCGCCGAGGGCCCCGAGGTGGAAACCGACTACTACAACTTCGAGGCCCTCAATGTCCCCAAGGACCATCCGGCCCGGGACATGCAGGACACCTTCTACGTATCGGACAACATCGTGCTGCGGACCCAGACCTCCCCCACCCAACCCCGGGTGATGGAGCAACAGGAGCCCCCGGTGCGCATCATCGCCCCGGGAAAAGTCTACCGCTGCGATTCCGACCTGACCCACACCCCGATGTTTCACCAGGTGGAGGGATTGCTGGTGGATACCCGCGTGACGTTCGGGGACTTGAAGGGCGTTCTGACGGAATTCGTTCGCCAGATCTTCGGCCCGCGGACGCCGGTGCGATTTCGCCCGTCCTTCTTCCCTTTCACCGAACCAAGCGCCGAGGTGGACATCGGCTGCACCATCTGCGGCGGAGCCGGTTGCCGGGTTTGTTCCCACACCGGCTGGCTGGAGATTCTTGGCTCGGGGATGGTGCATCCGGCCGTGTTTGAAAAAGTGGGCTACGACACGGACCGCTATTCGGGTTTTGCCTTCGGCATGGGAATCGAACGCATTGCCATGCTCAAGTATGGCATCGACGACCTGCGCCGTTTTTTCGAAAATGATCTGCGGTTTTTGAGGCAATTTTAAGATGAAGGTCAGTTGGAGTTGGTTGACCCAGTACGTCGAAGTTGATCTCCCGCCGGCCCGGGTGGCCGAGGCGTTGACCATGGTCGGCCTGGAGGTCGCCGCCGTCACCGATCGCTACGGGTTTCTGGAAACGGTGCGGGTGGGCCGGATCATCGAGGTGTTCCCCCATCCCCGGGCGGACCGGCTCAAGTGCTGCCGGGTGGACATCGGCGAGGGGGTCCGGACCATCGTTTGCGGCGCCCCCAACGCGGCGGCGGGCCGTCTGGCGCCCTGCGCCCTGCCGGGCACGGAAATGCCCGGAGGCCGGGTGCTGAGGGCGGAAGCGATGCGCGGCGTGACTTCCGAAGGCATGCTTTGCAGCGCCTCAGAGCTGGGTCTGGGTGCCGATGCCGACGGCCTGATGCTTTTGGACGATCATCTGACCGTCGGTGCGCCCCTCAACCGTGCCCTGAACCTGAGCGACCCGGTGCTGGAGATCGAGCTGACGCCCAATCGACCGGATTGTTTGAGTATCCTTGGCATCGCGCGCGAAGTGGCGGCCATCTGTGGCAAGCCGCTGACATTCCCATCGCTGCCGTCCCTGCCCGAAGGCGACGAGATCCACCACGAGACCTCGGTGCAAATCCTCGCTCCGGATCACTGCCCCCGCTACGCGGCCCGCCTCCTCTCCGAGGTGGCCATCGGTCCTTCGCCGGATTGGCTTCAGGACCGTTTGCGGTCGGTGGACCTGAAACCGATCAACAACGTGGTGGATGTGACCAACTTCGTGATGATGGAACTCGGGCAGCCACTGCACGCCTTCGACTTCGACCGCCTCCGGGGCGGACGTATCGTGGTGCGCACCGCCGCCGAGGGCACGCCCTTCGTCACCCTGGATCAAAAGGAGCGCCACCTCACCGCCGACACCCTGATGATCTGCGATGCCGAAGGGCCGGTGGCCATCGGCGGGGTCATGGGGGGCCTCGACTCGGAAATTCAGGCTTCCACCACCCGGGTGCTGCTGGAAAGCGCCTGCTTCGATCCCGTTTCGATCCGCAAAACCGCCAAACGTTTCCACTTGTCCACCGACGCCGCCTACCGCTTCGAGCGCGGCGTTGACCCCCACGGCACCATCGTCGCCTTGAACCGCGCCGCGGCCCTGATCCGGGAAGTGGCCGGCGGTCGCCCGGTATCGGGGCACATCGATGTTCATCCCCGGCCGGCACCCCTGAATGTCATCCAGCTCGATGTCCACCGGGCCAACCAGCGCCTGGGCACCGACCTGGACGGCGGCCGCATGAAAACACTGCTGGAGCAAATCGGATTCGGCGTCTCCAACAAGCGCCTCGACCACCTCGAAGTGCGCGTTCCCTCGTTTCGGGTGGATGTCTCACGCAGCGAAGATCTCACCGAAGAAATCGCCCGGCGCCATGGCTATGAAAAGATCGCCACCACCCACCCCGTCCTGCCGGCCACGGGCAGACGGCCCGCCGGTGACTGGGCCATGAGACAACGCCTGCGGGAACGGATGGCCGGCCTCGGCTTTGCCGAGGTGATCACCTACAGTTTCGTTCATCGCGACAGCGGCGATCGGCTGCGTTTGGCCGACGACGATCCCCGGCGACGCGAAGTGGTGATCCGCAATCCATTGAGCGAAGACCAGGCCGTCATGCGCACCTCGCTGGTGCCCGGTTTGCTGGAGACCGCCTCGCGCAACATCGCCATGGGCAACCGTCATCTGAAGCTCTTTGAAGTCGGCAAGGTCTTCGTCGCGGCCAAAGACAGCGACGACCGTCTGCCCGAAGAAACCCAGATGCTCGCCGCCCTGTGGACCGGGCAGCGTCAGGATGAACATTGGGCCCAGGATCGGGAGAAACGCCAGGCGCCCTGCGATTTTTTCGACCTCAAAGGGGTGTTGGAGGCCCTGCTGGAACAGCTCGGGATCGCCGGCGCGCGCTTCGGCGCCATGGCCCCGGAACACTGTGACTGTACCCGGCCGGGACTCAGCGCCTGGGTTGCCGTCGAAGACCGGCGCATCGGCTTCATCGGGGAAGTCCACCCGGACACCCGGGTCGCCCTGGACCTCAAGCAGCCGGCCTTGGTCTTCGAGCTGAACCTACCGCTGCTGACCGGGGAGATCCCCGCGGGACGTCAAAGCCAACCGATTCCGCGGTTTCCGGCCATCGCCCGGGACATGACCCTCATCGTGGAGGCCACCGTGGAAAGCGCCCGACTGGCCGAGGCCATCACCGCAACCGACGAGCCTTTGGTGGAAAGCGTGACGCTCTTCGATCAGTACATCGGCGACCCGATTCCCCAAGGCCGCAAGAGCGTTTCGTTTCGGATTACCTATCGCAGCGACCAAGGCACGTTGGTGGACGAGCAGATCAACCCGTTGCACCAGAAGATCACCGAGCGGCTGCTGGCCCGCTTCGGTGCCGCCTTACCGACCTGACCAGACCATGGCCGTGTCTCACGGCAGGAGCCCGTGTCGGCGGTATGAACGATTTATCGGCCCATCTCCATCGCGATGCATCCAAGCGCTACTACCGGGTTCGCGAAGCCAGCGCGATCACCGGGGTGCCCGGTTACGTGCTGCGCTTCTGGGAGAGCCAGTTTCAAACCCTCAAGCCGAAGCGCACCGCCTCGGGCCACCGGCTCTACCGCAAGGCAGACCTCGACCTGATCCTCGCCATCAAGCGTCTGCTCTACGATGAGCATTTCACCATCGCCGGTGCACGTCAGCATTTGCAGATCGCCCCAGCCGCCACCGGCGAGCGTTCCGAGCAGGAGATGCTGACCCGCGTCTACCACGAGTTGAAACAGCTCCGGGGCCTGCTGGACGATCCCTCCTGAAAATGTATTGACAAGCGCCTCCGTCTGGCTTAAAAAAGCTAACTTGGTATGCGGGCATAACTCAGCTGGTAGAGTACAAGCTTCCCAAGCTTGGAGTCGCGAGTTCGAATCTCGTTGCCCGCTCCAAAACGAAGTCCCGCCTTTCATGGAGGACGGTTATCCTCAGTGAAGGGTTTTTCTGTTGCGGTAGATTTTCGAGCGCATCGTCAGGAGCAAGGTTCCGATGAAAAGGTAACCCCCTCAAGGTTTGAGTTGCGGCCGTAACCATCGAAATCTACCTCACGGGAAAAACGGGCAAATGCCCGTTTTTTGTTTTTCTGGAACAAGGATATCTATTTGAAACAAAAGAAGAAAAACATTGCTGACGCCTCGCTTTCGTCACCGGTGGCACCGGCGGTGGTGGTGGAGGCGGTCCGCCGCCATGCCGAACCGCTGTGCACCGATGCCGGCTATGACCTGGTGCACTGCGAGTTTCAGCGGGAACCGGGCGGTACGACGTTGCGCCTGTACATCGACAAGCCCGGCGGTGTGAGCCTGGAGGACTGCGTGGAGATCAGCCGCCAGGTCAGCGATGTGCTGGACGCCGTCCTCGACGAGGGGCTCGGCCCTTACAACCTTGAAATTTCGTCCCCGGGAACGGATCGCCCCATCAGCCGTCCGGCGGATTTCGAGCGTTTCACCGGCTACCCGGTGCGCATCAAGGTGGCCACCGCCATCGGCGGGCGCAAGCATTTCACCGGTCGGTTGGCCGGACTGGTGGACGGCCAAGTCGCCCTGGAACAGGGAGACACGACGGTTACTCTGGCCCTCGAGAACATCGTGCGGGCCCGGTTGGTGGCCGATTGACGGCCTTCTGGCGACCGGCCTGACAGAATGGAGACAGCGGATGTTAATCTCGGATATCAAACGCGTCGTTGATCAGGTGAGCCGGGACCGCGGCATCGACCGCGAGGTACTCATCAAGGCGCTGGAGGAGGCGCTGCGGTCGGCCGCTCGCAAGCGTTTCGGCAGCAAGGCCGACATCGAGGTCCAGTACAACGAGGAAATCGGCGAAATCGAGGTGTTCCAGTTCAAGGAAGTGGTGGAAACCGTCACCGAACCCGAGGTGCAGATCAGTCTCGCCCAGGGGCGTCAACTGGACCCCGACTGCGAGCTGGGCGACAGCCTGGGCACAAAGATGGACACCACCAGTTTCGGCCGCATCGCCGCCCAGAGCGCCAAACAGGTGATCATCCAGAAGATGAAGGATGCCGAACGCGACGCCGTTTATGCCGCCTTCATCGACCGCAAGGGGGAACTGATCAACGGTATCGTCCAACGCGTCGACCGTGGTGACATCATCGTCAACCTCGGCACCACCGAAGGTATCGTCCCCTCGCGGGAACAGGTGTCACGGGAAAGCTACCGCCGTGGAGATCGAATCCGGGCCTACATCATGGATATCCTCTACGAGACCCGCGGCCCCCAGATCGTCATGTCTCGCACCCACCCCAATTTTCTGGTTCAGCTCTTCAAAACCGAGGTACCGGAAATCTCCGAAGGCATCGTCACCATCATGGCCGTGGCCCGGGAAGCGGGGGTGCGTACCAAGATCGCCGTCTCGTCCAACGATTCGGACATCGACCCGGTGGGGGCCTGCGTGGGCATGAAGGGCAGCCGGGTGCAGAGCGTGGTCCAGGAGCTGCGGGGAGAAAAGATCGACATCATCCCCTGGCATGTGGATCCGGCCAAGTTCGTCTGCAATGCCCTGGCACCGGCGGAAATCTCGCGGGTCATCATCGACGAGGAAAACCGCTCCATGGAGGTGATCGTCCCCGACGAGCACCTGTCCATCGCCATCGGCAAGCGAGGCCAAAACGTGCGCCTGGCGTCCAAGTTGACCAAATGGCACCTGGACGTGATCAGTGAAAGCAAGTACAGCCAGGCGATGCGCGACGGATACGATTCCCTGGTGGCCGTGCCCGGCATCAGCATCAGCTTGGCCGACACCTTGTATGAAATGGGATTTTTCTCGGCCGAGGAACTGAGCCATGCCAGCATCGAAGACTTGGCCCAGATCCGCGAGCTGGATCCGGAAAAAGCCGCCGAATTGATTCACAACGCCGGCACCGTGGCCGCTGTGACCGTCCGTACGCCACCTGAGACCCCGGCCGTCGGTGATGCCCCGGCCGATTCTCGGCTCCCCCCCGACGCCATCGAGAACGCTGAAGTAGCGGGAGAGACGGAATCACAGGACGCCCCGGGGCCGGCCCCGACCGTAGAGTCGGCGGCGGACACCGCTCCGGCGGCCGAAGCACCGGAAGCACCGGAAGCGGGAACGGAACCGCTGGCAACCGATTGACATTTTCGCCGGCGCGCCTCGTGCGGCATGACCATGCCGGCCCGAAACGAGACAACCGCTGAGCCCAGGCGACCGGATCCGACGGTCGGACGTTTTTTCCAAGCCGGATTGAGGGGGAATGGATGGCAAAGATCAGAGTCTATGAGCTTGCCAGGGAGTTGAACCTGAAGAACAAGCAGCTTCTCGAAAAGCTCCAGGAGATGCAAATCAAAGTGGCCAGCCACATGAGCTCCCTCGAGGACGAGGTCGTCGCGCAGATCAAGCAGAACCTCTTCGGCCGCAAGGAAAAGGAAAAGGTTGCCCGAGACACCCGGGTCAAGCCCACGGTGATCCGGCGACGTCCCAAGGCGGCCGCTGAGCCGGTGGAGGAAGCCCCGGTTGCCGAAACACCCGCCACTGAGGAAATCGAGGCGGAACCCATCGAGGCAACGGCCGAAGTCCCGGCGCCTTCCGCCGAGGAGGCGCCGGTCCCCGAAGCGCCTCCGGCAGCGGTCGAGGCCGAAATTCCACCGGAACCGGAATCTGGACCGGAACCTGAACCAGAGCCCGAATCGGTGCCGGAACCGCAGCCCGAACCAGAACCCGAGCCAGAGCCCGAGCCAGAGCCTGCTGCGGAACCAGAACCCGAGCCGGTGTCAGCGGAGGCCGCTACGGCGCCGGAGCCTGAAACGGCAGCGGCGACCTCACCCGTCGAAACAGCGGAAACCTCACCCGAAGCAACGCCTGTTGAAGCACCGGAACCGCCGGCGGCGGCACCGGTCTCTCCGACCAAACCGGCTTCCGAACCGGCGCGCCCGGCCCCCAAGGCGCCTTCCAAGGCCAAGGCCAAGAAGGACACCCCTGCCAAGATCATCAAGCTGCCCGACCGTCCGGTGAAGCCCGAACCCAAGGCCAAACCGCTGCCGGGGGCGGGGGAACCCCGCAAAGAGGAAGAAACCAGCGAAGAGGCCCAGCGCAAAAAGAAGAAAAAACGGGCCGAGGAAGAAACCGACAAACGCTTTTTTAAGAAGAAGATCTCTTTCCGCAAAAAGGCGGTGGTGGAGGGGGAAGACCTCTATTCCGCCGAGGCCAGGGGACGCAAGGGACGCAAGGGCGGCAAGGCCAAGCCCCCCCCGGCCCAGAAGCCCCAGATCACGGTGGCCAAGGCCATCAAGCGCCGGATCAAGGTCGATGAAACCATCGTGCTCAGTGAACTGGGAAAACGTATGGGCCTCAAGGCCAACGAGCTGATCGGCAAACTGATGAGCATGGGGGTGATGACCACCGTCAATCAGACCATCGATTTTGAAACCGCGACGTTGGTGGCCAACGAATTCGGCTACGAGGTGGAAAAGGCGGCTTTCGAAGAAGAAACCCTGCTCAAGCCCCAGACCGACGAGCCCGGCCATCTGCTGCCCCGGCCCCCGGTGGTCACCATCATGGGCCATGTGGACCACGGCAAGACGTCTCTGCTGGACGTGATCCGCCAGACCCACGTCACCGAGGGAGAGGCCGGGGGGATCACCCAGCACATCGGCGCTTACCATGTGGCCACCGAAAAAGGGCAGATCGTCTTTTTGGACACCCCGGGCCACGAAGCCTTCACGGCCATGCGCTCCAGAGGCGCCCGTCTCACCGACATCGTGGTGTTGGTGGTGGCCGCCGACGACGGCGTCATGCCCCAGACCGTGGAAGCCATCAATCACGCCAAAGCCGCTGAAGTGCCCATCATCGTGGCGGTGAACAAGATGGACAAGCCCGGTGCCGATCCGGAAAGGGTCATGCGACAGCTGGCGGAGTCCGGGCTGGCGCCGGAGCAGTGGGGCGGCGAAACCATCTTCGTGCGCGTCTCGGCCAAGCAGCGTACCGGCATCTCGGAGTTGCTGGAGATGATCTTGCTGCAAGCCGAAATGATGGACCTTCAGGCCAACCCGGAAAAACTGGCCAAGGGGCACGTGGTGGAAGCCAAGCTGGACGCCGGGCGCGGCGCCGTGGCCACCATCCTGGTTCAGGAGGGCACCTTGCGCACCGGAGACCCGGTGGTTTGCGGGGTTCACTACGGCAAGGTCAGGGCGCTCATCGACGACCTGGGCAACCCGGTGGAATCGGCCGGACCGGCCATTCCGGTGGAAATTCTCGGACTCTCGGGAGTCCCGGCCGCCGGCGACGAGATGATCGCCCTGGCCGACGAGAAGGATGCCCGCCAGGTCAGTTCCCACCGCCAGCAGAAGCAGCGCTCCAAGGAGCTGGCCAAGTCCAGCCGCCTCAGCCTGGAGACCCTCTTCGAACAGATGAAGGAACGCGAGGTCAAGGAGCTGAACCTCATCATCAAGGCCGACGTGCACGGTTCCATCGAGGCGCTGAGCGACTCGTTGGTCAAACTGAGCAACGAAGAGGTCAAGATCAACATCATCCATGCGGCCACCGGAACCATCACCGAATCGGATGTGTCCCTGGCCACGGTGTCCGATGCCATCATCATCGGCTTCAATGTCCGGCCCAATGCCAAGGTGCAGGCCATGGCCACGGAGGAAAACGTCGATATCCGCTTCTACAACGTCATCTACACCGTCATCAAGGAGGTGCAGGACGCCATCGTGGGGCTGATGGAATCGCGTTTCGAGGAAAAGCTGCTGGGCCGGGCCGAGGTGCGCCAGGTGTTTCATGTACCCAAAATTGGCGCCATCGCCGGCAGTTACATCACCGAGGGCAAGGTGGTCCGCGGCGAACGGGCGCGACTGCTGCGCGACGGGGTGGTCCAGTACGAGGGCAAGATCGGTTCCTTGCGCCGCTTCAAGGACGACGCCAAGGAAGTGCTGGCCGGATACGAATGCGGCATCGGCATCGAAAACTACAACGACATCAAGGTCGGGGATACCATCGAGGTCTTTTTCATGGAGGAGATCCGACCGAAAGTCGCCTCGCCGGCCCAGTCCTAGCCGGCGCAGCGCTGGAAGGCGGACAGGATGGTGGTCGGCTGCGGCCGCATCGTTCTGAGAATCCACGACTGCCGTTCGCTCAAGGCCAAGCGTCGGGTGGTAAAGGCCGTCATCGCCCGGATCCGCAACCGCTTCAACGTTTCGGTGGCTGAAATCGAAGACAACGACGTCTACCAGCGGGCCGTCATCGGCTTGGCAGTCGTCTCCAACGCCGCCGGCGAGGTGGACGCCCGAATCGAAAAGATTCTGGACCATGTCGAAGAGATGGGCCTGGCCGAAATGGTGGGCAGCGAAATGGAGATTATTCACCTATGAAGCCGTTTTCCCGCGCCGAGCGCGTCGCCGGTCACATTCAACGGGTGCTGTCGACCATCCTGATCAAGGAAACCGGCGATCCGCGCATCGCGACGGCCACCATCACCCGTGTGCACGTCACCGCCGACCTGCGCCTGGCCCGGGTCTATTTCACCGTCCACCCCGAGACCAACGACCGGCAGGCGGTTGTGGAGGGGTTCCGCAACGCCAAAACCTTCCTCAAGCGGCGTCTGGCACCGGAGCTGACCTTGCGCTACATGCCGGAACTGGAGTTCTTCTACGACGAGACCTTCGACCAGGCGGCTCGCATCAACCAGATTCTCAAGGCCCTGCAACGGAACGATGCAGTCGATCATTCACCAGTTGACCCGGAATAAACGGGTGCTGCTCACCACCCACACCCACCCGGACGGGGACGCCATCGGCAGCCTGCTGGCGCTGGGATTAAGCCTCGAACGCATGGGAAAGACCATTGCCATGGTGGACGACGATCCGATTCCGGCCATCTATCGTTTCCTGCCGAAAGTGGATCGGATCACCCGTCGGGTGCCTTCCGGTGTCGATTTCGACATCGCCGTGGTGTTGGACTGCGGTTCGCTCCAACGGGTGGGCGCCGTGGCCCGGGCAGTGGCGCAGATGCCGGTGGTGGTCAACATCGACCACCACGTGACCAACGAGGCTTTCGGTGATTTTCGCCTGGTGGATGCCGATGCTTGCGCCACCGCCGAAATCATCTACCGGCTCATCCGGGAAATGAGCGTCCCAATTGACAAAATCGTGGCGACAGCGATATATACAGGAATTTTTACCGACACCGGTTCGTTTCGCTTTTCCAACACCAATTTGGAGGCGTTCACCATCTGCCAAGAAATGGTGGCTCTGGGCGTGGATCCCTACCAGGTGGCCAAACATGTTTATGGCACCTATTCCCTGGGACGGATCAAGCTGTTGAATATGGCCCTGGATTCCATCGAGCTGACGGCCAACGGCAAGATGACCATCATGACCCTGTCCCTGGAAATGTTTCGCGAGACGCGCACCCAACCGGAGGACGGCGACGGGTTGATCAACTACGCGCGCCGCATCGAGGACGTCCGGGTGGCCGCCCTGATCCAGGAGCTCAACGGGAATTCGCCGGGCCAGTACCACGTCAGCCTGCGCAGCGACGGCAGCGTCGACGTGGCCCGCATCGCTCAGGCCCGCGGTGGCGGTGGCCATGCCTCGGCCGCCGGCTTCAGTGTCACGGCGCCCCTGGCCGATGTGAAGGCGGACCTGCTGCGTTTGGCGGAGCAACTTTGAGGGCTGAACCCATCGGGGGCGTTTCGCTGAACGGGGTGATGGTCATCGACAAGCCCGCCGGTGTCACCTCGGCCCGGGTGGTGGCGACGGTGAAACGGATCCTGAAGGGGGCCAAGGTCGGTCACACCGGCACCCTGGATCCGGCAGCCACCGGGGTGTTGGTCTGCACGGTGGGAGCGGCGACGCGCCTGTCGCGGTTTTTTCTCGCCGCCCCCAAAACGTATCGGGCCACCTGCCGCCTGGGAGTGGACACCGACACCCAGGACGCCGAGGGACAGGTGACCGCCACGCGCCCGGTGACGGTGGATGAAGACCGGGTGCGGGCCGCAGCGGCGCGATTCCAGGGAACCATCACCCAGGTCCCGCCGGTTTTCTCGGCCCTCAAGCACCGGGGCGTGCCGCTGTACCGTCTGGCCCGCGCGGGCAAGGCGGTGATCAAACCGCCACGGCCGGTAACGGTTTACCGGTTGGCGGTGCTGGCGGTGAATCTGCCGGAAGTGGTGCTGGAAATGGACTGTTCGGCGGGCACCTACGTCCGTACCCTCTGCGCCGACCTGGGCGAAGCGCTGGGATGCGGCGGACACATGACCGCCTTGCGGCGAACGGGCTGTGCCGGTTTTACACTCGAGGACGCCGTTTCCCTGACAACCCTGGAGGAACTGGCCGGGCAGGGGCGCAGCGCCGAACGGGTCATCGACATGAATACCGCTCTGCGCCAGATGACCGATGTCACGGCAACCCCGGCATTGGCCCGGCGTATTGCCAATGGCGGCCGCCTCACCGCGGCGGATATTCCGCCGCCGGTCGGCCAGGAAACGTTGAAGGTGGTGGACAGCCGGCAGCGACTGCTGGCGGTGATCACCCTTGATCCGGAAACCCAACGCTATCGTTATATTTGTGTCATGCCACACCAACCGTAACGTGAGACGAGGAGGAAAAAGCAAGTGGTGCTGTCGACGGATGACAAGAAAAAACTCATAGACCAGTACAAACTTCACGAATCGGACACCGGTTCGCCCGAGGTTCAGGTGGGGCTGTTGACCCAGCGCATCACCTATCTCACCGAACATCTCAAGGTTCACAAAAAGGACCACCACAGCCGACGCGGATTGTTGATGCTCGTCGGCCGACGGCGGCGGTTGCTCAACTACGTCAAGGGCAAGGACGTCAATCGCTACCGCACCATCATCGACACCCTTGGCCTTCGGCGGTAACGTCCGTTTTCAGCCGATGGCCGCCCCCGGGGATCGTCCAGGGGTCGACCGCCGTAGGATCAACGTCGAAACGGCAAGATCCAAAGTTGTACCGGTCAGGCAGTCCGCTTGGGCCGGAATCGGTATCGCCTCGACCCAAGGATGGGGTTGAAGCCGGATTTGCAGGGCGGGGCAGCAGGAGAACACATGGAAAAATCAGTCAGTTGTCAAATCGGCGGCCGCACGCTGAGCATTCAGACCGGCAAAGTGGCCAAACAGGCTTCCGGTGCCGCCGTAGTGCAATACGGTGATACCATCGTGCTGGTCACGGTGGTGGCGGCCCATGAAACCCGCGACGCGGGTTTTTTACCATTGACCGTTGAATACCAAGAAAAAATTTACGCCGCCGGCCGGATTCCCGGCAACTATTTCCGGCGCGAGATCGGCCGTCCCTCCGAGAAGGAAACCCTCACGGCCCGCCTCATCGATCGCCCTATCCGTCCTTTGTTCCCCAAAGGATGGCGCTACGAAACCCAGGTCATTGCCACGGTCCTTTCCATGGACCGGGAAAACGATCCGGACATGCTGGCCCTGATCGGCGCCTCGGCCGCTCTGGAGCTTTCCGACATCCCCTTTGCCGGTCCCATCGCCGCGGTGCGCGTCGGTCGCATCGATGGTGAACTGGTGGCCAATCCGTCGCTGCCGGACCTGGAGGGCTCGGACATCAATATCATCGTGGCCGGATCGGCCACCGGTGTGGTGATGGTGGAGGGCGGTGCCGATATCGCCAGCGAGGAGGACATGCTCGAGGCGATCTTTTTCGCCCATGCCCAGATGCAGCCCATCATCGCCATGCAGGAGGAGCTGTGCCAAAGCTGCGGCCGCGCCAAGCGCCCCTATATCGTTCCGACGCCGGAAGCCGCTCTGGCTGAGCGGCTGGCGGAACTCAACGGTGATCGGTTGCGCAACGCCTTGACCGTGCCGGAAAAAATGGCGCGCCATGAGGCCGTGCGAACCGCCAAGGCCGAGATCGTGGCGGCCCTGGAGCCGGAACTGGCCGAGCGCAAGAACGAAATCGCGGAAATTCTCGACGATTTGCAGAAGAAAATCAGCCGCGACCTCATCCTCAAAGAAGGGCAGCGCATGGACGGCCGCCGTTTCGACGAGGTGCGGCCCATCACCTGCGAGGTGGGAATCCTGCCCAGGCCCCACGGCAGCGCCCTGTTCACCCGGGGGGAAACCCAGGTACTGGGGGTGCTGACCCTGGGCTCGGGGCAGGATGAACAACGGGTGGAGACCTTGAGCGGGGAAGAGTTCCGCCCCTTCATGCTCCACTACAACTTCCCGCCTTTTTCCGTCGGCGAGGTCAAGCGCCTGGGCGGCCCGAGCCGTCGTGACATCGGCCATGGCGGCCTGTCCACCCGCGCCCTGGAAAGGGTGCTGCCCGACAAGGAGAACTTCGACTACACGATTCGTCTGGTCTCGGAAGTGCTCGAATCCAACGGCTCTTCGTCCATGGGCACCGTCTGCGCCGGCACCCTGGCGCTGATGGACGGTGGCGTGCCGATCAAGGCGCCGGTGGCCGGTATCGCCATGGGCTTGGTCAAAAGCGACGACCAAGTGGTGGTGCTCACCGACATCCTCGGCGACGAGGATCATACCGGGGACATGGACTTCAAGGTAGCCGGCACCGACGAGGGCATCACCGCTCTGCAGATGGACATCAAGATCCACGAACTGTCCCGGGAGATCCTGCAGCAAGCCCTGGCCCAGGCCCGCGAGGGGCGGCTTCACATCCTGAAAACGATGCTCACCGCTCTCAAGGCGCCCCGGGGCAAAATCTCTCCCTACGCCCCGTGCATCACCACCATCGATATCAACCCGGACAAGATCCGCGACATCATCGGACCGGGGGGCAAGGTGATCCGCGCCCTGCAGAGCGAGACCAACACCAAGATCGACATCGACGACTCGGGGACCATCAAGATCGCGGCCGTTTCAAAAGAAGACGGCGAGGCGGCCATCGAACGCATCCGCGCCCTCACCATGGAGCCGGAGGTCGGTCAGATCTACGAGGGCAAGGTCGTCAAGGTGATGGATTTCGGCGCCTTCGTGCAGATTCTGCCCGGCACCGACGGGCTGGTGCACATCAGCCAGTTGTCCAACCAGCGGGTGACCAAGGTCACCGATGTGGTCAAGGAAGGCGATACCTTGCGGGTCAAGGTGCTCGAGATCACCCGGGATGGCAAGATCCGCCTCAGCCACAAGGTGCTGCTGGAAGAAGAAGGCCATGACCGGCGACGTTGAGTGTATCCGGCTCCCCAACGGGATCCGGATCACCACCCGACGTATGCCCCATGTGCACAGCATCGCCATGGGGGTCTGGGTCGATGTGGGGGCCCGCGACGAGGCCGCGGCCGACAGCGGGCTCTCCCACATGATCGAGCACATGATCTTCAAGGGAACCGAACGCCGCAGCGCCTACCAGATCGCCAAGGCCTTCGACGCCATCGGTGGCCACACCAATGCCTTTACCTCCCTGGAGACCACCTGCTACCACGCCAAGGTCGTCGACACCCACCAGGAAGCCATGGTGGACCTGCTGGGGGACATCTTCCTCCACTCGACGTTTTCCCCGGAGGAAATCGAGCGGGAACGCACCGTCATCCTTCAGGAAATCCGGATGGTGGAAGACAGCCCCGAAGAGTTGGTCCACACCTTGGCCGGCCCCCATCTCTGGGGCGATCATCCCCTCGGCCGCTCGATCCTGGGTCCCCCGGAAAACCTCGTCGCCTTGGATCAACAGCGCATCCAGGCCTTCGTCCACCGCAACTACCGGCCCGAACGCATCGTCATCGCCGCGGCCGGAAACCTCTCCCACGACCGAATCCGAGAACTCCTCGCGCCGACCTTCGGCGCCTTGCCCCCCGGCGAAACGTCCGTTTCGCCGCGTCAGCCGCCCGTGGCCCAGGCGCCGATCCGGGTGGTGGAGCGGCCCCTGGAACAGGTCCATCTCCTGCTGGCGGGCCCCGGCCTGAGCGTCACCGACGAACGCCGCTACGCCTACAGCCTCCTCAACTCGATTCTGGGGGGCAACATGAGTTCCCGTCTCTTTCAGGCCATCCGGGAACAGCAGGGGCTGGCCTACTCGGTCTACTCGTTCGTTTCCACCTTCACCGATTCGGGAATGATCGGCGTTTATGCCGCCGTGGCGCCTGAAAACACCCGGGAGACCCTGGTGCGCATCGTCACCGAGCTTCGACGCCTGGCTGATACCCCCGTGGGCGCCCAGCGGCTGGACGATGCCAAGGCGTTCACCAAGGGTAGCCTGCTGCTGGCGGCCGAAAGCAACGAAAACCAGATGATGCGCCTGGCGCAAAACGAAATTTATCTGGGTCGGTTCATTCCCATGGCCGAAGTCACCGAACGCATCGACGCCGTCAGTGCCTCGGAAATCCAGGATCTGGCCGGCGTTCTGCTCGATCCCCACCGCCTGTCCCTCACCGCCGTGGGACCGGTGCCGTCCGGAGCGGTGGAGGCGGCCGGGTGGCGGCCGGATCGCTCTGGTCGATGAACGACGTGCTGCGCATCGCTTTTTTACGACTGCGACCGGATCTCGATGGCGACATCCCCCTGCCGCGCTATATGACGCCCCGGGCCGCCGGCATGGACCTTGCCGCGGCGCTGACGGCACCTCTTTCCCTGGCGCCGGGACAGATCGAATTGATTTCCACCGGTTTTGCCATGGCCCTGCCCGACGGCTTCGAGGCCCAGATCCGGCCTCGCAGTGGTCTTGCCGTCCGCCACGGGGTCACCGTGGTCAACGCCCCGGGCACCATCGACAGCGACTACCGGGGAGAAATCCGGGTGGGGCTGATCAACCTCGGCCCCGTTGCCTACACCATCCAGCGTGGCGACCGCATCGCCCAGATGATCATCGCCCCGGTGCGCCAGGCCCTGCCCTTTTTGGTGGAGACCCTTCCCGCCACCGCCCGCAGCGACGGCGGCTTCGGACATACCGGTGCCTGACAACCTTTCGCCATCGCCCGGCCACGGCATCCACTTCTGCGTGCTGGCCAGCGGCAGCAAGGGCAACGCGGTCTACGTGTCCGACGGTGAAACCACGGTACTCATCGATGCGGGACTCTCCGGAAAAGAGCTGGAAAAGCGGATGCGCCGCCGCAATCTTTCGCCGGAGCGCATCAACGCCATCGTGGTCAGCCACGAGCATACCGACCACATCCGTGGCGTGGGGGTCATGGCCCGCCGTTATCAGGTTCCCGTCTACCTGACGCCGGGAACCGGACAAAACGGCAGCGGCCTTTTGGGCCGCATCACGGATGTCTTCCATTTCCAGCCCGGTCATTCCTTTTGCATCCAGACCCTCGCCTTTCATCCCTTCGCCCTGCCCCACGATGCCGCCGATCCGTCCGGATTCACCGTTGCCAGCCGGGGCGTCAAGCTCGGCATCGCCACCGACCTGGGGATCGCCCCGGCAATGGTCCAAGCCCATCTGGCCGACTGCCAGGCCCTGGTGCTGGAGGCTAACCACGATCCGCACATGTTGGTGGAAGGCCCCTACCCCTGGCCCCTGAAGCAGCGCATTGCCGGGCGCACCGGGCACCTGAGCAACGCCGATAGCCGGGACCTGCTCGGTCGGGTGCGCCACGACGCACTGCGCCACGTGGTGCTGGCCCACCTCAGCGAAGTCAACAACACCCCGGAATGCGCCCTGAACGTGGTGGCCGAAGGCCTCGGCCCCTGCCGGGCCAAGCTGACGGTGGCCACCCAGGACCAGCCGACGGAGCTGATTACGATTTTATCCTGATCAAGTTTTTCAACGCCGTTTCAGCGTTCGATGCGGAAAATCAGGTCGCCCCCCTGGGCTTCGGGGCCGTGGGAGATCTCCAGGTCCAAGTAGCGGTTGATGTTGTAAACGGTGATGACCTTGCCCACGCCGTCGAACAGCCCCACGGCGTAGCGCACCAGGAGGCGGGAGTTGATGCGCTTGCCCACGGTGAGCTGGGTGCCGTAGAGCCCGTCGTCGGTGTCCAGCCCCAGTTCGTCGAAGCCGACGGTCTGCCCGATATCCCGGGCGATGTCGTCCGCCCGGGCGACGCCCAGGCCGGCCAGGGCATTGAGCAGCATCGTGGCGTCGGCGCCGGCGCCCCCTTCCGACAACCGTTTTCCGGTGAGCAGAAGGCTCAACGCGTCGCTCTCGGACAGATCCGGCACGGAGAACACCCGGCTGCGGGGATCCCTCAGGGTGCCCGTGAGTTCCAGTCCGGCCTGGTAAGCGCCCGCGGTACGCGAGGCGCGCACATCCAGGCCCGGGTCGTCCAGGGGGCCGTTGAAGGTGAGCCGGCCCCGGGTGATGCGCAGATCCTGCCCGTAGGCTTCATAACGGCCCTCCTTGATGTCCACTTCGCCAAAGGCGGCGATGGGGTCGTTGCCGCTGCCGCGCAGGCGGATGCGACCGGCCAGGCCGGCGGAAAACCCCATGCCTTCCAGATGCACCCGCTCGCCGAGCACGACCTCGACATCGGTACGCACCCGGTAGCCGGCGGCCGTCTTTTCCTCCTGGCGGGCCAACACCAGGTCCGGCGATTCGCGTACCACCCCCTCCGGCAGGGTGTGAACCTGCGCTTCCACCCGGGGCAACCCAACCCGTCCCCGGACCTCGGCCGCCTCCTGATCCGCCTTGACGGTCAGGGCCGGACTGGCATCCACCACCAGCTCGGCGGTGCGCAGCACCGGCAGCGCTTCGCCGTCGAGGGCCAGTTCGAGGCGCCACTCGGGCAGTCGGGCCAGTGATCCCTGCCCGGTGATTTGCAGCCGGCCCCCATCGACCCCGGCCAGTTCGCCCGCGATGTTGAGCTGTTGGTTTTCGTCGATATCCAACCGCAGGCGTCCTTTCTGGTAAGCGACCCCGGTATCCGGTAGGTTGAGGGACAGGTTGTCCAGCGTGACGCGGCCCTGGGGCGCCGGCTGTGTCAGGGCGCCGGCCAGGGTGAGGCGGACCTCGGCTTTCCCGGAAAGCTCGGACACGGCGGGGATGAACGCGTTGAGCCAGGCAAGATCGGGGATTTGCAGGTTGATCCCACCGGAAAGCGGCTGCCCGCCGTCCAGTCGGGCGGAAATCTCGCCATCCAAAACCGTATCGCCGGACAGTCGCGCGCCGATTTGCGCCTGGAGCCGCTGATCGCGCAGGGTTGCCTGAATGCGTGTCTCACGGTAGTCGACGGCCAGCGGCGCCTCGGTCAATCCACGGACAATGATCCGGTTGTCCGGCAGCGTCACCTCGACTTCCCCGTCCATTGTTTCGCCGATGCGCGCCTCGGCGGCAAGGATCATCTCACCCGGCAGGCGCAAGGCCTCCGGAAGCACGGGCCCGGCCAGGGCCAACGGCAAACGGGCCTGCAAGGCGAAGAGGAGATCCTGGTCTTCCCGGCGCGAGGCCGACAGGCAGACCTGGCCGGACACCGGTGCGGGCTGCTTGGGCGCCCCGTCGGAGAATCTTGTCCTGGACGGCTCAGGCGCCAGACAGGCCTCCGCCAGCAACAGTTCCTTTTCGGACAGCACCAGGGCCGCCGGCCGGGCCAGCACCCAGTCGCCGGCCCGGGTTCCCCGCAACGCCAAGCGGGTCAGCCGAGCCTGCCAACGGCGCTCGTGCAGGCCGCCTTGCAGCGCCAGCGCCAGGCGACCGTCATCGCTGCGGGCCGACAAGGCCAATGCGTGTTCGTCAAGGGTTCCGGTTAGTTTCGCGGTGGCGGCTTCCACCTGCTGATCGGCGGCCACCAGCCGGTTCATATCGGCCTCCAGCAACCATTGGTCACCGTCGGCGGTGGCGCGCAAATCGATGGCGGCCAAGCGCAGGTCGCCGCCGTAAGCCAGCCCACGGCCGGAAAGGGTGGCGGCCACCTCAGGGGCGACCAAGGTGCCGGCCAGGCGGCCCTCGCCCTCCAGCCGGCCGGCCAGCGGGGCGCCCAGGGCCGGAGCCAGCGGCAAGCGGGCCAGGTCCGGCAGGTTGAGTCGATACTTCAGATCGAAGGGCGGCGTGACGGTGCCGGCGACCTCCAACCGGTTTTCTCCCAGGGTCAGATCCGCCGGCTGAAGGCGGACCGTATCGCCTTCCACCGAAAGCGCGATGCGCCCCGACAAGGGTTGGCCCGCCACCTGGCCGCGCAAGTTTTCAAGTTCGGCGTTCAGAAATGGCTGCCCCCCACGCCACCGGCCCCGGGAGGAAAGATCCAGACCGATCCGGCCATTGACACCACCGCTGTCGATTTCCAGGGTCTCCAGCTTGGCCAGATCCATCTCGTCCAGCGACAGCCGGGCCGTCCAGGCGATCTCTTCCGGGGCCAGTTGCAGATCGGCCTCCCCGGCCACCCGGGCCCCGAGGATGAGGCCGTCCAGATCGCGGATGCGGATGCTTTCCAGGTCTCCCGCCGCATGCAGCCGCAGGTCTGTCAAGGCGATGCCGCCCATCTCGGCCCGGCCGTCCACCAGGCGGCTGTCGTGGATCAATTGGCCTTGCGGGTCCATGTGGCCGGAACTGGTCAGCTCAAAGGAGACCGGACCGGTGGCCGCCTCG
>JACDJC010001308.1_pt1 | contig 22508 bp, 16 predicted proteins | sample 7454191 | NCBI WGS metagenome assembly JACDJC01 (sample SAMN14253291, study PRJNA609438) | sludge metagenome | isolation source: sludge after 25d culture with pyrite and EDTA | collected 2018-12-20 | reverse complement strand
GCATCGGCAAAGCCATACTTGCTGGCGTAATCCTCGTTAACGCCGGCCAGGATCTCGTTTTCGGTCAGTTCGCGATCCAGAAGTTGCTCAGTCACTTATGCCACCTCCGCCACGCCATACTTCTCGCGCAACCAGTCATAGCCGCTCTCTTCCAACTTTAGCGCCAGTTCGGGGCCGCCACTCTCAACGACGCGGCCGTCGAGCATGATGTGAACGTGATCAGGCTGGATGTAATTCAGGATGCGCTGGTAGTGGGTGATCACCAGAACGCCCATATCATTCATCTCGTGCAGCCGGCCGGCTCCTTCGGCGACAATGCGCAGGGCGTCGATGTCCAATCCGGAGTCGGTCTCGTCCATGATCGCAATCTTCGGCTCCAGCATCGCCATCTGCAAGATTTCGGCTCGCTTTTTCTCGCCGCCGGAGAAACCCTCATTCAAATAGCGGCCCGCGAATTTCTGATCGATACCCAGAACATCCATTTTGTTGCGCAGCAGGCGGCGAAATTCCGGGATGGGCATGCCGGTGTCCTCGGGGTTAACGGCTTTACGCCGTGAATTAATGGCCTGCCGCAGGAACTTTGCCACGGTCACGCCGGGAACCGCCACCGGATATTGGAATGCGAGGAACAGACCCGCACGCGAGCGTTCATCCGCTTCCATTTCCAGCAAGTCCTGGCCGTCGAAGGTCACCTGACCGGCCGATGGTTCGTAAGAAGGGTGGCCGGCAAGCGTATAAGCCAATGTGCTCTTGCCCGATCCGTTGGGCCCCATCAGGGCATGAATCTCGCCCTGCTTCACAAGCAAATCAATTCCTTTCAGAATACGATTCTCTCCGATATTGACATGGAGATTATTAATTTCCAAAGCAACACTCATCGTCAAGCAGCTCCTTAAATAAACGGATACGGGCGCACCCGTTGTAATCAGTTCGGTTGTTATGTTCCTGAAGGGCGGAATTAAACAGGTTCAGCCGAGTGAGATTATAACACACAGGCAAAATAGCGTCAATAATTATGATATTAATGATAAAAATACGACAAATTGACTTGTCCCAAGTCGACTGCTATAATCCTGGAGGGAAGAGGGCGTCATGGATCGAGATGTTGTCTGTCGACTCCTATGTGGAAACTATGGTCGAGAGTGATCTGAAGCTCAGGAAAAAGCGCACAACGCGGGATGTTATCCTGCACGCAATCAAGCAATCTCCGCAATCGAAAGTCGAAGAACTGGCTGAGGCGGCCGATGTATCGCCGGTAACGGTGCGCCACCACCTGAACGCGCTCCAGGCAGATGGCGCGATTGAGGCCACCAGTATTCGCCGGAAAGTCGGCCGACCTTATTACGTCTATTCATTGAGCGAACGCGGGCACGAACTGTTCCCCAAGCGCTATGTTCGTTTGACCAGTCGCCTGCTGGATGAGATGAAAGATCGACTGCCCCAGGAAATGCTTGATGAGATTTTCGGCGGCGTAGTCGACAACGTATTACAGGAACATCGGGGGGAGTTCGAGCACCTGTCATTGGAAGGACGCTTCGACTACCTCGTTCAGCTGCTGTCTGACGAGGGCTTTCTCTCTACCTGGGAGCGCACGGCCGACGGCTACCGGCTGGTAGAATATAGCTGTCCCTATCTTTCCATCAGCAGCGCCCACTCGGAAGTGTGCAGCTTCGACAGACAACTCATGAGCGGCGTGCTGCAAATGCACGTGCATCAGACAAGCTGCATGCTGAATGGAGCCAGTTGCTGTGAATTTACAGTCGAGGCAGATTCAGAACCCCTGGTCTCCCTGCAACATCCGGAGAACCAGAAATGACAGGTCGTGAGGTTTAAATGATCGCAAGCAAAGAAGAACAGTTGACGGAGTCATTGCGCTCCGTAATCGACCCCGAGATCGGGTTAAATATCGTAGAGCTGGGTCTGGTGCGTAATCTGGAAATAGACCCATCCGAAGAGAAGGCCGTCATCACCATGATCCTGACCACGCCTTTCTGCCCCTACGGCCCACAACTGATCGAGCAGGTTCGTATCGTCGGCAACCAGGTCATGCCCGGCGGCACACGTGTGGAAATCGGCACCGAACTCTGGGATCCGTCGATGATGGAGGAAGGCGCAGGCGGCGATTGGGGGCTTTTCTAGCCAAAGACCGCTTAAAGCAGTCATCGATTCAACGAGCTATCCATCCGGATAGCTCGTTGTTTTTTTAGGCATCATGGGTTTGCCTTGCCTCCGGCAGTATAATGCTGCTCATGTCGGCGCGACGCATTTCCATTCTTGTATCATTCCTGTTTGCCGCGGCATTCCTGCTGCTGATGCTCCGGCTTCTTGGCAGCGTCGCCGCTGACTCTCTGGAAATCGCGCAGGACTCCACGTCCGGCAACACATCCCCGGCCACTGCACAAGGCGCGGTTGATGTGATCATCTATCTGGATCGCTCGGCTGACCTCGTCGCGATGACACGCATTAGCGATATCCAAATCCGTCGATTGGCATTGGTTGAAAGTCTCCAGGCCGTAGCGACGGATGCTCAGGCTCCACTTCTGAAAGAACTTGATAAGCTGAGTAAGGAGAAGATGGCGAGTCACATTCGCCCATTCTGGATCGTCAACGCCGTGGCCGCCACCGTGACGCCCGATGCTATTCCAACCTTGGCTCAACTTCCCGGCGTGGATCGTGTCGAACTCGACAGGCAGCACCAGGCATTCGACCGACTGCCGGATGAAGACGCCAAAGTCGAAGGACTGCAATTCGAATTTGCCGGGTGGGCTTCGCTCCCCGCAGTGCAGGCTCACGAGGCGGCTAACTGGTCAATCGCTGCCGTCGGCGCACCTTATGCCTGGAACTTGCTTAACATCGACGGTGACAACGTGACGGTCGCCATCGTCGACACCGGCGTCGATTGGGAACACCCGGCGTTGCGAGACAACTATCGCGGAGGGAGAGGAGCGTCGGCAGAACACATCGGCAACTGGTATAGCACAGTCAACCCGACCCAAACCTTGCCGGTCGATCCGCACGGCCACGGCACACACGTGGCCGGAACGGCCGTTGGTCGAAAGGGCATCGGAGTCGCCCCCGGAGCCGACTGGATCGCTGTCGCCATCGCCGACGAACACGGTCGCATCAGCGACAGCGACGTCCATGCCGCATTCGAGTGGCTGCTGGCTCCTGGCGGCGACACCGCTCTCGCGCCTGACGTAGTGAATAACTCCTGGGGGACAACCGGAACTTATACGGCGTTTGTTGAGGACGTGGCAGTGCTGGAAGCGGCCGGGATCGTCGCCGTGTTTGCCGCGGGGAACACCGGCCCAGGCGCGACGACAATTAACGCCCCGGCCAGTTATCCGGGCACACTCGGCGTAGCGGCTGAGGATGATGCCGGGGTCATCACCTGGTTCTCTTCTCGAGGCCCGTCACCATTAACATCGGAGGCCAAACCGCTGCTATCGGCGCCCGGCGCGCGAGTGTTATCCGCCTATCCGGGCAATCGTTACGCCATGATGAACGGCACCTCAATGGCCACGCCACACGTCAGCGGCGCAATTGCTCTCATGCTGTCGGCCGAACCCCGGTTGACCCCGGTCGACATTCGGGAGCGCCTGGCCGCAGCCACAGGCAACGCAGCGCATGATCCCGCTCGCGGTTGGGGATCTCTGGACACATATGCAGCCGTGTCTCCACTGGCCGCTGCGGGCAACATCATGGGGCAGGTCGGCAATGGCGATACACCCAAGGCCGAGGCTGTCGTCACTCTCAAAACGCCGGTTGGCCGGACCATTGACGTGCCTGTCGACGCGCAGGGATATTTCAATGTCCGGGCCGTGCCTGGGCGCTATCGGATCAGAGCATCCGCCTTCGGATTCAAACCGGTTCAATTCACAGATATAGAGATATATCCCGGCCACGTCACCCGCTGGGATGTTGACCTGGAGCCTCGCCCGGGCGGCGTCATTTCCATTGGCCTTGTGCAGTATGAAAGCGGGGAGTTGCTTCAGGGCGATGTGCAGGTGTCGATAGACGAAATACCGCTTCCGGTTCACCCCATCCCTGATTCCGATGGACGCTACGCGCTCTCACTCCCAGCGGGGGAATACCGACTTGAGGCGCGAGTCCCCGGCTTTCGTCTTGCCGTGCGCGACATGACAGTGGAGTCTGGCGACACACGGCAAATCAACGTAACTCTGGAACCGGGGCCTCGTCTGCTGCTGGTCGACTCAGGCTCGTGGCAGTACCGATCCGTGGCCACGTTCTTCGCCGAGGCGCTGGAAGATAATGGCTACTTCGCCGATTATCTGCCTATTCGAAACCCTTATGACGACGTACCCGACGTGGCGCAATTGACGAGCTATGACGCCGTCTTGTGGAGCGCTCCGTACGATTCGCCGGGCTATTTGGGCGCTAACGATGTCATCACCAACTATCTGGGGTTGGGCGGTCGGCTGCTGATTTCCGGTCAAAATGTGGGCAATTACGACGGCGCGGACGGCGTCTCCACCATCTGGTGGTCACGTCTCCTGGGGGCGCGCTGGCTGGCCGATTTCTTACCGAACACAACCCTATCCGGGGTGCATGACACACCCTTTGCCGGATCTGCCTATACCCTGAATGGCCCGGAAAGCGCCGCCAATCAAGTGGCTCCGGATCAGGTATCGCCGCTCCTCAACTCTCTCACTCAGCCGGTCATTCGTTATCCTGACGGCTCGGCCGCCGGATTGCTGTCGAATCGCTGCGCTCCCTTCCGACTCCTCTACCTCGGGTTCGGCCTTGAAGGCGTAACCGGCCGAGCGGAGCGGACACAGCTGATGGCGGCCGTCCTGGAAACACTGACCGGTCCCGAGGAGCAGCGCGCAGCCGTATGGCAATCGGCGTCGGCCTCCGACTTTGTCGTCGGTGGTGAGCAACTGGCCTACACCGCCACACTGCGGAATCTGAGCCGGACGTTGACGCAGACGTTCCAACTGGAAGCAATCGGCGGCGACTGGCCCAGATCGATCCTGACGCCCACCCTCACCCTGGCGCCATGTGCAGCAGGCCGAACGGTACTATCCCTGGACGTCCCCGCCGAACTGCCCCGGGATACGCGTCACGTGATTCACTGGTCGGCCGTCCCGATTAGCGGGGAACCGACGGTATTGACTATCTCCCATAAATCGCCGGGAAGCGTATTACTCGTTGACGATGACCGTTTTGTCCACACGGAGGAGGTATATGAGGCAGCGCTCAATCGTCTCGGTATCGCCTACGACCTCTGGGAAACGGGTTGGCCCGCCGACGTGCGAGGCAGTCCGCCGTCGCACCTGCTGCACGCCTATGATCTCATCATCTGGTTTACAGGGTATGACTGGTTCGAACCACTAACAGACGAGGAGGCGACGGCGCTAACCGAGTATCTAAAAGACGGCGGAAGACTCTTCCTGAGCAGCCAGGATGTTCTGTATTACCATCACGACACATTGTTGGCGCGGGATTTCTTCGGCGTGGCGGCTTATCAGGAATCAATCACCCCCACGATTGGCCTCTTCGATGAACATTCGGGCGCGCCGGCTGAGTTAAAGCGTGGCCTGCCGCTCCAATACGGCGCGTATCAGAACTTTAGCGACGGCATCGCCCCGGCCGCGGATACAGCCCCGTATCTGTGGCACAATCAAGGCTCGCTGGCGGGAACGGCCCTTTCGGGAACAGGCGCGACCGGAGCGCCATGGCGGACCGTTTTTTGGGCGCTGCCGTTTGAGAGCCTGCCGGTTGCCCAACAAATGACGGCTATGGCGACCGTTCTCGGACAACTCAGCGATATTGGAGACACCACGTTCACCGTCGATCGGAGGGTTGGGCGAGCAAATGAACCCCGGGTATATTCGCTCGCCATCGCCAACAGCGGCACTCAACCGCGTCAGATATGGTTGAGCAACACCTTGCCGATTTCCCTCACCTATCGACATGGCTCTGTCGGGATCGCATACGAACCCTCCAGTCGCACACTCACCTGGTCAGGTTTAATGCCGGCAGGCGAACGGCGCGTTCTCACCTATACGGCCGACATCAATCCGACAAGCCCCGGCGGACGAAGAATCGATAACACAGTCGTTTTGCGCTATGCGCCCCAGTCAACGGATGCACCGGTCGATCCCTTCATGCAACGGCCGATTATGCAAACAGTTACAACCTGGCTCGACACCCCCGACTTGAGCGCTTCACAACTTGACGCAACGGGAGCAATTGCGGGTGCGATCGGGTTTGGAACGGAGAAACCCGCACCTTACCAGCTGATTACCTATACGCTCACACTGCGGAACAACTCGGTCGTGGCAACGCAACCAATGACCGCGACCGTCGCCATGCCACAAGAACTTGGCGCGATTGAAAGTTCGATCACGAGCACGCAGGGAGAGGCGCGGTTGGAAGCGTGGCGATTAATTTGGTCAGGGGTATTGCAACCGGGAGAGATAGTCGCCACTTCCATAGCCCTGACCCAAACAGTAGGGTTGAATGACCTCTATCCGGCAGTCGCCTATCTGGAAGACGGCGTGACAAATCCTGTCATCAAGCCGATATTCTTCACTCCCCGGCTCCATCGACTGTATATACCCATTCTGGGCGATCGGCCTTAGTCAGGTTGTTGTTCCCGAGTCGCCACATCAACCGTGCGGGCGTTGGTCAATTTCACCAGGTCAGCCACCGGAACGCGCAACTGTAGCCCTCGCTTCCCCGCGCTAATGCAGATGTGCGATCGCCCGTGCGCCGACACATCGATGTAGGCCACAAATGGCTTGTTCAGCAGGGCCACAGCCGAGATCCCACCTACCTGAAGCCCCGTCAATTGCTCCGCTTCACGATGCGTCGCCATTTTCAGCTTCTTCGCGCCGACGGCCGCGGCCAGTTTCTTCAGATCAAGCTGAGCATCGGCGGGAATCATAACCAGCATCGGCTTCTTGCCGCCATCGGGAGGCAATACGACCAGGGTTTTGAATACTTCTTCCGGCAGCAAATCCAGGATCAGAGCGATTTCTTCCGCATCGCGCAGATCGTCCGGGTAGGTCAACATCTCGTAAGGAATGCGCTTGCCTTCCAGCGCGCGCATCGCCTGTGTCTTTTCCATCATTCGCTCCATATATATCCGGCCCGAAATGTTCATATCCGGGCTACCGGAATGCCATCAGGATTATAGCAATGATGCGTGTTGCCACAGAAGATCGCGCAAAGGATGGAGCTTGATGCCCGCAGGTTTGCTCCGCTGATGCGTTTCTGATGGGTCTCCTATATGGTCAACAGGAGCGGCGAGATATAATCACTCAGATAGTGTAAGCATCGAGCTTCATAAGAGGCATAATGGAATAAATGAAAACAGAACTTGTGATGGGAGATTCGATCTTCGAGTTGTTGTCATCCGAATGGGATGAGCTGGCGTCGCATGGCATGACTGATACGCCATTCCAGACGCTCGCCTACCAGCGTGCATGGTGGACGCACCTGAGGCCGGACGGGGCCACTTTGCTAAGCGTCGTGACGCGAGATGAGGAAGGGGCGCTTCAGGGCATTGGGTGCTTTTATGCGCATAACGGCCAGCTTCACTTCAACGGTTGTATCGAAGAAACGGATTACCTCGATATCATCACGCCGACAGGCCAGGCGAAAGAGGTCTGGCGGGCTACGTGGGAGTGCCTTATGGCCGAGGACATACCCACCTGGCGCATCCTGGAATTATGTAACGTCCCGGCTAACTCCCTCACCCGCACCATCCTTCCCGAACTTGCCCGAGCTTACGGGTCGGATATTGATGAGAGTGTGAACGAAGTATGTCCTGTCATTCAACTTCCGGCCACCTTCGAGGATTACCTGTCGATACTGGATAGCAAGCAGAGGCGGGAGCTAAGTCGCAAGCTGCGCCGGGCCGAGGCGGCCGATGTGATCACAACAGTCATCGAAGCGGACGCCAAACTCGACGAAGAGGTGGACGACTTCCTCAACCTGTTGCAAAAGAGCACCTTCGAAAAGCGCGACTGGCTGAACAGAGGCCGTCGCGCGTTGTTTCATGAAGTGGCACGGGCCGCGCAAGACGCCGGAACATTACAACTGATGTTCACCAGCATCGAAGGCCGGCGCGCCGCCGGGCTTTTCAACTTTGATTACAAGGATCGTATCTGGGTCTATAACTCCGGCCTCGATCCGGCAGCCTTTGCCGCCCTTAGCCCCGGCCTTGTGCTGACCGCCACTACCATCCGGCATGCGATTGAATCAGGCAGGAAGGAGTTCGATTTCCTCCGCGGAAACGAAGAATATAAGTACCGATTTGGCGCGGTTGATACACGGATATACCGCCTGCGCGTCGTGCGCCCTGGTTAGATGGAATAAATTTATCATGATCAAGTTCAATAGCGTGACCTCTTCGCAATTCGCCATACCCAACGGGCAAAATATGCGCGTGGCGATGCTGAGTGTGCACACATGCCCACTGGCAATGCTGGGCGGCAAGAAGACCGGGGGTATGAATGTCTACGTGCGTGACCTGAGTCGGGAACTGGGGCGCATGGGGATCAACGTCGATGTCTTCACACGTTCGCAGGATGATTGCGTCCCAATGGTCAATCATGACCTCGGCGAGAGGGCGCGCGTCATTCACATCCCGGCCGGCCCGCAAGCGCCTATCCCCGTGGCCGAGGTAAGCCACTATATGGACGAGTTCGCTGCCGGCGTCGCCCGATTCGCCGAGGCCGAAGGGCTGCACTATAACCTCATCCATAGCCATTACTGGCTATCCGGACTGGTAGCTGAAAAACTTGAAGCCTATTGGGGCGAAACACCGGTTGTCCACATGTTCCATACGTTGGGGCATATGAAGAACCGCATCGCCACAGACCCCAGCGAGCGAGCACCACAGGAGCGAATAGACGGCGAAAACCACGTACTGGCCGTCGCCGACCGCATCATCGCCGCAACGCCGGCTGAACTGGCCCAGTTAAACTGGTTATATAGCCTGGAAGTAGGCAAGGTGGTTGTGATCCCGCCGGGAGTCGATCTGGAGCGGTTCCACCCCCTGGACAAGGATGAGGCCAAGCGGCGGGTTGGTATACCATGTGGCAACAAGAATATCATGTTCGCCGGGCGCATTGAACCGCTAAAAGGTATCGACACCTTGATGCAGGCTATGGCGCTCATCCGGCATCGTTACCCCGACGTAATGGAGAACACCTGTGTGGCGATTATCGGCGGCGACCCCTGGGCCGATAGCCCCGATGCGGAGATGGCCCGGCTCCAGACAATGCGCGAGAAGTTGGGCATCAATGATCTGGTTCTCTTCCTCGGCGCGAAAGATCAGGACGTATTACCTAATTATTACGCCGCGGCCGAAATGGTCGTTATGCCGTCGCACTATGAAAGTTTCGGTATGGTGGCCCTGGAAGCAATGGCGATGGGGCGCCCGGTGATCGCATCCGAAGTGGGAGGCCTCGCTTTTCTCGTTCAGGACGGCGTCAACGGGTATCACGTGCCCACACGCAATCCGGAGGCTCTGGCCGAGCGCATCTACGAGCTGCTGACGAACGCAGATTGCCGCGAAGAAATGGGCCGCGCCGCGCGACGACACGCCGAACGCTTCGACTGGTGCATCATTGCCGATCGCATCCTGGATGTCTATAGAGACCTCGTCGGGATCCCTCATATGGCGTGAGTGTTTGACGTTCGAGGCCGGTGCACCTGCCATTATCATCGGCATTTAGTCATCGAGCGGGTTGCCCTGCGCATAGCAGACGATGTTGCCGGCTATTGGCGCAGGGCTGCCGCAGCCTGTTCGGCGATCAACGCAGGCGACGTCTCGGTCGTCAACACCTGAAAAACAGCGTCCCCCAGCGTATCCATTAGGCGGCTCGTCTCGCTGACAGGCATTGCGGCCATCTGCTCCATTTGCCCTCCGGCAAATTGATAGTACGGATTTGAATTGGCCATGAGATCCATGACGCTTCGACGCGCCGGCAAGGTATGACTGCGTTCACTCCAGTTGGCGAGATTCTCGGGTGTTGTCAGAAAGCCGATCAGATCGGCCGCGCGCTCCTGGCGCGCGGGATCATCGGTTGTGACGGCCCAAGCCCACGTTGTCGTCAGCGGCGTCAATGGCTCACCATTTCCCGGGACAGCCGTATAACCCAACCGACTGATGATCGTCGGATCGACCGCCTGCCGCCCCAACAAGTATTCCGACCGGATCCACATGAAATCGCTCAATCCCAGTTGGAAGTATTGCCACGCCTCGTCGAGTGTTTTCAGTTGGTGGCTCTGTAGCAAATTTTCCTTACGGCCGGCAATTGTCGTCAGGGCGCGTGTGAGAGGCTCCGGTTCCAGGGTGGCCCTTCCGGCGTCATCGGTCAACCGGCCGCCTTCCGCCAGATAGAACTGGAGGCCAAGCATCGCTCCCTCGCGGCTGTCGGCCGGCAGAACCAATGTCCGGTTTGTGGTCGAGATCAGCTCCGTCCAGTCCATCGAGATGGTACCGGTAACGATGGATGGATTGTAGACGAGGTGAGTCAATCCGATCGACGCAAAAGGATAGCCAAATATCTGATCCTGCGACACAACCTGGGCGGCCGGAGCCGGGTAGATATCGGCCATAAAATCGGTCTCAATGAGACCGTTCAATGGGTGAAATAGCTCCCGGGTACGAGATTCGGCCAGCAAGGATGTCGGAATGGCAACAACATCGGGCATGACCGAGGGCGCGACCGGCCGACCGGTTTGCAAGTAGTTCAATATACCGCCCGGCCCGTCAACAGGCTTTTGTTCGACGATGACCTCCAGGCTGGATTGCGCCGTCTGATGCGCCCGGATTTGACTAGCCAGCTCCTGAGCGCCGGCCTCGGTGCGCGCGCCTATCTCCGGCGGAATCCAGAGGCGAAGCGGTGGCAGAGGTTGTGTTTGCGACGGCGCGCCGGGTGTCTCTACGGAAACCTGCGGTAGCACCGTAGCGATCGGCAAAGGCGCATTTGGCGAAGGGGTAATCCCGACACCCAGGGGCGTGCCCTGAACCAGATTGCAAGCAGCCATCAGCAGCATCAGGAATACCAGGGCAACGACAAAATAACAGGGAGATGCAATCAAGCGTTTCATATCCGGGAACACCAGTATAACACATTGGCAAGTTGCCTGTAGGGTAGATTCCGGGTAAGCTTGGGATATGGTTTTTTGCACGGTCAATCGTCACCGGACAGGCCAGCTTCGGCTGCCGGCTTACACATCAGTGTGGCCTTCTATAACCGTGCCCAGTGTATGATTATTATGTAAAGTAGCATCGCATAATCGCAAGTAATCGGAGCCGGGGCATCACAACCCCGGCTTTTTTTATTTATGTGCTGTTATGTGGAAGGAAAACTCATGGCCGAGATAATCATTAAGCTTGATCACATCAGCGTCAGCCTTGCCGGGCGTTCCATCTTTAAGGATCTCACCTGGGAAATTCAACGCGGACAACGTGTGGGATTGGTTGGCCCAAACGGCGCGGGCAAATCGACGTTAATGAAACTTGTCGCTCAGGAATTATCTGCGGATGCAGGCACTATCTTCCGCTCATCCGGGCTCACGTGGGGACGACTGGAACAGGAACCACGACTTTCCGACGACCACACCGTGCTGCAGGAAACGCTGACCGCGCTGCCGCAACTCGGTGACATTGAGCAGGAGCTTGACCGCCTGGCCGACAGAATGACCCAACCGGACATTTATGGCGATCCCAGGGTGCTCGACAAGATATTGCGCGCTCAGGAACGCTTGCTCCATCAGTTCGAACAACTCGACGGTCCGCGCTACGAGAGCAAAGTAAAGGAAATACTGGGCGCGCTGGGCTTCGACAAAGAGCAATGGTCAACCGCAACCGGGCATCTGAGCGGAGGCCAGAAAAAGCTGGTGATGCTGGCTAAACTATTGGTGCAGCAACCCGCTCTGTTGTTGCTTGACGAACCGGATAATCATCTCGATCTGCCGGCCAAACGAGCACTGGAAAAGTTGATTCGCGAGTATCCGGGTTGTGTTGTGATTATCTCCCATGATCGATATCTCCTTGACGAGGTAGCAACAAGCATTGCCGAACTTGAAAACGGCCGGCTGACACAATATCCCGGAAATTACACAGCCTATGCCAATGAACGCGCTCTTCGACGGCTGCGGCAGCAACAGATGTACGCCGCGCAACAGAAGGAGATCGCTCGCATCGAAGCGGCCATTGCCCGTTTCGAGCTATGGGCCTCGCTCGTGGTCAACGAGCGACACATTAGGCAAGCCCGCAGCCGGCAAAAAATGTTGGACAAGATGGACAAAATCGAAAAGGTCTCCGAAACCAGACGAATGACCCTGGAGCTGAACGGCTGGCGCGGCAGCAACAAGGTGCTGGAATTGGTGAGAGTCGGCCGCTCGTTCGAGAACGGACGCACTCTGTTCAGTGACCTCAACCTCACGCTTTGGCATGGCGAGCGGGTCGGCCTGGTCGGGCCGAACGGAGCAGGTAAGTCCGCCTTGTTCAAGCTTTTGCTCGATCCCGAGAAGGCGACAACCGGAGAGATCAAGATCGGACCCAGCATCCAGATCGGGTACTACGCTCAGGAACAGGAAACGCTGCTCCCCGAGCAGGACCTTATCACAGTAATACGCCAGGCCGCTCCGCTGACACAAGAAGCCGCGGTCGCTTTCCTCTTACGATTTCTGTTCAGCTATGAGCAGGTTCAGCAGCCGGTCAGCAAACTCAGCGGCGGCGAACGCAGTCGCCTTCAGCTTGCCCGGCTGGTGCTGCAACGGCCAAATCTCCTTCTGCTCGATGAACCAACCAACAATCTCGACATCCCGGCAATCGAAGTGTTGGAAGAAACGCTCAACGAGTTCGTGGGCACAGTTCTGGTAATCTCCCACGATCGCTATTTTCTCGACAAGGTTGTTGACCGTATCGTTGAATTGCGCGACGGCCGGCTTACGGAATATCTGGGTGGATATACGGACTACCTCGATGAACGAGGGTATGATGAGTGAACCGACTTCCCGACCGGTAAATCGATATAATCGGGCAGAGCGATCGGAGTATTGAAAATGAACCTGTCAGAAAACGAATTCAATCCCGAACTGTTTCAGGAAACGGCCAACGCCATTCGAGCAGAGGTTGCGAAACAGATCGTCGGCCAGGATGGGGTCGTCCACCACGTTTTGACCGGCATTCTTAGCAACGGTAACGTTTTGCTGGAGGGTGTGCCGGGTCTGGGCAAGACGCTGCTCATTCGCACGTTCGGGCGGGTTCTGGCGCTCGATTTCAGCCGAATTCAGTTTACGCCTGATCTGATGCCGGCCGATATCACCGGGACGGAGATTCTGGAGGAGAAAGAAGACGGCCGTCGTTCGTTTCGCTTCCAGAAAGGTCCACTCTTTGCCAATCTGGTTCTAGCCGACGAGATCAACAGAGCCACGCCAAAAACACAGTCGGCCTTGCTCGAGGCCATGCAAGAGCGAACAGTCACAGTAGGTAACACCACCCATCCGTTACCCACCCCATATTTCGTTCTGGCAACCCAAAACCCCATTGAACAAGAAGGCACCTACCCATTGCCCGAGGCCCAACTCGATCGCTTCCTGTTCAAAGTAGAGGTTCGCTATCCGACCGGCGATGAAATCACGGCAATACTGGAGCGCACAACGGGAGGGGTAGAGCCAATGGTATTACCCGTGACAACAGGTGATCAGTTGATCCAAATGCAGGCTGCCGTGCGGCGCGTTCCTGTCCCATCCGACGTACTGGTATACACAAGCCGCCTGATTATCGCCACCCAACCCGGTCAAAGCGCCGGCACGCTCGTCAATCGCTACGTGCGCTACGGAGCCGGCCCGCGTGGCGCACAGGCCATCATCATGGGCGCCAAGGCGATAGCGCTCATGGCGGGCCGGTTTAATGTCAGCTTCGACGACGTCGCCGCAATAGCACCGGCGGCCCTGCGCCACCGAATACTTCTCAACTTCGAGGGGTTGGCAGAGGGAATTCGTTCCGACGACATTATCGCGGAACTCCTTCAACTTGCTGAGCCTGCCTACGCCTGATATTGCCGACATGCCTTTATTCGACAAGTCCGACCTGAACAAACTGGAACAACTCACTCTTGTGGCCGATGACGTGCGGGCAGGCCTGATGAAAGGCAATCGCCGCAGTCGCAAGCGAGGCGTGTCACTGGAGTTTGCTGAATATCGCGACTACACGAAAGGAGACGATCTGCGCCGCCTCGATTGGAACGTCTTTGCCCGGCTGGAACGTCCCTTCATCAAGCTAACCCAGGACGAAGAGGATCTCACTGCCCACATTCTCGTTGATACAAGCGACAGCATGAATTGGTCCGCATCCGAAGGCGCCGAAGAAAGCGGCGCATCCAAACTACGCTATGCCATGCAATTGGCGGGCGCATTGGGTTACATCGGTCTGTTGGCAGGCGATTTCGTCTGCGTGACCTTGTTCGACAGTCGCGATACTCGTCGCTGGGGGCCATTCCGAGGGCGCCAAAATAGCTGGCCGCTTCTCCAGTTCCTCGAAGCCAACCATGCGTCTCTCTCCCAACCCGTCAAATCCGGCGGTCGGCGCACTACCCTGGACCTTTCGTTACGTGACTACGCGCACCGCGCTCAGCGACCGGGGCTGCTTTTCCTGTTGAGCGACCTGCTGTCATCCGGAACGTATCGCGAGGCGCTTACAACCCTGCAGGGGCGTGGGTATGAGATTGTCCTCCTCCACATTCTGAGCGAAGAAGAGACAACGCCCGGGTGGACAGGAGACCTTCGCCTCATAGACGCCGAGACCGGCGACGCGGCCGAAGTCACGCTCGACTCGGTAGCGCTGGAGGAATATGCTCTACGGATCGCTGCCTGGCAGTCTGAGATTGAAGCTTACTGCGTCTCACGTGATATTCGCTACACGAATATAACCACTTCCGTGCCGTGGGAGCAAACAATATTCCAGTCGCTTCCGCGGCAAAGGATCATTCGCTGACATGGAACTGCTGTTTCCCGCCGCTCTGGCGCTGGGTCTGCTCGCCGTGCCAATCATTGCGCTCTATATGCTGCGATTGCGGCGGCGAGAACAGCGCGTCAGCAGCACGCTCTTATGGCGCGAACTCATTCTCGATCGTGCTGCCAACGCGCCCTGGCAACGACTGCGGCGAAACCTCCTGTTATTCCTGCAACTCCTGATCCTGGCCGCGCTCGTATTCGCGCTGGCACGTCCGATCCTCAAATCGGGCACGCAGGTGCGTGGTGACGTATTTGTCCTCCTGGACGTCTCAGCCTCAATGGGCGCCACCGACGGCATTAATGACAGCAGGCGGTTCGACGATGCTCTGACAGAAATCGATCGACTAATCGACGGATTAGGAACAAATAACCGAATGACCGTCATTGCCGCCGGGAACAACCCACAGATTCTGTCCGATGCCACCAACGATGGCGCTACCTTGCGCGGCTCGCTCAAAACGCTTGCGCCGGAGAACGGACCCGCCGATTGGCAGTCTGCGTTTGCGCTGGTTTCCGGGCTGGCCCACGCCGCCAACGAACCAAAAATCGTGCTCATCTCCGATGGCAATTTGCCCGAGGGCTTGCCGGCTTTGCCGGGAGAATTGACTTTCATACCCGTTGGTCAAAGCGGCGACAATCTGGCTATTTCGGCTCTGGGAGCGCGGCCGAGCGATGAAGGAATGAATACCCTGGTCAGCGTCACCAACACCGGGGCAAACCCGGCGCAAGCTCGTGTCGGAATATATGTTGACAACAATTTATTCGACGCGCGGGAGATTGAAATTCAGGCCGGTGACTCCGCGCGTGTCTCCTGGATGCTGCCATCTGCGGCCGGCATCATTGAAGCGCGCCTGGAATCGATCGGCGGCTCTATTGATCACCTGCCGATAGATGATCGCGCATGGCAATTGGGCGCTCCGCCAAGAGGGCAGCAGATTCGGTTCCATTCCGATGGAAATCTGTTTCTCGAACGGTTTTTCTCCATCCTCCCGGGTTACGATTTCGTCCATGTTGATGGCAGTAGTGAATCAGGAAACGATAGCAGTTCATCTGTAGCTTTTACTATATTTGATGGGGTCCCCCTGCCCGAGTCACTTCCCTCCGGCAATCTCTTGATCATCAACCCACAAGTCGGCGGCGATCCCGAAGTAGTCAATCCCGCAATAGTCGTAACCGGAGTATTCACCGAGACCGATCTGCTTCGACAAACTGATAGCCCAATACTCGCCGACGTTAACCGGCAGAATATCCACGTCGCCGGCGCTCAAACGGTAAGCGCGCCCGGATTGGAGCCACTGCTTGAAGCCGAGGGCGGCCCACTCCTGCTCGCCGGCGAGGTGGACGGCCGTCGAATCGTACTCATCCCATTTGACATCCGCCAATCTGACCTGCCGCTGCAGATTGCATTTCCGATCCTAATGGCTAACATTACCGAATGGTTAAATCCTGGACGTGCAATAACCACGGGCGCAGAGTTGGCGCCAGGCGCCATCGTTCAACTCCTTCCAGATGAACGAGCTTCTACAATCGCAGTCACGCTGCCCGATGGCACACTATGGGAACAAGAGGTTGAGAGTGATCTATCGCCGGTGCGCTTTGACGCCACCTCCCAAACGGGAGTTTATATAGTATCAACTCGCGATGAGAATGGCATGCCTATCAGGGAAAGTCATTTCGTTGTAAATTTCATCGATGATCAGGAATCACATATCCGGCCTCAACCATCTGTTCTCATGGGTCAGGCTCAAATTTCATCGGCAAATACACAGAACACAGGTGAGCAGGAATTATGGCCTGTCCTTCTATGGGTCGGTTTCTTTCTCCTGCTGGTTGAATGGTGGATCGCCTATCGGCGGCGAGCAAACCAACCCTTGAGCGGATTGTAATGAGTTCTTCTTCGCATCAGTCAACCGGCATAGATGAAGAGACACCGGAAATCACCGGAGCGGATTCGCGGGTTCGCGATTTGCTTGGCCGGATGTCGCTTGTCACGGCTGCGGCCGCAATCCTCGTGTTTGCCGGCCTTGCTCTCCTGACCTTGTCGCTCAGCAGCCGAGACCAGCGTCCGCTTTACCCCATCTTGGCAACGGCGACCCTGCCAGGCGGCACGCCTGATTTCGAGCCGGCCGAAATCGGCTTTTCCGAGCTGAACAGCGATCCTGAGGTATTTTTGGGCCGCCGCCTGCAAGTTACCGGAGCTTATTCGCCGGTCGAAACACCGGATTGCCCCAACTATAACGGCCCACCCATCCGCTGGAGTCTGGTGGCTGAAGAGTTGCAATTAAACGCGATTGGATTTGAGGCATTGTTGCGCCTCGTCGAACCAGGCACGGAAATGACGGTTGTCGGCATTTGGTCCGCATATCGCGGGCCTGTCGGCTGCGGCAAACAGCCTGATGACGCTACTGTGTGGTATTTGCAGGTCGAGAGAATTGTGGCCCCAAACCCACTGTTCGGGGCAAGCGGCCCGGTTCTAACGATTATCCCGGGCGAACCTCTGCCGACGCTACCGCCGTTGGACACCTTCGCAACGCCACCCCCGGATTTGTCGCCGACAGCTATGATATCCGGGACAGTGACACCCACGATTACGATGCAACCCACCAATCTTCCGGGATTGGCGACGCCATCCATCGAGGCAACCGGCTTGCCGGTGACACCTCTCGCCACGACCGGGTCACCGACTGTTGCCGCAGGAACCCCAGCCCTGGGCACGCCCACCACACCGGCCGGAACTGCCGGTCCCAGCCCAACCCCTTCAGCAACCGGCGGCGCGCAAGGCACCACAACGCCCGGCATCCCCACAACGACGCCTTCCGGGACAGGCTATCCGTCACAACCAACGCCGCCCGGCGGCTACCCGTAAACAGACAGCCATGTCATCCGGCTTCATTCCAGGCATCCAACCATCCGAGGATTTCACCGTCCGGCCCGCCCTTTGGTTTCTCTTCCGAGGGTTCCGCCTGCTTGTGAGCCGGGGAGAATTGCCGCGCCTGACGTCGCCCGACAAAGCAGGTCTCTCGCTCGTTCGTCGCCAATTTCTTGGCTACCTGAACGACGAATCCCAAGCCATGCCGTGTTACTGCGGAGAGTTGGAAGATGATGCGGTGTTGCCGGACGGTTACACGCTCGAAAATTTGCGGGCGCTCTATGCCACCCTTGACGAGACGCTCTTCTGGTTGGCCGGGCGGGCGGTGCAGATCGTTGACTGGGATCGAAATCATCAGTACTGCGGCCGCTGCGGCCGGCGCACAATACCACATGCAAGCGAGCGAGCAAAAGTGTGCCCCGAGTGCAAACTCGCCAGCTATCCACGCCTGTCACCGGCAGTTATCGTTCGTGTCCAGCGAATGACGCCCGACGGGTCAGAGATCTTGTTAGCGCGCGCCAAACGCTTCCCATCCACGACTATGTTCAGCGTCCTGGCCGGATTTGTTGAACCTGGAGAGACACTTGAGGAATGCGTGGAGCGCGAAGTGTTTGAAGAGACGGGCATTTCAGTGCGGAATATCCAGTATTTCGGCAGCCAGCCGTGGCCCTTTCCAAATTCATTAATGGTCGCTTTCACAGCCGATTATGCCGACGGCATTCTGACGGCCGATCCCCAGGAGTTGGAGGAGGCAGCATGGTTTTCGGCCAATGCTTTGCCTCTGGTCCCTTCGCCGCCCAGCATCGCCAGCCGGCTCATTTGGACGTGGCGCGAATCAATCGCGCGCGAATCAACCGCGCGCGAATCAACCGAGGCGGCCGCGGATTAAAGTCGCTTTAACTATCCTGACCGGTTGATATTTACCGATCCGACCGCATCGGCTACAATCATAGTCAGCCGCTTTAATAGTGAGCGCTCTCGATTGGCCGGTGGATTTGGCTTTCGGGAACGGACCGGCGAATTATCAATCCCTCAGCTTTCTGCGCCTGACCATGTGCTATCGGCTTGGGTGCATTACAGCAGTGTTGGAGGTTTGCTTGAAGAATATTCTTGTAACCGGCGGGGCGGGCTTCATCGGTTCCAATTTCGTACAGTACATGTTATCCAGATACGATGAGTATCGTATTGTCGTCTACGATAAGCTCACGTATGCCGGGAATTTGGATAATCTCCTGACCGTCCAGGAAAACCCACGCTACCATTTCGTATATGGTGATATCTGCAACCGGGCCGACGTCGAAGCAGCTGTGTCGGCACACAACATTGATACAATCGTCAATTTTGCGGCCGAGTCTCATGTTGATCGTTCGATCATGGATCCGGACGCATTCATTCAGACCAGCGTCTATGGGACGTACGTTCTGCTGGAGGCGGCGCGAAGCAACAATTTGGAACGCTATCATCAGATATCCACGGATGAAGTTTACGGCCATATCCCCATCGGACAGTCAAGCAAAGAAACGGACAAGCTTGAGCCGCGAAGCCCATATGCGGCAAGCAAGGCAAGCGCCGATTTGCTGGTGAACGCCTATCACACCACCTATCGCCTGCCTATCACCATCACGCGTGGCTCCAACAACATCGGCCCTTATCAATACCCCGAGAAGGCTGTTCCCCTGTTCGCCACCAATGCAATTGACCACTTGCCGCTTCCCGTCTATGGAGACGGGCGCCAGATGCGGGAGTATCAATACGTGGTCGATCACTGCGAGGCCATCGACCTTGTCCTTCATCGCGGAGCCATCGGCGAAACCTATAACATTGGCACGGGAGTAGAACTCGAGAATCTGGCCATGATCGAGATCTTGCTCGACGCCCTCGACCGGCCGCACAACCTGATTCGCCACGTAGCCGATCGGCCGGGCCACGACCGGCGCTATAATCTGAATATCGCGAAGATCACCGCGCTGGGATGGGAACCGGACCACACCGCGGAAGAGGCGATCATCAAGACGGCCGCATGGTACCGTGACAATGAATGGTGGTGGCGAAAGATCAAGAGCGGAGAGTTCCGCCACTACTATGAAACCCAGTATGGGGAGCGACTCAGGACCGCAGCCCCTCAATCGTGATCTTTATCAACCAACAGGAGTTGACAAACATGTCTGAAACCAAGAAAGAAGACCTGATGACCACTTCCTCCAGCTTCGTCGACGGTACGAAGGGAATTTTGATTTACCGTGGTTATGACATCCGTGATCTCGGCGCCAACGCCACCTTTGAGGAAACGATTTATCTACTGTGGAACGACAAGTTGCCGAATGCCCAGGAGCTGAATACGTTCAAGGCCGCGCTAGAGTCCCAGCGAGCATTGCCGGACAGGTTACTCAAGATTCTGCGTGAATTCCCCTATAACGCGCATCCGATGGCCGTTCTGCGCACTGCCGTCAGCGCATTGGGGCTGCTCGACAGTCACGCCGATGATGTGTCGCAAAACAGCGCAAGAGAGAAGGCGCTGTTGTTGACGGCCGTCCTGCCGACGGTTATCGCCGCCTGGGAGCGGGTTCGCAACGGCAAGGAGCCAATCGCGCCGCGTATCGGTTTGAGCCACGCAGCCAACTTCCTCTATATGCTCAGCGGGGAGGAGCCGAACTCGGACGCCGTAACCGCACTGGATTCTTATCTGGTGCTGCTGGCCGACCACGGTTTCAATGCCTCGACCTTTTCGGCTCGGGTGACGACCAGCACCGGGGCGGATTTTTACTCAGCCGTCACCAGCGCCATCGGAACGCTGAAGGGGCCGGCCCACGGCGGAGCCACCCAGCGGGCGATGGAGCAATTCATCGACGCCGCCAACCACGGCGACATCAACCACTGGTTCACGGAATCGCGCGAGGCAGGCAGGCGGATCATGGGTATCGGCCATCGCATCTACAAGGTAGAAGATCCGCGGGCACGCATCTTGCGCCCGCTGGCCCAGAAGCTGGCCGAAAGCAGCGGCACGAGCCAATGGTTCAATATCGCTCAGGGCATCGAACAACTGGCCCGAAAGGATGAATATTTCATCGAGCGCGACCTCTACGCCAACGTCGATTATTACTCGGCGGTGGTGCTCTATACCATCGGGCTGCCCGTCGATCAGTTCACCTGCATGTTCGCCATGAGCCGCATCGCCGGGTGGTCGTCCCAGGTGCTGGAGCAATTGGCTGACAATCGCCTAATCCGTCCCAAGGAAGGATACGTCGGCAAACGCGACCAGAAGTTCATACCATTGGCTGAACGCTAGCGCGTCATTTTCCCGCTGCCCTGCACGCAGTTTCCGGTGAATATCGCCGGAAATTATCAAGATGACATGAGAACCGGCCGGACGAACATCCCAATCCTCCGGCCGGTTTTCTATAATTGGACGCCATGAAGAAATACCTGTCTGTCGTCCTGCCCATCGCGCTCGGGTTAATCCTGGCCGGCTGCGGCGGGAGTGAATTGGAGCCGTCGGTCGTGGAGACGACGCCATTGCCCGAAAGCACACGCCCCGGTCCGGTCGTCACAATAGAGGCGACAAATACGTTCATACCGGTTGTCGAGGCGCAACCTACGGCGACCCCAACCCAGACGCCATCCCCAACCCCAACAGCAGAGCCGACACCGACCCCCACCGGTCCCATTACGTCGATTGCGCTTGAGCCAGTAATAGCAGCGGGACTGGATAGACCCACCTTCCTGACCCACGCGTTTGATGATCGACTATTCGTGCTGGAGCAAATCGGCCGCATTCGCATCGTTGAAAACGGGCAATTGCTTGAGCAACCGTTTCTTGATATCACCGATCGCGTCGGCTCGGCTGCCAGCGAGCAGGGGTTGCTAGGACTTGCCTTCCACCCACAATACGCAACCGGGGGGGCAATCGGCGAGGGGGTTTTTTATGTCAACTACACCGACTACAACGGCGACACCCACATTTCCCGCTTCAGTGTGATGGCCGATGATCCCTATAGCGCCGACCCTGACTCCGAAATAGACTACCTGACGCTCGGCCAACCTTATCCCAACCATAACGGTGGCAGCCTTGCCTTTGGGCCGGACGGGTATCTCTATGCAGGCCTGGGTGACGGCGGCAGCGCCAACGATCCGCTGGACGCGGGGCAAAGTCTGGAGACACTCCTGGGCAAAATCCTGCGTCTTGATGTGGACACGGCCGATGACGAATACAGCATACCCGCAGACAATCCTTTCGTCGGAACGAGTGAAGCGCTGGCTGAAATCTGGGCGTTCGGGATCCGTAACCCGTGGCGATTCTCATTCGACCGGTTGACGGGCGATTTCTACATCGGTGACGTAGGCCAGGGCCAATGGGAAGAGGTCAATTTCCAGCCGGCGAACAGCTCCGGAGGGGAAAACTACGGCTGGAACATCATGGAAGGAACGCACTGTTTCGAGTCCGACACTTGCGATCAATCCGGCCTGGTTCTGCCTATTTTTGAATACGACCATTCGCAGGGATGCTCGATCACCGGCGGTTATGTATACCGCGGCGCTCAATTCCCTGAGATGGCCGGCAATTATTTCGTCGCCGACTACTGCATGGGCACCATTTGGCGGCTCTTCCCAAACGGAGGACAGTGGCTATCCG
>JACDJC010001304.1_pt1 | contig 22544 bp, 24 predicted proteins | sample 7454191 | NCBI WGS metagenome assembly JACDJC01 (sample SAMN14253291, study PRJNA609438) | sludge metagenome | isolation source: sludge after 25d culture with pyrite and EDTA | collected 2018-12-20 | reverse complement strand
TCCACCAGCAGCAGGACTTTTCCGGGCTGGCTTACACTGGTCTGGTTCAAAACAGAATCGTTCACGAGGCGCTCGAATATGCATTTGGATAAATTACCCGCCGCGATCGATCCGGGGCGCACCGCCGAAATCAATTACTCGGCGCGCGAGTCGTGGCGGATGCTGGGGATTATGGCAGAGTTCGTCGAGGCGACCGAGCGGCTGGCGTCGATCCGTCCGGCTGTCTCGATTTTTGGCAGCGCCCGTACCCCACCCGACGACGCGAACTACATGCTGGCCGAAACCATCGCCCGCAAGCTGTCCGACGCGGGATTCTCGGTCATTTCCGGGGGCGGCCCCGGGATCATGGAAGCGGCCAACAAGGGCGCCTATTTCGGCAAGTCGCCGAGCGTCGGTCTCAACATCCAGTTGCCGCACGAGCAGAGCGCCAACGTCTACCAGGACATCAGCCAGACTTTCCGCCACTTTTTTGCGCGCAAGGTCATGTTCGTCAAGTTTACCGCCGCGTATGTCGTCATGCCCGGCGGATTTGGCACGCTGGATGAGCTGTTCGAGGCGCTGACTCTGGTGCAGACCGGGAAAATCGCGCCCATCCCGATCATTCTGGTCGGCTCGACATTCTGGGCGGGCATCGTCGACTGGGTGAGCAGCCGGCTGGTGGATGACGGGATGATCTCACCCGAGGATCTCAAGTTGATGCAGATCATCGACCAGCCGGACGAGGTGGTCGACGCGATCTTCAGTCATTATGAAAAACGCGGTTTCATGCCGTCGGCGGCCGAGCGCGAAATCCAGTTCAACCTCTAAGCCTGGCTGCCTGTCATCCAAGTTGAAACTATTCGCCTACTGGAGCCTGTGATGCGCTATTCCGTTTTGCTGTTGTCCCTGTTGCTGAGCGGCACGGTCGTTGCCGCACCCCCGTCCGCCCGCCCACCCGGATTACAGCCGGTTCCCGATGGTCCGCCGGGCCCCGGAGATGTTCCCCAGGTCACGATCAAGCCGAGCAGTCAGGGCGGGCGCGTCGTCGAATATCGTGCCAACGGCAGGCTCTACATGTTGAAAGTCATCCCCCGGATCGGCAAGCCGTATTACCTCGTCGACCAGAAAGGCGACGGCCAGTTTGCCCGGCAGGATGGCCTCGATTCGGGGATGCGGCCGCCGATGTGGGTGGTCAAAGAGTTCTGAATCCGTGCGGACGCGGCGTCGGTTAGAATCCGCCGCATGACTCCCGCATCGAATCAAGACATCCCGCGCAAGGTCGCGGCCAACCAGGGTTTTCAGTGGGTGGCTGCCGGCTTTCGCCTGTATCGCAAGAAACCCCTGTTGCTGTCCGCCGCGTTCGGCCTGCTGTTCGGCGTGGTGATGGGGCTCGGCCTGATCCCGACGATCGGCGGCTCGCTCTCGGAGCTGGCTTCACCCTTGATGGTGGCCGGCTTCATGGCAGCGTACCGGATGCTCGACGACGGCCATGAACTCGAGCCGCTGCATTTTCTGGCCGGGGTGCAGGGTCCGATGCTGCCGCTGATGACGGTGGGCGCAGTGCAATTGTTGGGCACCCTGCTGATTGGCCAGATCATGCTCGGCATGGGCTTTGATCCGCAGGCGGTGATGGCGGCAGCCAGAACCGGCGAAGCGTCTCCGGCCGAGATGCAGGCGGTCCTGAATCAGGCCATGCCTGCGCTGTTGGTCGGACTGGCGCTGTTTGCACCACTGATCATGGCGACCTGGTTTGCCCCGGCGTTGATCCTGTTTGGCGGCGCCCGCCCGGCGACGGCGTTGGGCGTGAGTCTGAAGGCGGTGGTGAGAAACTGGGCGGCGATGCTGATGAACAGTCTGGCGCTGGGTCTGCTGCTGTTTTTCGCCGCGCTGGTGCCGATGCTGCTTGGCCTGCTGGTCGCGATGCCGGTGCTGTTCGGCTCGCTGTATGCGTCATATCAGGCGATTTTTGCGGTGTGGGCGGACGACGCTGCGGCGGAGGCCGACAAGGTGGTGCCGCTGATTCGCTCAGACTCAGGCCACTGACAGCTTGGCGTAGGCCAGCGCCAGCCACTTGGTGCCGGCTTCACGAAATTTCACCTGCACCCGCGCGTCGCTGCCGCGGCCCTCGAAATCGATAATGATGCCGGTGCCGAATTTGGCATGGGCGACGCTCTGCCCGACCCTGTAGCCGGTGTCGTTGCTGCGTGACGGCGACGGGGCCTTGGGCGCGGCGGAAGGCTGGGCCGGGGCGCTGCGGCGATTAAGCTGGAGCAGCACCTGCTCCGGCAGTTCGTCCAGAAAGTGCGACGGCAGGCTGTAGCGGATCTGCCCGTGGAGCATGCGCGACTGCGCGTGCGACAGGTACAGGCGGCGGCGGGCGCGAGTGATCGCCACGTACATCAGCCGGCGTTCCTCTTCCAGGCCGTTTTCCTGATTCGCACTCTGCTCGTGCGGAAACAGGCCTTGTTCCAGCCCGGTGATGAACACGGCGTGAAACTCCAGCCCCTTGGCGGCGTGCACGGTCATCAGTTGCAGCGCGTCGTGGCCGGCGCCGGCCTGGTGTTCGCCGGCTTCGAGCGCGGCGTGGGCGAGGAAGGCGTCGAGCGTGCCTTCTTCCGACTCCTCGGCAAACAGCGTCGCCGCGTTGACCAGTTCGTTGAGGTTTTCCAGCCGGTCGGCGCCGTCCTTGTCGGCGCGGTAATAGTCGGCCAGCCCGCTGGCTTCGATCACGTGGTCGATCGTCTCGGGCAAGGGCAGGTCGTGCGTCGCCTGCTTGATTGCCTCGATCAGTGTGGCGAATCCGGCGACCTTGCCGCCGCTGGTGCACGCCGCCTGCCACAGGCTCGCGCCCGAATGCCGGGCGCTGTCGGCCAGCTGTTCCAGGGTGCGCGCGCCGATGCCGCGGGCGGGAAAGTTGATCACCCGCAGCAAGGCGCCGTCGTCTTCGGGGTGGGTCAGCAGGCGCAGGTAGGCGAGCGCGTGCTTGATTTCCTGGCGCTCGAAAAAGCGCAGCCCGCCGTAGACCCGATACGGCACGCTGGCGGAGAACAGTGCGTGTTCCAGCACCCGCGACTGCGCGTTGGAACGGTACAGCAGCGCCATGTCGGACAGCTTGATGCCCTCGCGGTTGAGCGCGCGCACCTCGTCGACCACGAAACTCGCCTCGTCCTGGTCGGAATAGGCGTCGAACACGCGGATCGGCTCACCTTTACCTTCCGCCGTCCACAGGTTTTTTCCGAGGCGGTGCGCGTTCTGCGAGATCAGCGTGTTGGCGGCGGTGAGGATGTGGCCGTGGCTGCGGTAGTTCTGCTCCAGCTTGATCACGTTGCCGTGGGCGAATTCGCGTTCGAACTCGGCCATGTTGGCGGTATTGGCGCCGCGGAACGCGTAGATCGACTGGTCGTCGTCGCCGACCGCGAACAGCGCGGTGTGCGGTCCGGCGAACAGCTTCAGCCAGCGGTACTGCAGCGTGTTGGTGTCCTGAAATTCGTCGATCAGGATGTGCTTGAAACGGTCGCGGTAGTGCTCGCGCAGCGGCTCGTTGCGGTACAGCAGTTCGTAGGCGCGCAGCAGCAGTTCGGGGAAATCCACCACCCCTTCGCGCTGACACTGTGCGTCGTAGGCCTCGAACAGTTCCGCCATCCGCATCGAGTACTCGTCGAACGCCTCGGCGTCGCGCGCCCGTCGCCCGGCCTCCTTGTGACTGTTGATGAAGCCCTGCACCTTCTTCGGCTCGTATTTCTCGGTGTCGACGTTCAGCGACTTCATCAGTCGCTTGATCGCCGACAGCTGGTCGGAGCTGTCGAGAATCTGGAACGATTGCGGCAGTCCGGCCTCGCGGTAATGGGTGCGCAGCAGCCGGTTGGCCAGGCCGTGAAAAGTGCCGACCCACATCCCGCGGGTGTTGATCGGCAGCATCGCCGAGATGCGGGTGAGCATCTCCTTCGCCGCCTTGTTGGTGAAGGTCACCGCCAGCACCCCCATCGGTGACACCTGCCCGGTCTGGATCAGCCACACCATGCGGGTGGTCAGCTCCCGGGTCTTGCCCGAGCCCGCGCCCGCCAGGATCAGCGCGGATTCGTGCGGCAGCGTCACCGCGGCGCGCTGTTCAGGATTGAGGTTTTCCAGCAGATGGGCGGACATACACGGGGTAAAATCGGGCGGTCAATCGTGAATTATAAGGGGCGCTCCCGTGGTGAAAATTCTGTTCTTCGGCGACCTGGTCGAAACCCTCGGCGTGGCGGCGGATGAAATCGTGCTGCCGGCGGACGTCACCGACGTCGAACGGCTGCTGTTTGTACTGTCGAAGCGCGGCGAAATGTGGAAGAAGATGCTGCTCGGCAACCCCAAACTGAACGTGACGGTGAACAAGCAATTCGTCGAGAAATCCGCGCCGGTCAAGGACGGTGACGAGATCGCGCTGGTGGGGTTTGCGGTGACGTGAGTCGTCGCAACGGCTCGGTTCGACAATCCTGAAAGCGTCTCATGATTGTCTATTTCCCGTGGCCGCCGGGACGCTGGGCCGGCCGCAGGCAATGGATGCTGAACAGCGCGTCGTCGTCCTGCCACACCCCGACGCTGGCGAGACCGGCCGCTGCGGCCAGAGTCTGAAATTCTTCGACGCTGAATTTGTAGGAGTTTTCGGTGTGGAGGCTCTCGCCGGCCTGGAAGCTGAAGCTGTGGCCGTTGATGTGTACACGCTGCGCGGTCGCGGCGACCAGATGCATTTCCACCCGGCCAAGCGTCTCATTGTAAAAGGCCTGGTGACGGAAGGCCGCGAGATCGAAATCGGCGTCCAGCTCGCGGTTGATCCGTGTCAGCAGATTGAGATTGAATTCCGCGGTGACGCCGGCACGGTCGTTGTAGGCGGCGTGCAGCAGCGCCGGATCCTTCTTCAGATCGACCCCGACCAGCAGGCTACCGCCGGGATCGAGCAGCGCGGCGATCCGCCGCAGCAGGTCGCGTGCCTGCACGGGATCGAAATTGCCGATGCTGGAACCGGGGAAGAATGCCGCCCGCTGTTCTCGCTTGAGCGCGGCGGGGAGGTCGAGTGGGCGCGAATAGTCGGCGCAGATCGCATGCACTTCGAGTTGCGGATGGTCTTCGGCGATGGCGCCGGCCGCCTGCCGCAGATGCGCGTGCGAAATGTCGATCGGCGTGTAGATCCGGGGTCGCAGTGCGTTCAGCAGGACCCGGATCTTGATGTCGCTGCCGCTGCCCAGTTCGAACAACAGCCCATCGTTGCCCAGCCTTTCCGCCATCTCCGGACCGTGCCGCTGTAGCAGGCCGATTTCGGTACGTGTTGGATAGTATTCTGGCACCCGGGTGATGGCGTCGAACAGTTGCGAGCCCCGGTTGTCGTAGAAAAACTTGGGTGACAGGGACTTTCTTGCCCGGCTCAAACCGGCGATGACGTCCGCCCGGAAATCCGCGGCCGCGGGCTGCAGGTCGTGGAAGTGAAAATTGGCGGGCGGGTTGTTCATCGCGCGTCCTCCGCGCGCTGGCGTTTGTTCGCCCGAACGGCGCAGGCTTCGGCTTCGTGCCCGCTCAGACACGCCAGGCGCCTGGCCGTGGGCGCTGCCTGGATCATGCAGTCCACGGAAGACAGTCGCTGGCACGGTACGGTGCGACAGGCGTCAGCCCAGCATTTGCGTGGTTCTTCCCGTGTCGACGCCGGATCGGTAAGTGCCATGAATTTCCTTGGTGAGTTGGTTTGTGCAGAACTGACTGCAGCCGTGCGCTGCCGACGACCGCTGGATGAATACCTGTCAATAAATCATAGTTGGCGAGAAGTGCCTGTAAAGCTGGCCGCCTCGAGCGAATGACCTCGAAAAAAAAGGAGCCGCACGGCTCCTTTTTTCAGGCCGGGCCCGATTATTTTTTGTTCGCGATCATGTCCTGGATGATCGGTGCCAGGATCAGTTCCATGGCGAAGCCCATCTTGGCGCCGGGAACCACGAGGGTGTTGCGGCGCGACATGAAGGAATTCGGGATCATGTTCAGCAGGTAGGGGAAGTCGACGCCCTTGGGCTCGCTGAAGCGGATCACGATGAAGCTTTCGTCGGGAGTCGGGATGTCGCGCGTGATGAAGGGGTTCGAGGTGTCGACGGTGGAGACGCGCTGGAAGTTGATGTCGGTGCGCGAAAACTGCGGCGTGATGTAGTTTATGTAGTCTGGCATCCGGCGCAGGATGGTATCGACGATGACGTCGGCCGAATAACCACGCTCGGCGCCGTCGCGGTGGATTTTCTGGATCCATTCGAGATTGACGATGGGCACCACGCCGATGCCGAGGTCGACATGCTGGGAGACGTCGGTCTCTCCGGCCTTCACCAGACCGTGCAGGCCTTCATAGAACAGCACGTCGGAACCGGCGGGCACGTCTTCCCACGGGGTGAACTCACCGGGGTTGAGACTGGTGTTCAGCCGCTTGTTGTGCTCGGCGGCTTCTTCGTCGCTGTGGATGTAGTAGCGCTTCTTGCCGCTGCCGGTCTTGCCGTAGGTTTCGAACAGCTCGGCCAGCTTGTCAAAGTGGTTGGACTGCGGACCGAAATGGCTGAAGTACATATTGCCTTCACCCTCGGCCTTTTTGACCGCGGCCTTGAAGTCCGCGCGCGCCAGGCTGTGGAAGCTGTCGCCTTCGATCACTGCGGCATTGATTTTTTCGCGGAAAAAAATGTGCTCAAACGCGCGCTTGACGGTGGTGGTGCCGGCGCCGGATGAGCCCGTGACCGCAATGACGGGATGCTTCTTGGACATGCTGGGACTCCCTGAATGAGGTAAGAATAAAAATCGAAAACGCGTCATTTTACCTGCAAGGGGTAGACCGTGGTAGGGGAGTCCCGGAAGGGCGCTGATCCACCTATGGGCGAAGCTCATCTGGGAATCGTATGCGCCTGCAAGCCCGCAGTGTCTGCTTGCGTGGCGGAACCGTCTCACCGCTCCCTGCTCCCCTGCGTGCGCTCGCCCAGCCGCTTGAATACGACCCGCACACCGCTTACCATGGGCGTTTTCAGGAGCAAATCGATGCAAGTACTGTTGAATACGGATGAGAGTGTGCAAGGCCGTGATGCACTCGCTCGCCATGCCGAAGAAGTCGTCCAGCGGGCGCTGGATCGGTTTAGTCGCGAGGTGACCCGGGTCGAAGTCCACCTCAGCGACGTCAATGCCGAGAAAGTCGGCGAAAATGACAAGCGTTGCCTGATGGAAGCGCGGGTAGCCGGTATTCAGCCCATCGCGGTCACCGAACACGCCAATTCGCTGCATCAGGCGATCGACGGCGCTGCCCAGAAACTGAAGCGCTTGCTCGACAGCACGCTCGGTAAACTGGGCGACCAGAAACGCAGTTCAGCTGTCCCGGGCAAACCGAGCAGCCCGGACGAACCGGAAGCCGAATCAAGCTGACGCAGGGGCGATCAGGCCACTTTGAAGCAGGAGTGGCGCCTGTGTCGCCACGCCCACTCCCTTACTCCACGCATTGGATTATCCCGGGCTGTTGATCTCCCGTTGATACCGCCGCTGGCGGAAGACGTGGGTGCGGACGTCAAGTTTCACCAATCCGGCAAACGGCCGGGGGCCAAGCCCAACTTGAACCTGTCGCGCATCAGCGCCGCAAGCAGGATGCGATGCGCACGACAAGACTTCGTGCGCAACGGTTGCCGTTGGCCACCCCATCAGGTGGGCGCGGGGCGCCGGCAGACCTGGTATCTATGTACTACCATGGGCGTGTTGTCCGCACGTTTGTTCCGATTCATCGTTCGGACAATCGCACGGCCCACTCGCGGGCCAAGCGCATGTTTCCCTAATCGCTTAGGAGAACCGACATGAAATCGACTGCTTCGAAAATTGCCATGGCCTGTCTTTTGTTTGCCTGCAGTGCTGGCGCACCGGCGATCGCCGCCGACACAAGCTGGCTACCGTCGCTGACCACGGCAACCCCGGAGGAGGGGTTTGCGCTGGCCGTGAAGTTGTCGCGCATGGGCGTCAAGACCACACAACCCGATGTGGCCGTGCTCAAGCAGGGGCGTGCAAAGTACGCGAAAGATCCGGATTCACTCATCGCCGCTTCGCAGGTGGTGGCGATCCATTTCCAGACCGTTGCCGCCGCCAACAACTACTGGAAGTAGGCACGGCAAGCGCGCCGCGAAACTAAGCTTAACCGGTCCTGCTACGGCGCAGCCTGCGACTGCGCCACGAGCTGCGCAACCAGGTCGTCCGCGGCCGCGAGTACCCGCTCGCTCAACCGGCTCACCCGCGCCGCATCCCTGCGCATCTTCACCGGATCACGGCTCGCGAACAGTGCCTGCTGATACGGTTCCCACTCGCGTCGGAGCTGCAGCAAGGCTGCCCGGGCCTGCGCCGATGCGAGCGGTGAACTTTCGATCTGGATCAGCACGGCGGTGAAATGCGCACGGCTGAGATGCAATTCCATATCGGCCGGCGCGTCATGGAGCCCCCAGCTGCGATAGAAATAGAACTTGGCCATGCGCTGCGAGAGCATGCGCTGACGCCCTGCCAGGCCGACCAGGTGGTCGATCGCCGCTGCGTTGACGTCCACGTAAGCCAGTACCGCGCTGTGCGCCGCCTGCTGCAGTGCCTCGCTGGCGTCGTAGAGTTCCACCGCCCCAGCTGGGCTGGGGGGTGCGATCAGCAACGGCTTGCATTTCGCCCATGCGCCTTCCAGGGCGAAAAGCGTAAGCCGCACCTTGGGGCTCGGCTGGAAGGCTTTCAGCGCCATGAGCTGGGATTCGAACTGATCGATCGATCCCTGCAGGAGGGCCCGGGCGTGATCGGGCGCGATGCCTTGTCCCAGCATGAGGTAGGCCTTCACCATGCGCTGCGAAAGCATGCGCTGGCGTCCCGCCATATTCACCGCGGATACGACATCCATCCGGGTCGTCGCAGCCGGGGATGTTTTTGCTTGAACAGGCAATGGTGACGCTGCAAACGTCAGTCCTGCCAGGAGCCACACACCGAATCGGAGTCTGTCCATAATCATCCCCTGCAGCAAGGAAAAGTGGCGATGGAGCGATCAACCGCCTATATGAACCTATACCAATTCAAGGGGTTCAACCAACACAATCCGGATGTCTTCCCGAATCGACCAGGTGGGGGCGGCCGCAATGACCTGATGGCCGGACAGATGCCCGAAGGCGATCAGGTTGTACCGTGGAATCCGTACCTCCTCGAAGGGAATGCCCGCATCGCTGTGTACCAGCTGACTGGCCGCGATCCAGGAAACCCCGAGTTGTTTCGAAAGTGTAGGGGCATAGTCCACTATTGCCGCGGCCGCATGACCGCCGAGCTTTTATCGGCGCGCCTTAGCATGCTCGAGCGGTTGGCCCTGCGGGTGGGTGTGGATCGCGGTCGGTATCGGCGCGTGGCCGGCCAAGGCTGTTGAGCGGGCGGTATAATCGGCCGCCTTGATTCCAAGCGGTTGTCGCGATGCAAGAAAAATACCTTCCCACGGAAATTGAACGTGCCGCCAAGTAAAAATGGGCGGCTCATCATACCCATCGCGCCAGCGACGATTCCGACCGTCCCAAATACTACTGTTTGTCGATGTTTCCCTATCCATCGGGCAAGCTGCACATGGGTCACGTGCGCAACTACACCATCGGCGACGTGCTGGCGCGTTACCATGCCCTGCGCGGCTTCAACGTGATGCAGCCGATGGGCTGGGACGCGTTCGGCCTGCCCGCGGAAAATGCCGCCATCGCCAACGGCGTGCCGCCCGCCGCCTGGACCTACGCCAACATCGATCACATGCGCACGCAACTGCAGGCGCTGGGCTTTGCCATCGACTGGTCGCGCGAGTTCGCCACCTGCCAGCCGGACTATTACCGCTGGGAGCAGTGGCTGTTCATCCGGCTGTTCGAAAAGGGCGTGATCTACAAGAAGATGGCCAGCGTCAACTGGGACCCGGTCGACGCGACCGTGCTCGCCAACGAACAGGTGATCGACGGGCGTGGCTGGCGCTCTGGCGCGCGGGTCGAAAAGCGCGACATCCCGATGTATTTCTTCCGCATCACCCAATACGCCGACGAACTGCTCTCCGGGCTCGACAACTTGCCGGGCTGGCCGGAGCGGGTGAAGACCATGCAGGCCAACTGGATCGGCAAAAGCGTCGGCGTGCGCTTTGCCTTTCCGTACACGCTCGACGGCAAGGACGGCCAGTTGTGGGTATTCACCACCCGCGCCGACACCATCATTGGCGTGAGCTTCTGCGCCGTCGCCGCCGAGCACCCGCTCGCCACCCGTGCGGCGCAGGACAAGCCCGCTCTCGCCGCCTTCATCGCCGAATGCAAGCAGGGTAGCGTCGCCGAGGCCGATATGGCGACGATGGAAAAGAAGGGCATGGACACGGGCTTCACCGTCACCCATCCGCTCACCGGCGAATCGATCCCGGTATGGGTCGGCAACTACGTGCTGATGAGTTATGGCGAAGGTGCGGTGATGGCGGTGCCGGCGCACGACGAGCGCGATTTCGGCTTTGCGCAGAAATACAAGCTGCCGATCAAGCAGGTGATTGGCGAGAAGGGTGAAGGAGAAAGGGAGAAGGTGTTCTCGACCGATGCCTGGGACGAGTGGTACGCGAGCAAATCCGGCTACTGCGTGAACTCCGACAAATACGACGGCCTCGACTACACGGCTGCGATCGACGCCATCGCTGCCGACCTCGAAGCATTGAAGCTCGGCGAAAAGAAGACCCAGTTTCGCCTGCGCGACTGGGGGATATCCCGCCAAAGATATTGTGGCTGCCCGATTCCGATCATCCACTGTGACGCCTGCGGCGACGTGCCGGTACCGGCCGATCAATTGCCGGTGGTGCTGCCCGAAGACGTGGTGCCCGACGGCGCCGGCAATCCCCTGAGCCGCCGCGCCGACTTCGTCAATTGCCTGTGCCCGAGCTGCGGTGAGCCGGCGCGGCGCGAGACCGACACCATGGACACCTTCGTCGAGTCGTCGTGGTATTACGCGCGCTTTACCTGCCCCGATTTCGACGGCGGTATGCTCGATGGCCGCGCCGACCAATGGCTGCCGGTCGATCAGTACATCGGCGGCATCGAGCACGCGATCCTGCATCTGCTGTACGCGCGCTTCTTCCACAAACTGATGCGCGACGAGGGACTGCTGGCGAGTGACGAGCCGTTCCAGAACCTGTTGACGCAGGGCATGGTCGTCGCCGACACCTACTACCGCGAAGCGGCCGACGGCAAGAAGACCTGGTTCAACCCGACCGACGTCGAATTGCGCGACGGTGTTGCGGTGCTTAGCTCCGATGGCCAGCCGGTGATCGCCGGCGGCACCGAGAAGATGGCGAAGTCGAAGAACAACGGCGTCGATCCGCAGGCGCTGATCGACCAGTACGGCGCCGATACCGCGCGCCTGTTCACGATGTTTGCCGCGCCGCCCGAGCAGAGCCTGGAGTGGTCGGACGCCGGGGTCGAAGGTGCGCACCGCTTCTTGAAGCGCTTGTGGAAACTGGCGCACGAGCATGTGCACGCTGGCGTGGTGGTGGCATTTGCCGGCGGTGAGTTGTCGGACGCAGCCAGAACCCTGCGCCGCCAACTGCATCAGACCATCCACAAGGTGAGCGACGATATCGAGCGCCGCAAGCAGTTCAACACCGCGATCGCCGCGGTAATGGAACTGATGAATGCACTGGCGAAGTTCGAAGGCGACGACGTCACCGCCCGCAGCGTGCGGCAGGAGGTCCTCGAAGCAGCGGTGGCGATGCTGGCGCCGATCGTGCCGCATATTGCCGACGCGCTGCAGGCCGAACTCAAACCCGGGGTGGCGCTGGCCTGGCCGGAGGTGGATGAGGCCGCGCTGGTACAGGACCAGATCGAACTGATGCTGCAGGTCAACGGCAAGCTGCGTGGGCAGATTTGCGTGCCGGCGCAGGCCGACCAGGCCGCGGTCGAGGCGGCCGCGCTGGCGAGCGAGTCGGCGCAGAAATATCTGGCGGGCCGGCCGCCGAAAAAAGTGGTGGTGGTGCCGGGGCGATTGGTTAATATCGTCGTATGAACCGTCGACTCTTTCTGACCGCGATTCCGGCGGCGTTGGTTGCGGGGTGCGGCTTCAAGCTGCGCCGCCTGGATGACGTGCCGTTTTCGAGCCTGTATGTCGATGCGCCGCCCGGCAGCGTGGTGGCGCAGCGGGTTCGCACGAGCGTCGGTGCGAGCGAGCACACCCGTCTTGCCGCGACCGTCGACGCTGCCGAGGCGGTGCTGAAACTGAGCGAAGAAGAGCGCAGCAAAACCATTCTTTCGTTGTCTGGCGCCGGCCGCGTGACCGAGTACCGGCTCGGTTTGCAGTTGACCTATTCGGTCAGCGACGCAGCGGGACGCAGCTGGGCGGCGGCAGAAACCATCGAGCTGAGCCGCGACATGACCTATGACGATTCGCAACTGCTGGCCAAGTCGGCCGAAGAGCAATTGCTGTATCGCGACATGGAAGACAATGCGGCGCGGCGGATCCTGCGCCGGCTGCAAAGCATCAATCCCGGCAACGGCCGTTGAAGATCCCGGCCGAGCGTCTGCCCGAACAGTTGACGCGCGGACTTGCCGCGCTCTATGTGGTGGTGGGCGATGAACCACTGGCCGCGCAGGAGGCGGGCGACGCCATCCGCGCCGCGGCGCGTGCGGCGGGACACAGCGAGCGCAGCGTCCACACCGTGCAGGGGCGCTACAACTGGCAGGCCATTTTTGCCAGTGGCGACAATTTCTCGTTGTTCGGCGAGCGCCGCCTGACCGAAATCCGGATTCCATCCGGCAAGCCCGGGGTCGACGGCGCCAAGGCGCTGGAGGCGTATGCCGCCAGCCTGCCTGCCGATACGCTCACCCTCGTCAGCCTGCCGGGACTGGACTGGAAAGCCATGCAGAGTCGCTGGTTTGCCGCGCTGGCGAAACAGGGTGTGGTGGTCGAGGCGCGGCCCATCGATCGTGCCGCCTTGCCCGGCTGGATCGAGCGGCGGCTGGAGAAGCAGGGGTTGCACGCCGATCGTGCCGCGCTGGATTTCCTCGCCGATCAGGTCGAAGGCAATTTGCTGGCGGCGCAGCAGGAAATCGACAAGCTGGCGCTGCTGCTGCCACCGGGGACGGTGTCGCTGGCGGAAGTTGAGCATGCCGTGGTCGACGTCAGCCGGCTGGAGGCCGACGCCCTGCAGGATGCACTGTATGCGGGCGACGGCGCACGCTTCGCGCAGATCGTGGTTGACTTGAGGGACGCCGGTGAAGCGGTTCCGGCGATCCTGTGGCAGGTGTCGTCGGCCGTGCAGTTGCTGCTCAGGCTAAAATCTGCACTCGCACAGGGCGAAAGCCTGCCCGGCCTGATGCGGACGCTATGGGGACGCGACAAGCAGCGTGCGCCGCAGATCGAGCGGGCGCTGAAACGCCTGAGCCTGGCGCAGATCGAAACGGCGCTGGCCGATCTGGCGCTGATCGACCGCCAGGCGAAGGGGCTGGAACGGGTGGGCGACGCCTGGGATACGCTGCTGCGGGTGGGGCTGACGCTGGCCGTACCGGGTTCTAGAGGCGCCAAACCGGGGCGATGAGAACAGGACAAGACAATGGACGTTAAAGACTACATGCAGACGCTGGGCAGACAGGCGCGCGAAGCCTCGCGTGCGATTGCCCGTGCCGACACCAATCAGAAGAATCGCGCGCTGCTGGCGATGGCCGCAGCGATCCGGCGCGACGCCGACAAGCTGCTACAGGCCAATGCGCGCGACATGGAACAGGCGCGCGCCAAGGGACTCGACGCGGCACTCCTCGACCGCCTGAAGCTGACCGGGAGCACCGTCGCCGGCATGGCCGAAGGCCTGGAACAGATCGCCGCCTTGCCCGATCCGATTGGCGAAATCACCGACCTCAAATACCGCCCTTCCGGTATCCAGGTCGGCAAGATGCGAGTGCCGCTCGGCGTCATCGGCATCATCTACGAAGCACGCCCCAACGTGACCGCGGACGCCGCCGGCCTGTGCCTCAAATCCGGCAACGCCGCGATCCTGCGCGGCGGCTCCGAGGCGCTGCATTCCAATCAGGCAATCGCCGCCTGCGTGCGCGAAGGGCTCGAAGTCGCCGGCCTGCCCGCGACCGCGGTGCAGGTGGTCGAGACGACCGACCGCGCTGCGGTCGGCGAGCTCATCACGATGAAGGACTGCGTCGACGTCATCGTGCCGCGCGGCGGCAAGGGCCTGATCGAACGCATCACCGGCGAGGCGCGGGTACCGGTGATCAAACACCTGCACGGCAACTGCCATGTCTATGTCGACGACCGCGCCGACCTCGCCAAAGCGGTAAAGATCGTCGAAAACGCCAAAACCCAGCGCTACGGCACCTGCAACACCACCGAATCCCTGCTGGTGGCGCGCGGCGTCGCCGCGGCGGTGCTGCCTGATATCGGCACCATGCTGGCGGGCAAGGGCGTGGAACTGCGCTGCGACCCGGAGGCGCTGGCGATTCTGACCGCTGCCGACATTCCGGCCGAGAAATTGAAAGCCGCGGTGGACGCCGACTGGACCGAGGAATACCTCGGCCCCGTCATCGCGGTCAAAGTGATCGACGACATCGACGCCGCGATCACCCATATCAACCGCCACGGCTCGCAGCACACCGACGCCATCGTTACCGAGGACTACGGCCGCGCCCGCCGCTTCCTGCGCGAGGTCGATTCGGCCAGCGTCGTGGTCAACGCCTCCACCCGCTTTGCCGACGGCTTCGAATACGGCCTGGGCGCCGAGATCGGCATTTCCACCGACAAGATTCACGCGCGCGGCCCGGTCGGACTGGAGGGACTGACCAGCCAGAAATGGGTAGTGCTGGGAGACGGACATGTGCGGGGCTGAGTGGTGACCGCAAGCGATACCGTCTCTGGCACTGGGCGTGCCAGAGACATAAGCGGGGAGCAGTGAGCGGTGAGCGGAAAAACTTTCGCTGAGCCCCTCCCCGCTTCCCGCTCCCCGCTTCCCGCTTACACCGCTCTTGGTGTTTTCGGCGGTACCTTCGATCCGATCCACTTCGGTCACCTGCGGCTGGCCGAGGAGATGGCCGATGCACTGGGCCTCGATCGCGTTTTGTTGATCCCTGCCGGACAGCCGCCGCACCGCGATGCGCCGCGCACGGCTTCGCAGCACCGGCTGGAAATGGTGCGCCGTGCGGCCACCGGCAATCCACGCTTGGTGGTGGATGCGCGCGAAGTGCAGCGCCCGCAGCCGAGCTACACGGTCGATACGCTCACCGAGTTGCGTGCCGAACTCGGCGCCGACCAACCGCTGTGGCTGCTGCTCGGCGCCGACGCGTTCCTTGGGCTGCCCGGCTGGCACGACTGGCGACGGCTGTTCAAACTGGCGCATATTGCGGTGGCGACCCGGCCGGGTGCGCCATTGACCGAGCCCGACTCCATAATGGAGCCTTTGCAAAGCGAAATCTCGGCCCGCCAGGCTCATGGAAAAAAACTGGCGAGCGGGCCGGCCGGTTCGATCGTGTTGCGCGAAACGCCGCCGCTCGACATTTCGGCCACCGCGATCCGCAACATTCTGGCCCGGCAGCACAGTGCGCGATATCTGCTCCCCGATGCCGTGCTGGCTTACATTCACGAACACCAACTTTACGCACCCACATGAACATTGAAGACAAAGTAAAACTGATCGTCGCCGCCCTTGAGAGCCTCAAGGGCCAGAACATCACCGTGCTCGATACCGGCAAGCTCACCGCGCTGTTCGAACGCATGGTGATTGCCAGCGGCACGTCCAACCGCCAGACGCGTGCCCTCGCCGACAATGTGCGCGTCAAGATGAAAGAGGCGGACGAATACGTCGGCAATACCGAGGGTGAGGAAACCGGCGACTGGGTGCTGCTGGATCTGGGCGATGTGATCGTCCATGTCATGCAGCCTGCCACACGGACCCACTACAACCTGGAAGAATTGTGGGGGGCGGGTGAAGCGGCGCGGGCGCGGCATATTCAGGCCGATCACTGAGTGAAACTGCATCTGATCGCCGTCGGCCACAAGATGCCGGGCTGGATCGATGCAGGCTACGATGATTATGCGCGGCGGATGCCGCCGGACATGCCGTTGCTGCTGAGCGCGATCAAGCCCGGACATCGGGCGGCCGGGGAGGATGGCGCGCGCGCGCGCTATCTGGAAGCCGAACGCATCCTGGCCGCGCTGCCGGCCGGCAGTGTGCCGGTGGTGCTCGACGAACGCGGCACCCAGACCACCACGCGCGAACTCGCGGCGTGGCTCTCGGGCTGGATGGCGGAGGGCGTGTCGCCGGCGTTCGTCATCGGCGGGGCGGACGGCCTTGACGCGCGCGTCAAGGCGCGCGCCGGCAAAGTGCTGGGCCTGTCGATGCTGACCTTGCCGCATGCGCTGGCGCGGGTGGTGCTGGCCGAGCAGCTCTATCGTGCGGTATGCATCATCAAGGGGCACCCCTACCATCGGGATTGAGGAGATAACGAGAATATGCTGGTTGACAAGCGGATCTATCTGGCTTCGCAGTCGCCGCGGCGACGCGAGCTCCTGAAGCAGATCGGGGTGGCCTTCGACGTGTTGCCGCTACGCGCGGTGGTCGGCCGCATGGACGTCACCGAGATTCCGCGTAGTGGCGAGGCGGCGTCCGATTTCGTGCAGCGGATGGCGACTGAAAAAGCCGCCTGCGGCTGGCATGCGGTGGACACCCGCCGGCTCCTGCCTTTTCCGGTACTGGCCGCCGACACGGTGATCGAACTCGATGCCGCGATCCTCGGCAAGCCAACCGACCGCGCTGCGGCCGAGGCGATGCTGACACGCTTGTCGGGACGCGGGCACCGGGTGCATACCGCGGTGGCGATGCAGCATGGAAATCGGGTGGAGATGCGCCTGTGCTCCAGTGAGGTCAGGCTGGCCGAGCTTGACGCGGCAGCCGTCAGCCGTTACCTGGAGACCGGCGAATATCTCGGCAAGGCCGGCGCGTATGGCATCCAGGGGCGCGCGGGGGCGTTCGTCGAGCATATCGACGGCAGCTACAGTGGCATCATGGGACTGCCGTTATATGAGACAGCCATTTTATTGAGGTCCTTCGGTCTCGTCGTCTGATTCCTTTCCTAAATCAAAACTGAAACGCCGTCTCCCCGATTGTGCTGCGAGCCGCCAGGATGGTGACGGGGCTGCGCGTCAGTTTTGATTTAGAAATCGATCCAGTATTTGCCATGAGCGAAGAAATCCTTGTCAACGTCACGCCGCAGGAGATCCGTGTCGCCGTGCTTCACCTGAGCGCGGTACAGGAACTGCATATCGAGCGCGCGCAGTGCCGCGGGCTGGTCAGCAACATCTACATGGGGCGGGTGGTGCGGGTACTACCGGGGATGCAGTCGGCGTTCGTCGATATCGGTCTCGAACGCGCCGCCTTCCTGCATGTGGCCGACATCTGGGAAGAACGCCGCAACGGCGAGACGGAACGTCCGATCGAGCAGATCCTGCACGAAGGACAAAGCCTGATGGTGCAGGTGATCAAGGATCCGATCGGCAGCAAGGGCGCGCGGCTGTCCACCCAGATCAGCTTCGCCGGCCGTTACCTGGTGTATCTGCCGCAGGAAACCCATATCGGCATCTCGCAGAAAATCGAAGGCGAGGAAGAGCGCGAGCAGCTGCGCCAGAAACTGCACCAGCTGATGCCGGCGGATGCCACCGGCGGTTTCATCGTGCGCACCATGGCCGAAACCGCGGAAGACATCGAAATGCAGGCGGACATCGACTATCTGCGGCGGCTGTGGAGCAGCATCCAGTCACGCGGCAACTGCACAGTGCCGTGCCTGCTGTACCAGGACCTCGACCTGTCGTTGCGGGTGCTACGCGATTTCGTCCATCGCGACACCGTCCGCATCCTCGTCGACTCGCGCGAAACCTATCAGCGGATGGCCGAATTCGCACAGAATTACACGACTGCCGTGCTCGACAAGCTGCAGCACTATGGCGCCGACCGGCCGTTGTTCGATCTGCACGCCATCGAGGACGAAATCGCCAAGGCGCTGGGGCGGCGTGTCGACCTCAAGTCGGGCGGCTATGCCATCATCGACCAGACTGAGGCGCTGACCACGATCGACGTCAACACCGGCGGCTTCGTCGGTGCACGCAACTTCGACGACACCATCTTCAAGACCAACCTCGAGGCCGCACAGGCCATCGCGCGGCAATTGCGCTTGAGGAACCTCGGTGGCATCATCATCATCGATTTTATCGACATGGATAACGTCGAGCACCAGGAAGCGGTGCTCACCGAACTGAAAAAGACGCTGGCACGCGACCCCACCCGCTCCACGGTCAGCGGTTTCTCCTCGCTCGGGCTGGTCGAGATGACGCGCAAGCGGACCCGGGAGTCGCTGGCCCACGTGCTGTGTGAAACCTGCCCCACCTGCGTCGGGCGCGGCGAGATCAAGACCGCCCAGACCGTGTGCTACGACGTGCTCCGCGAAATCCTGCGTGAAGCGCGCCAGTTCGATGCCCGCGAATACCGCATCGCCGCGGCGCAAAGCGTGATCGACCTGTTCCTCGACGAGGAATCCGGCAGCCTCGCCGAGCTCATCGATTTCATCGGCAAGCCGGTATCGCTGCAGGTCGAGACCACTTATCCGCAGGAACAGTACGACATTATTCTATTGTGATGGCCAAGGGCTTTATCCGTGAAGGACGCGAAGGGGCGCGAAGAAAACCCCATGAAATCCTGGCTTTTCCTCTTCGCGTTTCTTCGCGTCCTTCGCGGATAAGAAGCTGTTTGTGAATACCCACGCGCCTTCGTACTGGCCTATTGCCTGTGCCGAGCTTGCCGCCGCCGGCCCGGTCATGGCCGCGCTGATCGCGCGCTATCCGGATGCTATCCTGGCTGATCGCGGCGATCCGTTCCAGACCCTGGCGCGCGCCATCGTCGGCCAGCAGATATCGGTCAAGGCCGCTGATAGTATCTGGGCACGCTTCGCCGGATATGCGCAAACCGTCAGTCCCGAACACGTCGTCACGCTGGAACTGGAAGCGCTCGCCGGCTGCGGCCTGTCGCGCCGCAAGGCCGAATATCTGCACGACCTTGCAGGGCATTTCGTCGATTCACGCATCGAACCGGCACGCTGGAAAAAAATGGAAGACGAGGCCGTGATCGCCGAACTCGTCGATGTGCGCGGCGTCGGCCGCTGGACCGCCGAGATGTTCCTGATCTTCAACCTGCGCCGCCCCGACGTCTGGCCAGTCGACGACATCGGCCTGCAGAAAGCGGTCGCCCTGCATTATTTGAATGGCGAGCGGCCGACCCCCAAAGCCCTGCGCCAGCATGGTGAACGGCATGCGCCGTGGCGCACCGTCGCGACCTGGTATCTGTGGCGCAGCCTCGACCCGGCGGTGGTGCAGTATTGATGCGTCCAGTGAGTGAGCGTGGGCGGTGTCTGCCGCCAGCATCGCTCGCCTGGGTGACCTGGGGCCTGCTCGCCAGCCTCTATTTCGTCGGTTATTTCCAGCGCGTCGCGCCGGCGGTGATGGTCGACGAACTGATGCGCGACTTCAGCATTGCAGCCACGCTACTCGGTAATCTCTCCGCCATCTATTTCTATACCTATGCTGCAATGCAGGTCCCCAGCGGTCTGCTCGCCGACGCCGTGGGGCCGCGGCGCGTCGGGACGGCGGCGGCGGTGGTTGCGGCGATCGGGATCACCCTGTTTGCCCTGGCGGACAGCTTGTGGATTGCCACGATCGGCCGGGCGCTGGTCGGTGCATCCGTCGCGGTTGCGTTCGTCGCCTGCATGAAGCTTGCTGGCCACTGGTTTCCCGCCAACCGTTTCGCCACGGTGACCGGCGTCGCCCTGTTGATCGGCAATCTGGGCGGCGTGCTGGCCGGCGTGCCGCTTTCCGAGGCGGTGGCCGGCATGGGCTGGCGCATGGCCATGCTGATCAGTGCCGGCGTCACCGCGGTGCTCGCCGCTGCCGTCTGGCTATGGGTGCGCGACGACCCCTGCGAGCGTGGTTATCTTAGCCATGCGCATCCGGAAGCACTCAGCCGTGTCATGCCGCCGCAGGAGAGTCTGAAGCGGGTGGTGTCCGAGCGCGACACCTGGCTGCTGTTTTTTGCCGGTGGTCTGGCCGCCGCGCCAGTGCTCGCCTTCGCCGGCCTGTGGGGGGTGCCCTATCTGGTTCAGGTTCATGGCCTGGAGCGCAGCCATGCCGCGGCCTTTACCTCAACCATGCTGCTCGGTTTCGCCATCGGCGGCCCGCTACTGGGCGCGCTGTCCGACCACATGGGGCGGCGCAAGCTGCCGTATCTCGGCGCCACGCTTGTTCACGCCCTGTGCTGGATCGGTTTCCTCGTCATCGACAGGCCTCCGACCGCGGTGCTCTATGGATTGTTCGCCGCCATCGGCTTCTCGGCCGGTGGGCTCATCATCGGTTTTGCCTTCGCCCGCGAGGTCAACCATCCCGGCGCAGCCGGCACCGTCGGGGGCGTGGTCAACATGGCGGTGCTCGGTTTCGCCGCGATCCAGCAAAGCGCCATCGGCTGGATTCTCGACCGCAACTGGCAGGGCGCGACGATCGAAGGCGCGCGTATCTACGATGCAGCGGCGTACCACGCCGCCTTCCTGTGGTTGGCGATCAGCGCCCTGGGCGCGGTGCTGGCGGTGGCGCTGACCCGCGAGACCCATTGCCGGCTTCGCTTCGATTCGAACCCGTGACGCCGAACGTTGAGGCTGAATACCTTCGCAAGCTCATGGCTGTTAGAGCGTTTATCGGCGGTTCGATCCCTACGCGCCCAGCTTAAGTTCAGCCAGTACCGGCGCGTGATCCGACGGCCGTTCCAGCTTGCGCATGTCGCGGTCGATGGTGCTGGAGATACAGGCAGCAGCGAGCGGCTCACTGAGCAGGATGTGATCGATCCTGAGGCCGTGGTTGCGGCGGAAGCCCAGCATCCGGTAATCCCACCAACTGAAGGTTTTTTCGGGCTGGTCGAACAGGCGGAAGCTGTCCTTCAGACCCAGCGCCAACAAATTGCGGAAGCGTTCACGCTCGGGCTCCGACACCAACACGCCGTCTTTCCACACTTCGGGGTCGTGCACGTCGCGGTCGTCCGGCGCGACGTTGTAGTCGCCGAGCACGGCGAGCCGGGGGTGGCGCGTCAGCTCGTCCTTCAGCCAGGCGGTCAGGGCGTCGAACCAGGCGAGCTTGTAGGGATATTTGTCGGAATCGAGGCTCTGGCCGTTGGGGCAGTACACGCACACCAGGCGCACGCCGTCGACCGTGGCGGCGATGACACGCTGCTGCTCATCCTCGAAACCAGGGATGCCGATGCTGACCTCGGTGGGTTCCGTCCGGCTGACGATGGCGACGCCGTTATAGGTTTTCTGCCCGGCGAAGACGACCCGATACCCGGCTGCTGCGAGTTCGGCGACCGGAAACTTGTCGTCGGTGAGTTTGGTTTCCTGCAGACACACCGCATCGGGCTCGCGGGTGGCGAGAAAGTCCAGCAGCTGGGGCAGGCGAACCTTGAGGGAATTGACGTTCCAGGCGGCGATTTTCATCCCGCCGAGTGTAGCGCATGCGACTCCACCTGGGCTTCTACCCGAACGGGCACAAGAGCCCATAGTGGATCGGAGTCCGTTAACCCGGATTATCCATTGAGATATATGTAGGAGCGTCCCGATGAATATCCGGGTTTAAGACACGCGTACTGCAGAAGGCGCTGGCGTCTTCATACACCCGGCGTCGTCATTACGGTGTTGTAGCCGGCGGGGCGGGATTCACCGAGGCTGCGGGCTTGCTGCCGGGCAGGGCAGATTTTGGATAGCCGGCACGGTCGAGTGCCGCCTGCCACTGACCGGTTTCGAAGCCGTCGATCCTGTCGCTGCCGACAACAAGCACCGGCACACTCAAATGTCCGGTGAGCTTCTTCAATTCGGCCTGGGCTTCGGGGCTGGCCTGCGGATCCCTGCTGCTGAACGGCACACCGCGATCGGTGAGCAGCTGCCGAGCCTGGTCACAGGGGATGCCGCAGGCGCTGGCGTAGAGGGTGATGGGGTATTTTTCACGCGCGCTTCGGGTGGCATACGATTCGCCCACTTCGATGACGTTGCCCTTGAACGACTTTTGTTCGACGTTCCTGACACTCGGTGGAGGCGGCTGGTCGCTGTACACCGTACGCCCGCCGGCATCCTTCCATTGATACAGCTGGGCAGCTGCAAGCTGGGTGGTAGCCGCCGCCATCCAGACCATCATTATGATGTTGCCCCATTTCATGCCGTGCTCCCGAAAGACAGAATCTTTCGTATTTACGGCACAAACATCGCCGGGCTTTACCCTCAACGACGTCGAATAAGCCATAACAGCCGCGGCAGTGGCTTGTCTGCGCTCACGCCATGCCGTTATGCCGCAGCAGGGCGTCGATGGTGGGTTCGCGGCCGCGGAAGGCCTTGAACGATTCGAGCGCCGGGCGGGCGCCGCCCTGGGCGAGGATTTCGCTCCAGAAGCGGTGGCCGACCTCGGGATTGAGCACGCCGCCATAGCCCTCGGCCTCGTCCTCGAACAGTGCATAGGCGTCGGCCGACAGCACC
>JACDJC010001302.1_pt1 | contig 22553 bp, 15 predicted proteins | sample 7454191 | NCBI WGS metagenome assembly JACDJC01 (sample SAMN14253291, study PRJNA609438) | sludge metagenome | isolation source: sludge after 25d culture with pyrite and EDTA | collected 2018-12-20 | reverse complement strand
ATGTCCTGCTCGAGCTGGTCCACCAGCCGGCTGCCGGGATGGGCCGCCGTCAGCCGTTTCAGATAATCCCTGGCCTGGTCCGGACGGCCGGCCTTGATCGCGATGCCGGCCAGGCCGTACAGGGCATCGGCGTCGCCTGGACTGGCGAGCAAAAGCTTGTTCCATGCCTCGGCTTCGCGCACGGCGTCGCCCTGGGCCCGCCAATACCGGCCCTGCTCCAGCAGCGTGCCGCGCAGCTCCTGCTGCGCGAGCGCGGAAACGGGAATCAGCGCACTCAGCAGGCAGACGGCCATGAAGCGAAAGATAGCGGGCATGTTTTTCAAATCGGTTTCCTGGATCGTCCCGGTCGTCGTCAGAATATGTCGGCCAGCTCCGGCCAGTACTGCGCCAATTTCCATTGAATGCGCCGCCACAGGCTCAATTCGCCCACCGAGTAGCTATGCTCTTGCGCCAGGATGTTGACCTGCCTGTCGCGGATCACCGCCAGACTGCCCTGGATCGGCTTTTCGTAGCCCGGCTCCTTGAGCAGCGCCTGCTGCGCGAGCGCCAGCCCCTCCGGTTTCGCGCTGGAGATCAGGACTACGCTGCGCCCTTTTTCCACGGGGGATTCGAATCCCATGAAGACCGCGCTGGAGCCATCGCCGGCATACGACAGCGCCGCTCGGCGCTCGCGCTGCGCACTGCGCGGATCCAGCGGCGTCCAGTCCAGCCGTTTGTTCTCGGCGTCGGCCATGCTGACATGCTGGGCGCCGCGGCCTTGCGCGGCCGGCATGTGGGCGCGCCAACCGTCCAGCCAGCGCTGGTCGCCGGACGCGATGACCAGCAAATCCTTGCCGAGCTGCGCCAGGCCCTTCGCGCCGAAGGCGACCGTGACCGCCGTGGCCGGATGGCCGGTCGATTCGCCGAACTTGCCCATGGCGGCCAGGTAGGCCGAAATGTCATGGACCGTGGGGTTTTCAGCGAACACGACCGCGGTCTGCGACAGATCGGCCAGGCGCGTGAACGGGAAGCCGCTTTCGCCGAACGCCTCGAGATTGGGCATGGGCATGTAATGCGGATAGCCGGAAAGGTCTATGGTCGAGTCCGGATCGATGCGGCCGTACATGTCATCGAGCAGGATGTCGCGGCACTCGCCTTCCTTCACGTAGTCGAACTCGTAGGTGAACCGGAGATCCGAGCGTGCGAGCAGCAGGGGCAGTGGTATCTCGACATGGGCCTGCTGCTTCACCATGGTACCGGCGGCCGTGTCTCCCGCCATCCGTTCTTCCCGCCCGTCCAGCTCTTGCGCCGGCGGCAGGTTGAAGGACCGCAGAAACCTGTCGTCGTTGCCGACCAGCAGCGTGGATTTCATGCGCGATTCCCGCGGGGTGTACCAGTATCGCAAGTCCATGGGCACGGGCTTGGCGCCCCAGCCGAACAGGTCCGGCGGCACCCGCAGCGGTATCGTGACCGGCCCGCCGGTATGGCCCTTGACGGACAGCTTGCCCTCGGCGATCAATTCCCCGAACCGGACGGGGCCGTCGGTGCGCAGCCATCTTGGCGCGTCGTACGGCCGGCGGGGCGCCGGCGCGTCCATCCGCCCGACCGGGGCCGTGGGCCCCGACAAGGCATCCGCGGACAGCGCCAGGGCCATGGCGGCCTGCTTCAGTTCCGCGTCGTCCCGCCCCATCACCAGCAGCAGCTTGCCTTTCTTGTCGCCGGGATGCGCAACCACGGCCAAGGCCGGGCCGTCCGGCTCCGGGGCGCCGGCGCCCGTGAAGTTCTGGCCGCGCTTGATGAACACCACCGCGTTGCCCCCGGGCGGCAGCACGCCGCGATCGGATACGGGGAAAGCGGCCCCGCGCTCGCCCGCCAGGCTGCCCAGCCAGGAAGCCACCATGCCGGCCGCCTCCAGGGAAGCGGCGGTAGGCCCGGCGAGGAATACGAAAGGCAGGCGCAGCCTGCGCTCGTCGCGCGGATCCACGAACGGCAAGGGCAGCATGGCCAGATCATTGGGCAGGTCCAGCCGCTCCACCGATATGTGCAGTTCGCTCTGGTTGCCGATGTTCGCCCACAAGCTGGAATGCAGCGGATCCTCGCACTCCAGGGTGTAATGCCCGATCAGCTGCAAGCGCAGCTCATTGGAATCCGTCACGAGATAGGGCGGCAGGGGGATTTCGCGCCTGAGATGCTTGCCGGCGTGTTCGCGCTCCAGGGGGATGGACGCGGCGACGCCGTTGTTGAGCAAGATGTTGATGGCGGAAAGATCGCCCAGCAGCGCCGGTGAATAGGCGTACTCCAGCCTCAGCTTCGCTCCGGTCGCCACCTCGTCGGCCCGCAGGTTGAAGGTGACGCTATCGCTGCCGTCCACGCCGCGCAGGGTGAACGGGTGGCGCGCCCCCAGCTGCTCCAGCGTCATCCGGTAATCCGGGGCCTGATCCGCCCGCGCCGGGGCGTGAGCGGCCGCCGGCGCCTGCGCGGCGGCGACCGTCGACAGGGCCGCGAGGCAGCCGGCCAGCAAGGCCCGAAGCGCGGCGCGGCGCGGACTAGCGGCCATACGTCGCCCCGTACGGAGAGCTGAAGGGCTCGACCGGCAGGTCCATCAGGCGGGTCTGCGGCTCGAAGTAATAGCGCATGTACAGCCCGCCGGCCCACTGGCTGTAGTCGCTGGCGTTGTCCGCGCCTATCGTCGCGCCCATGACCAGCTGCGGCGTGACGCGATATTCCGCCGAGGCGCGTAGGTTGTATCCCAGGCCCGTCTTGCTTTCACCCTTGTATATGCCGCCGCTCAGGCCGCCCAGCTCCGGCGATGCCGCGCTGGCGAGCGCATTCACCGCGCCCGCCTGCAGCCCCGCATCGGTGGGGAACATGTCGGCGTCGCTCTGCTTGAAATGCTGCAGGCCCAGCGCGCCGTCCAGGCGGTAGGTCAGCTTGCCGCTGCGCTGGGCCCAGGTCACGGGCAGGCTCAGCGCATAGAAGCTCTTGGGGCTGAAATAGCCGCCATGGCCGTAGGTGTAGTGCCCCTGGTTCTTGTTGAAGTAGGTGGCATTCAGGTTCACGCCCATCATGAGCTTGGAATCGGGATCGTCCACCACGCGGAAGAAGGTGCCGGCGTTGAATTCCGTCCGGTGGTTGTCTTCCACGTTGTGGCCGCGCAAGCCATGCCAGGCGGCGGAGCCGTAGACTCCCGCGCCGCCCCAGTCTTTCGACAGGGTGGCGCGCGCGCCCGTGGCCGTGACGCCGCCCCACTGCATGCCCGTGCGCGGATCCTCGGTGCCCGCGAAGGAGGTCAGGCTGTCGGTGACGGGCCGCCGCGACACATCCAGCCGGTACGCCACGCTGCGCTGCTCGTCCATGGTCCCGCTCAGCAATACCCCGCCGGTGAAGGTCTTGTACTGGAACCCGAGCGGCGTCGCGCCCGCATCCAGCTTCAAGCCATCGCGCTCATAGCCGATCGACAGGCCGACGCCGGTCGCCTTGTTGCTGCCGGGCCCCGCCGCGGCCATGACGGCGGGTCCGCCGCCGTAGGTCGCGCGCGAATACAGGTCGTATCCCAGCCCGCCCGCGTTGAGGACCACGGGCGTCGCATTGAAGGTGACTTTGCCGTCGCCCGCCGGAAACTTGATTTCCAGCGGCACCTGGGTTTCCGTCAATTTGCCCATGCCCGCATCCCCGGATCTCGTCCGGAACTGGGTGCCGATGGCGGCGGTCGCGCTTTGCTGCTGCTGCAGATCGGCCAGTTCCTGCGCCAGCGTCGATCCCCGGGCCGGCGCCGGCGCCTGCGCGGCGAATTGAGGCGCCGGATAAGGTGCCGGGTAGGGCGCCGCAGCGGCCGGATAGGGCGCTGGAGCCGCAGCCGGATAGGGCGCGGGATAGGGAGCGGCGGCCGGCGCCGCGCCGCCCGACAGATAGCTCGCGGCCGGCGGCACGCCCGCCTGGACCGGGATCGGCGGCGGCAGCGGTATGGGTGCGTACCCCGCCGCAGCGGGGGGCGGGCTCGCAACCGGAACGGCGCCGCCCGCGGGAAGGTAGGCCGGCGCGCCGGCCACCAGGGGCGTCGTCGGGACCAAGGTGTTGTACAGCGCCGGCGTATCGAGCGCGGACGCCTTTTTCTGCCCCGGCATGCCCACGAACGGGTTCAGCGAACCGGCCGTGCCGGCGCCCGCCGAGGCCGGCAGCGCGAACGCGCCCGCCGGCCGGCCCTGATAGGCGACCGCGCGCTCCAGCAATTGCGCCGCTTCTTTGGTCTTGCCCTGGCTGCGGTAGATCCGCGCCGCGCCGGCGAGAATTTCCGACTGGTCCGGCGCAAGCGAAACGGCGGTTTCCGCCTCTTTCAGGGCGTAGGCGTATTCCTTGACCTGCTGGGCCGCCTGCGCCGCGTTCAGATGCAGCAGGGCGTCGCTCTGGTTGGACAGCAGCAGCTTTTCGTATAGTTCCAGCGCCTGCCTGCCTTGCCCGGCGGCGGCGTACATCCTGGCCAGCGCCTCGGTCGCCTCGCGGTGCTGCGGGTTTCGTTGCAAGACCGGCGCGATCGCGTCGTAGGCGGACACCAGGTCGCCCCGCTCGCGCAGCGCGTCGGCCTGGCGCACCATGAAGCCGGCGGACAGCTCGTCCAGGCGGCCGCGCTGCTCGGGCGTCAGCGCCTGGCTTTCCAGATGGCGGATGAGCCCGGACGCTTCGACCATCTGGTTGGTCCTGAGCAGCACGCCGGCGTACAACAGCGAGCCATCCACGTTCTGGGCCTTGCCGTCCGCTCGCAAGGGACGCAGCAGCGCAATGGCGCGGCCCGGGTCGCCGATGTCGGCATAGGCTTCGGCCAGTGCGCCGAGCGTATCCAGGTTGCCGCCGCTGTTGGCTTCGACGTGCATGAGCATGCTCACCGCCTCGGCCCGGCGGCCCTGGGCCGCCATGTCCACCGCCTGCCGGATATGGAGGTGCTGCGCGGCTCGCTGGTACAGATCGGCCATGGCCTGGGTGCGCTGCGGCTGGGGCACGCGCGCCAGCGCGTTGTAGGCGGCGGCCCAGTCGCGGCTTTCACCCGCATAGACGGCCGAGGCATACAAGGCCTCGGCGTTGTTGGGATCCGAGACCAGGATGCCTTGCATCAGCCCGTTCGCTTCTTTCTGGTATCCGCTGCGCTGATACAGCCGGGCGAGTTCCAGCCGCACCCAGGGGTTGGACGGATCGCTTTGCAGAGCCTCTTCCAGCGCGGCCTGGGCCGACGCGTAGTTGCCCGCGGCCAGCGCCGCTTTCGCCTGGCCGGCCGCGTACACGCCGCGCATGCGGGCCACCCCGCCGGCCTGCTCCAGCGCGGCGGGCGACATGCCCTGCACGATCTTGCGCGCCTCGTCCGGCTTGTTGCTCTGCGCCAGCACGGTGATCAGCCCGCGCGTGGCTTCCGGGTCCCCGGGCCGGCGCCGCAATGCGTTCCGGTAGGCTTTTTCCGCCTGGGCGAACTTGCCTTCGTCGGCCAGCATGTCCGCCAGCAGGGTTTCGGCCGCGACCTCCTTGGGCGCGAGCTTTTCCGCCTGCGCCAGCACCTTGCGCGCGCCCGCGACGTCGCCCGCGCGCCGCATGCTGGAGGCGCGATCCACCGCATGCCAGTATTCCACCATATTGCGCGGGTTGCGCCAGCCCGTCGGATTGGCCTTGCTGGCCCGCGCCAGGAGCTCGTTGGCCTGGGCCCAGTCTTTCTGGCGCATGCGGATCAGACCCAGGCCGCCCAGGGCCTCGCTGTCGTTGGGATGTTCGGCCAGCACCGCCTGCAGCTCCGCCTCGGCCTGCGCCAGCCGCCCGCTTTCGATGAGGCGCATGGCGGCGTCCGTGCGATGCCGCCACGGAGCGGCGGCGCGGGGCGCCCTGGCGGCGGCCAGCGCGACCCCTTTGTCCAGCTGCTCCTTGATGGCCGCATCGCCGGGATTGCGCCTCAGGTAGTCCTGGAACAGCGGCCGAGCTTCCGGCCCCGGAGGGCCGACCCAGACCAGCGCTTCGCGCCAGCTTTTCTTCGCGTCGTTGCCCAGCTCGGGGTGGGCGGACAGTTCGGACAGCTTGCGTATCCCTTCCAGGCGGGTGGGTTCGTTGCGGGCCAGATGACGGGCCAGCGCCAGCGCGGTCTGAGCGTCGTTGGGCGACTCCCGGGCCAGGCGGCGCAGGCCGGCGATGGCTTCGGGCAGCCCGCCCGCCGTATAGCCCAGCATGGTGTAGTATTCACGTCCCAGAGGCCCCTGGGGCGCCGTGCCCTGCAGTACGTCCTGGTATTTTCCGACGGCCGATTCGACCTTGCCGGTGGCGGCCTCCTTGCGGGCCTGCTCGAGCACCACGGCCTTGCCGTCGGTGTGCAGCAGCAGTTCCTGTTCGAGCCGCGCCACCAGCGCGCTGTCGGGATGCGCCGCGCGCAGCCTCTGCAGATATGCCCTGGCGCTGTCCAGGCGCTTGGCCCGGATGTCCAGCGTGGCCAGGCCGTACAGCGCGGCCGGATTGTCCGGGCTGATCAGCAGCAGTTTGTTCCAGGCTTCGGTCGCCCGTTGCGTGTCATGGCGCTCCTGCCAGAACTTGCCTTGTTCAATCAATGTCTTGCCGGCGTCCGCCTGCGCCCATCCGGCGGAGTGCAGCGCCGCGGCCAACACGCCCAAAATCAGTTGGCTGGAATATCGAGACATGCCTTCTCCCACGGTAAAGATAAAGTTCCGTCCGGGCGGAAATCATAATATTGATCGACCCAGCCCAGGCCGAAGAGGCTCAGTACAAAATCGTAATAAGGGGGCTGGACGCCTTCCTTCGCCAGGCTTGCGCGCAGCATGGATTCGGCGCGCTGCTTTTGCAGCTGGGCCGGCGCCGGCTCGCCGGACGCTTTGAAATAAGGGACCAGGGCCGCCGAAAAACCGAAGGGGCCTTCTCCCGTCGCGCGGCCGGTCAGAGTGTCGACCTTTTCCGGGGGCGCGCCCTTGTCGCGCGTCAAGAAAGCCATGCCGTCCAGTGAAATCATCATGGCGCGGAACAGGGGATCGGCCATCGGCGTCATGCCCGCCCAAAGGTAGTTGCGTATGGCGTCGTAGCTGCCCTCCGCGCCCTTCGCGGGATCGGGCCCGAACGCGCCGTTGCCGCCGTCCTGGGCGCGATACGCCGTCCAGTCGGGCGCGAGCCCGTAGGGCGTGACCCGCGCCAGCATCTTGGCCGTGTTGCCGGCGATCTCCTTCCAGGGCCCGGCCGGGAATTCGAGCTCCAGGCGGCGCAGCAGGGGAATCGGCAGATAGCTGGGGTTGAAGCGCCATTCCTTGCCGGGCGTGACGAAGCCTTCCTTGCCGGGCAGCAGCATCCGCCCCAGGCCCGGCACGTCCAGGACTTCCTGCGCTTCGATCAGGCGCAGCAGCGCATGGGCGGAGCGTGTGTAGTCGGGCCGGCTCCAGAGGCGGCCGGCTTCGAGCAAGGCGTAAGCGAACCAGAGGTCGCCGTCCGACGCGGAATTGGCATCCAGCACGCGCCAGTTCTTGTCGTCGTCCACCCCCCAGATCCAGGCTGGCAAGCGCTGCGACATGTCGCCGCCCGCCAGGTTGTCCACCGACCAGCGCCAGATCGCGTCGAAGGTCTTGTCATCGCCCGCCACCAGCGCAAAGAACATCCCGTAGGATTGCCCCTCGGACGAGCTGTGCTGCATTTTGGTGCTGGCGTCCAGCACGCGCCCGCTGTCCTGCACGAAATGCTTCTTGAACAGTTCCCACAAGGGCCAGTCCGACGCCTTGCAGGCCGCCGCGGCGGCAGCCGGCAGCGGCGCCAGCAGCGCCAGCGAGCAGAGCCAGACGGACATCAGTCGTTTCATCATCATGCGCCTCATGCGCCTTCAGTACGGCGTTTGCCTTTCAATCGCTTGCGCAGCCATAGCAACAGCGCGACGGCCAGCAGCGCCCCCGCGGCCACGGCCGCATTGCGCAAGGGCGGCACGCCGGGCCAGTACTGGGCGATCGTCCATTCCAGGCGGCGCAGCGGACCCAGGCTGCCCACGGCATAGGTGTACTCGGCCACCAGGGGACTGATGCGCTTTTCGTGCACCACGACCAGACTGCCCTGGATTTTTTGCTCGTAGCCTTCCCCGCCCAGCAAGGCGTCCGCGGCGTATCGCTGCGCTTCGGCATTGCCCGCCGAGATCAGCACGACGCTGCGGCCTTTCCGGAGCGGGGACTCGAAGCCGGCGAATATGGCGTTGAATCCCGCGCTGTCATAGCGCAGGTCCGATTTGACGGGCCGCTCGACGTCGCGCGGATCCGGCGTCATCCAGTCGCGCGCGCGGTATTGGAGGTCAGAGGTGTCGAATCTTTTTCTCGCGCCGTCCAGCATGGCGGGAACCTGTTCGCCGAACTGCGCCAGCCACGATTGATTGCCGGACGAGATCACGACGAGGTCCTTGTCGGCGAATTCCAGGCCCTGCTTGCCGAACGCAACGCTGACGGCGGTGGCGGGATGACCGGTCGATTCGCCGAAGCGCCCCATGAGCGTCAGGTAGGTGGCGATGTCCTGGACCGCCGGCTTGGCCTGGAACACGACGCCCGTTTCCGACAGGTCGGCCATGCGGGTGAAGGGAAAGCCGCTGTCGCTGAACGCGGCGAGGTCCGGCATGGGAAGAAAATGCGGATAGCCGCGCAAGTCTATGGACGACTCGGGATCGATCCGCCCCCGGACGTTGTCGATCAGGACGTCGCGGCACTCTCCCTCCTTGATGTAGTCGTACATGAACCGGTACTGCAGCTCGGAACGGCGCATCAGGCGCTCGAGCGGAACCTCCACCGGGACGCGCACGGGCAGCAGCTCTTTGAAGACCGACTTTTCGGCCCAGCCGCGTTCGGCGAGCTGGGCCACTGACAGCAGCGGAAAGGACCGCAGGAAGCCCTCATTGACGTCGAACAGCAGCGTCGAATCGACGACGCCCGCCTGCGGGGAATAGCGATAGCGCAGGTCCATGGGCACGGGCGGCGCGCGCCAGCCGAAAAGATCCGGGGGCAGGCGCAGCGGGATGCGTATCGTCTCGGACCGGTAGCCCGGCGCCTCCAGCGTCCGCATGGACACGAGCTCGCCGAACTTCACGGGCCGGTCCGTGCGCAGCCAGTTGGGCGCATCGTACGGCTTGCGGGGCTGCAGCTCATCGAGCTGCGTGATGGCCGCTTCCGGCCCGACGAGCGCATCGTAGCCCAGGCTCAGCGCCCTGGCGGCGCGCTTCAGCTCGCCGCCGTCCCGGCCCTGCACATACAGGATCTTGCCATACGGATCATTGGGATTGGGCGCGATCCTGAGCGTCGGCCCGGGCGTCTTCGCGGGCGACAGGCCGAACGCCACCGCATTGCCCTTTGCCGGCAGCCCGCCGTCCAGGCGCACCGGGAAGCTTGCGCCGCGGTAGCCGGCCAGGGCGCCGAACCAGGAAGCGACGGTGCCCGCCGCTTCGAGGGTGGCCGCGTCCACGCCGGAGAACACGAACGGAAGCTCCAGCCGGCGCTGGTCGCGGTGATCGAAAAACGGCAAGGGCAGCATGGACAAGTCGTCGGGCAGGACGATGCGTTCCACCGCCAGTTCCAGCGTGCTCTTGTTGCTGATGTTGGCCCACAGGCTGGAATGGAGCGGGTCTTCGCATTCGAGCGTGTAGTGCCCGATCAGCTGCAGGCGCAGCCGATTCGATTCCGTCACGAGGTGGGCGGGCAGTTCGATGGTCCGCTGCTGGAATTTGCCGGCATCGGCCCGCGGCACGGGCAGGGAGGCGGCCACGACGTCGTTCAGCAGCACGTTGATGTGCGAGAGTTCGCTGATCAACGCGGGCGAATAGGTGTAGCCCAGCTTGAGCCGCGCCTGGGTCACGACCTCGTCGGCCCGGACATCGAAATACGCGCCGGCGCTCGCGTCCACGCCTTTCAGCTGGAAGGGGTATTGCGCCCCCAGCTGCTCCAGGCTGAGCTGATGGCCGGCGCCCGCGGCATGGTCGGCGGCCGGCGCCCATGGCTCGCCCCGGACGCTGCCGTGCATCACGGCGAAGGCGGCAAGGGCCGCCATTACGGTCCGGGCAGGGCGAAAACGCTTCGTGCAATCTCTCATGTGTCGTGATCTCTTTTGGTCAGTCGGTGCCTCGCAAGCGGCGCTCGGCGCGCGCGCGCAGCCCGACGTAGAACAAGGTGCCCACCAGGAGAGCGCCCAGCATGTAGATGAAAACGAGCATCAGCGGATGCCGTGCGAAGAACCACTGCATCGATGCGAAAGGCCCCAAGTCCCCCACGTAATAGGTTTTTTCCTCCGACAGCGGTTCGAACCGATCGCCGTCCAGCATTACGATGCTTCCCTGTATCTTCACCGCCGCGGGGCTGTTTTCCGCGATGAGGCTCGCCGCGCGCAGCAGGCCGGCGTCCGAAGCGCCGTTCATGACGACGACGCTGCGCCCGCGCGTGACAGGCGACTCGAATCCCGCGATCAGCGTGGCGCCGGAATCCGGCGCCGGCTGCACCGCCTTCTGATCGAAGCCCAGCAGCCTGGACAAGCGGTCCAGCACGCCGCCGACGGTCCAGAGCGGCGTATCCGGGTCCAGGGGCCGGGCCGTCGCCACGGGCATGTGCCGCGACCATGCGTCCAGCATGGGGGCCGCAGACCCGCCGCCGATGATCAGCACGTCCTTGTCCTTCAGCATCTCGGGCTCCGGCCGGCTCGTGACGGTGACGCCCACCGCCGGATACGCGGTCGCCTCGCCGATGGCGCCCAGCACGTTGAGATAGGCGGCCACCACGGACTCGCCGGCCTTGGGCGGCAGCAGCACCATCGACTCCGAGAGGTCGGCCATGCGCGAGAACGGAAAGCCGGCGCTGTTGAACACGCCCAGGTCGGGCATGGCCAGGTGGTGGGTCAGCCCGGTGAGATCCAGCGTCGAGTCCGGATCGATCGCGCTGCGCCGGGTGTCCACATAGTTCCCCGAACATGCTCTTTCGGCGGGCGGCAGGTAGCGGAACTTGAACTGCAGGGACGAGTCCGGACTTACGGCATACAGCGGCACCTTGATCTCGTCGCGGACGACGCCGGTGCCGGGCGCGTGCAGCTTCTCGATCACGCTCTTCTTGGGCGCATCCAGCCCGTAGTGCTTGATCAGACGCCCGTTCAGCAGGATGTCCAGACGGGATCCCGCGGGGACCTGGTGGTTCGCATAATGGAAGGTCAAGTTCAAGGGCACGTGGTCCACGCCCCAGGCGGACAGGTCCGGCGGTACCCTCAGCCTGAAATGGATGGGCCATGGGTCGCGCCCGTCGGCGGTGAGCTGCCGCGGCGGCAACAGCTCGCCCAGCCGCAGCGGCCGGTCCACCGGCACCCAGTTCGGCGCATCATAGGGCTTGCGCGGCCGCCGTTCGACCTGGGTCAGCAAGGCGGAAGGCCCCGCCAGCGATTCGCTGCCCAGGACCAGGCCGGCGGCGGCGGTCCTGACTTCCGCGCCGTTCCGCCCGGCGATCACCAGCAGTTTCCCCATCGGGTCGTTCGGGTTGGCCATGATGGAGACGGTCGGCCCATCGATCTTGGCCGGCGCCAGGCCCGGCGGCGTTTCATTTCCGCCCAGTATCAGGACGGCATGGCCGTGTTGCGGCAACTGCCCGGCATGCGCCGAGAACCGGACGCCCCGGTAGTCGGCCAGCGCGCCGAACCACGAGGCCACCACGCCGGCGGCCTGCAGGCTGTCGTCGTTCACGGCCGACAGCACGATGGGCAAGTCCAGGCGGCGCATGTCGCGAGCGTCGAAGAAGGGGGCCGGCAGCAGAGCCAGTTCATTGGGCAGGGCCACCGGATCCACGTCCAGCAACAGGCGGCTGCCCTGGTCTATCCGGGCCCACAGATCGGGGTGCAGGGGGTCCTCGCAGCCCAGCGTGTAATGTGCGACCAGCTGGATGTCGAGCTGGTTGTGGGCGCGCAGGAGCGCCGTCGGAAGTTCCGTCGTGTGCCGCAGCGTGCCGCCCTGTTCGCGCCTGGTCAGGGCGATGGTGTCCACGACTTCGCCATTGAGCAGCACGTTCAAGTGGGACAGCGTTTCCAGCAGGGCCCGCGAATAGGAGTACGAAAGCTCCAGGCGCGCCCGTTTCACCCGTTCGTCGGCTCTCAGGCCGAAATACAGGCCTCGTCTGGCCTCCGCGCCAAGCAGATCGATTTCCGGCGGCGAACCCAGCTGGCGCAACTCGATCGCATGGGACCGTTCCCCCCAAGGCTTGCTCAGCACCGCCTCCCGCCCGTCCGCCGCTCCGTGGCCGGCCGGGCTCGCGCCCAGGCCGGCCGCCGCCAGCAGGACCGCCAGCAGGAAACGCCAACTGCGCCGGGCCGTCACGGCGCCGCCTCTTGCGCCTTGGGCGCGGGCCTGCGCCGTCCTCCGACCAGGGCCCACAGGCTTTCGCGCAGCAGCAGCTTGACGCCGCGGACCGCGACGTGGGTCAGCTGCGCAGCGGCCGCCAGGGGCGTGTCGGGCTCGCCTTCGTTCCAGGGATCGGTCCAGATGTCCGCCCGCGCGAAGGTCATCTGGGAAAGCTCGACTTGTTGCGCCAGGGTGAGCTCGGTGAAGTGCAGCCCCAGGCGCTGGTCGGACACGAAGACCACGGTCACGGGGAAAATGGCTTCCACGGTGTCGCGGAATATCGAGACCTGCAGGCGGTCGCCCACCTGGACCGGCAGGGCGGTCGGCAAGGAAATGCCCAGGCCGTCCTGCGAGAAGTCGCTGGTCTGGCATGCCACGCCATAGCCGCCCGGCAAGTGCAGGGTCGCCGTCAGCGAAGCGCCCACCCGCGGCGAACTGCGGATCTGGCGCCGTTCTCCGGCCACGGCGACGCTGGCGCTGCAGATCACCACGTTGTGCAGCGTCCAGGCCATGTTGATCAGGGCGGTGAACACGATGTCGCTGTCGTTCATGTTGTGCGCCACCTGCCAGGCGCCCACCGCCAGGCCGGCCAGATTGAGCACCAGCAAAATGATGTAGGGGCGGGATAGCCGCCAATCGAAGTAGGACTCCTGGATGGTCCCGCCTTTCGCCGTCACGTTGAAGGTCGCGCTGTCGGGAGCGATCAGGGTCGCCAGCGTGGGACGCGCAATATACCAGGCCAGCACCGATTCATAGACCTCGTTCCAGAACGAATGGCGGAACTTGCCTTGTATGCGCGACCCGGTGACATATGCATGGACGATGTGCGGCAGGACATAGGCCGCGATCATCAAGGCCGAGGCCTGGAATACGTGCGCGCCGAAATACAGATAGGCCAGCGGCGCCGTCAGGAACACGAGCCTGGGCAGGCCATAGAAGAAGTGCAGGGCGGCGCTTGCATAGCAGATGCGCTGGCTCAGCGTCAGGCCCTTGCCGAAGAAAGGATTGTGCCGGCGGAAGATCTGCGCCATGCCGCGCGCCCAGCGTATGCGCTGCCCGATGTGGCGCGACAGGTTCTCGGTGGCCAGGCCGGCCGCCAGCGGAATGGCCAGATAGGCCGTGTTGTAGCCCGCGCGGTTCATCTTCAAGGCCGTGAGCGCGTCCTCGGTCACGCTTTCCACCGCCATGCCGCCCACTTCCATCAGGGGCTCGCGCCGGATCACCGCGCAGGAGCCGCAGAAGAAGGTGGCGTTCCACAAATCATTGCCGTCCTGCGTCAGGCCATAGAACAGGCGGCCCTCATTGGGCACCTTGCCGTAGACGCCCAGATTCTTTTCCAGGGGGTCGGGCGAGAAGAACACGTGAGGGGTCTGCAGCATCGCCAGCTTGCCGTCCTTCAGGAACCAGCCCACGCAGACCTGCAGGAACGAGCGTGTGGGCACGTGGTCGCAGTCGAAGACGGCGATGTATTCGCCCTGCGTCCTGGGCAGCGCGGCGTTGATGTTGCCGGCCTTGGCGTGCCGGTTGCCCGGGCGGGTCAGGTAGCCCACGCCGACGGACGCGCAGAACGCGCGGAATTCCTCGCGCCGGCCGTCGTCCAGCACATAGACGTTCAGCTTGTCCGCGGGCCAGTCCTGGGAAAGCGCCGCGAAGATCGTCTGGCGCACCACGCTCAATGGTTCGTTGTAGGTGGGGATGTAGATGTCGACGGACGGCCAGGACTGGATGTCCGGCGGCATCAGCGCGGGCTTGCGCTGCAGGGGCCAGGCGGACTGGAAATAGCTGAACAGCAGCACCAGCAGCGCATAGATTTCAGCCAGCAGCAGGCCGTAGCCGAAGGCCATGTCCAGCCAGGTCTCGAAGCCCAGGGTGGTGGTGATGCGCCAGTACATGTAGCGCAGCGACGCCACGACCGAGATGACCACCATCACCAGGGTGGCGAGCCGCCCTTCGGACAGCCGGCCTATCGCCATGGCCAGCGCGAACGAGGTGAGCGCGAACAGCACCTGGAAACCGAGGTCCAGAGGGGTGGTCACCACCGCAATGAACAGCAGGGCGGACAGCAGCAGCGTCAGGATGCGGACGGGCCGGTAATCCCATAAAGACAGGCCCGCCAGCCATTCGGAGAATCTGTTGGCGGGCTTTTCCATCCCGGAGCCTGTGGTGCTGGATGCTTGCGGACTGGCCAAGAGACACCTCTTCAGTCAGGAATCGAGCCGTTGCGCGACCCATTGCGCGCAGGCCGTGAGATCGCGCGCGCTGACGCTGTGCGGACGATACTGGAAAATGTTCTGGCCGTAGGCCAGGGCTTCGCTCAAGGATTGGTCCAGATGCACCAGCCCCGCCATGCGGTCGGGGAACGTGGTGCGCAGCACTTGGGTGATGTCCCTGCCCAGTTGCTGACTCTGGTCCACCTGATTGATGACGAAGCCGCAATCGAAAAAGCCCGGCCGTCCTTCGCAATACGTGGAGATCAGTCCGCTCAGCTGAGGCAGCGTGGCGTAGGAGCCCGCATCCGGCAGCACGACGGCGAGCGCCAGCGACGCCGCGGTCAAGGCCTGGGTCATGTACGCCGACGGGCCCGGCGGGGTGTCGATGACGACGATCACGTCGTGGCCCAGATCCAGGTCGCGCAGGTGGCCGGCGAGCCAGCCGGCGTCTTCGCGCAGCACCGCCTCGAAAGCCTGTCTTTCGGGTTCGCTGCACTCGCCGTAGGGAATCAGCGCCACGCCCGACGCGGTCGGAAGCATGAGCTCGCGCCAGGCGGATGCGTCTTGCGGCGCCCGCACCAGCCCCGGCGACGACTGCGGCTCCAGCGTGAAGTGATAGCGCAGCCCGTTCTGGGGATCGAGGTCGATGGCGAGCACCTTGTTGCCCTGCTGATGCAGGGCCGCCGCAAGATTGGCGCTTATCGTGCTTTTACCCACGCCTCCTTTTGCGGAAACGACCGATACGACTTTCATGACCGACGCAATCTTTGAAAAATGGATGCCATGCCGGCGGGAGCGGGTTGTTGCCCGCCCGGCGTGTCCGCCGCCTTCGCGGCCGGGGCGGGCTCCGGTTCCTGCCTGAGCCTACGGAAGACGTCCTGCAGCGTGCCGCCCTGTGGCGGCGCCACGGGCTTTTCGGCGGCGGGGGCTTCCCGGAGCGTGATCCGGTGATTCGGTTCGCGCGCCGCCGACGTCTGCAACGGAATCTGCTCCAGCATGGGCCAGCGCGCGCGCGACGCATCCTGGCGGTCGTGATCGATGATTTCTCGATATTGTTCCGCGGCATTGCCGCCAAAAGATCTGAATAATTTGGCGATATCGCTCGAACCAGTCATTTTCCTATTCCTTTAGCATCGACGGGCATCAACGCCCCAGCCGATAAACAAGTCCGCCGTATGGGTCCGCGGCGCCTTCCTGCCTGACTTGCAGCTCGCTGCCCGCGCCCAGCATCGTGAACCATTCCTGGTACACGCCTTCCAGAAAACCGGCGGCCCAGGCCATGGCCGGTTCGCCCAGCGTGGCCCGCAGCGGCGCCAGGCTGTGCTCGATGGCGATGTGCTCGCTGCGTTCCTGGAACGCGACGATGCCCCAGCCCAGGCGCGACCAATGCTCGTTGGCGGCGTCTTCCATTTGCTGCAGCGAGTCGCAGGCCGGCAAGGGCAGGTCGCGCCCCGCGCGCGCGCCGGCGCCGCGGGCCAGGCCGCGCATGTCTTCGCTGCTGACGTGGCTCAACAATTCCTGGGCGAACGGCCTGAGGAAGAACGCCCACGCCGCATCGTGCAGGCGACCGCTCAGATATTCGGAAAACTTGTCATGCATGCAATACCCCTTCCGTTTATTTAATGCGTGTGATGCGCTCACGCCACCAGACCGTGATACTTGCGCCCGAGTTCCACCGTGGCGCTGAAGAATCCTTCTTTGCTGCCGCAGTCGTAGCGCACGCCGTCGTACTTACAGCCATAGACCGCCTGCCGCGCCAGCAGCCTGGCGATGCCGTCGGTCAGCTGGATTTCCCCGCCCACGCCGGCGGGCGTCGAGCGCAGGCATTCAAAGATTTCCGGCTCGAGGACATAGCGGCCGACCACGGCCTGCGTGCTGGGCGCCTCGGCCGGCGCCGGCTTTTCGACGATCGCGTCCACCCGCATGCAGCGCTTGTCCAGCTCCGAGCCCGACACGATGCCGTATTTGGCCGTGTGTTCGCGCTTGACCGACTGCAAGGCCAGGACGCTGCCGTCGTGGCGATGCGCCGCTTCCACCAGCTGCCGGGTGGCGGAAATGTCCGAATCGATGAGATCGTCGGCCAGCAGCACGGCGAAGGGCTCGTTGCCGACGATGGGCGCCGCGCATAGGATCGCGTGCCCCAGCCCCAGCGGAACCGCCTGCCGGGTATAGACGCACGTGACGGAAGCGGGAATGATGTTCTTCACCGTTTCGAGCAAGGCATGCTTGTCTTTCGCCGCCAATTCGATTTCCAGTTCCGGCAGGCGGTCGAAATGGTCTTCTATGGAACGCTTGTGGCGGCCGGTCACGAAAACCAGTTCGGTAATGCCCGCGGCGACGGCCTCTTCGACCGCGTATTGGATCAAAGGCTTGTCGACGATGGGCAGCATCTCCTTGGGCATGGCCTTGGTAGCCGGTAGAAAACGTGTGCCCAGACCGGCCACGGGGAATACTGCCTTGCGTATTGGCTTCATTGTGATGTTGCTGACAAAGAGTGGCGAAAGTGGCAAAAGCGGCGAACGGCGGGCGCGAGCCATGGCAAGCCGCCGGCGTCGCCGGTGCTGTGGATGATGGTCTAGAACGTACGCCTTGACGGAGGGACTCACGTAAAAGCTCGCTACGGTGTGGCAAGGCGGAGCTACGGGCTTCCGGCCCGTATTCTTGAGGCATAACCTTGCGTCTTGACGGAACGCCTTGGGCCCTGCGGCCCACAGCGATCCTTGAGACGTGAAACTTTCACAGCTCAATTGTTACTGACTTGTTTCACTGCGGCTAATTGTATCGGGAAATTTCAGCATTGGCTACATTTTCACGCGCCTGCAAACTAAACAGATACAACAAATGTCAACAAGCCCATCCACGGGGCGGCATGGATGCGCCGAAAAAAGGAGGAACGGCGCGCCGGCATGCCGCCTGCCAGCCTACGGCGGCACGGGCGCTCCGTGCTATAAAGGAAGGTGGTTTTCCATCCCTTTCGCCGCAGCGCGCATTCCAATCAGAAGTGATACAAAAATGTACGAGACACTAGCCTTATATATAGATGGTGAATTCCTGTCCGGCGACGGCCGGGATACCGAGGAAGTCACCAACCCCGCGACCCTGGAAGTCCTGGGCCGCCTGCCCCATGCCCGCAAGGCGGACCTGGACCGCGCGCTGGCCGCCGCGAACCGCGCCTTCGAAAGCTGGCGCAAGAGCTCGCCCATGCTGCGCTCCGAAATCCTGCGCAAGGCCGCCCAGCTGTCGCGCGACCGCGCCCAGGAAATCGGGCGCAACATGACCATGGACCAGGGCAAGCCCCTGGCCGAGTCGGTGGGCGAAGTCATGTCTTGCGCCGACCACGCCGATTGGCACGCCGAAGAATGCCGCCGCATCTACGGCCGCGTGATCCCGCCGCGCAGCCCCGAAGTGCGCCAGATGGTGCTGCGCGAGCCCATAGGCGTGTGCGCGGCGTTCACGCCCTGGAACTTCCCCTACAACCAGGCCATCCGCAAGATCTGCGCGGCGATCGGCGCGGGCTGCACCATCATCCTGAAAGGCCCCGAAGACGCGCCCAGCGCCGTCATGGCCATCGCCCGCATCTTCCACGATGCCGGCCTGCCTCCCGGCGTGCTCAACATCGTGTGGGGCGTGCCCAGCGAAATCTCAGACTACCTGATCCGCTCGCCCATCGTGCGCAAGGTGTCCTTCACCGGTTCGGTGCCGGTGGGCAAGCAACTGGCCGCGCTGGCCGGCGCCCACATGAAGCGCGTCACCATGGAGCTCGGCGGCCATTCGCCGGTGCTGGTCTTCGACGATGCCGACGTCGATCGCGCCGCCAAGCAATTGGCGCGCTTCAAGGTGCGCAACGCCGGGCAGGTGTGCGTCTCGCCCACCCGCTTCTACGTCCACGAGAAAATCTACGATCAGTTCCTCAGCAGCTTCGTCGACACCCTCAAGTCCATCAAAGTCGGCGACGGCCTGGAACCCGACACGCAAATGGGCCCGCTGGCCCATGCGCGGCGGGTGCCCACCATGGAAAAATTCGTGGACAACGCCCGCAGCCTGGGCGGCAAAGTCGTGCTGGGCGGCGAGCGCCTGGGCGAGAAAGGCCATTTCTTCTCGCCCACGGTGGTCACGGACCTGCCTGAAGACTCCATGCTCATGACCGAAGAACCCTTCGGCCCGATCGCGCCCGTGGTCCGGTTCAACGATACCGACGACGTCATCCGCCGGGCCAACTCCCTGCCGTTCGGCCTGTCGTCCTATGTGTTCACCAATTCGCTGCAAACCGCAACGAAGGTGTCCAACGGCATCGAGGCCGGCATGGTCAACATCAACCACTTCGGCAGCGCCCTGCCCGAAACCCCGTTCGGCGGCATCAAGGACAGCGGCATCGGCAGCGAAGGCGGCATGGAGACCTTCGACGGCTACCTCGTCACCAAGTTCGTCACGCATATCTGAGCGCGTGGCGCTTGCGGGGGCCGGGCACGCCCGGCCCCCGGCGCGTTCATGCCGGGCGAATGCTACGATGGGGCGGTAGACACAGGCTCACAGGAGACGACGACCATGGAGCGCATCTGGCTCGATCAATACCCGCCTGGCGTGCCCGCCGACATCACCGAAGACGCGGCCGGCTATGATTCCCTGCTGGCCGTGGTCGAGGAAAGCTGCCAGCGATACGCGCGGAATGTCGCCTACATCAGCATGGGCTCGGAACTGACCTACGCCGAGGTCGACGCCCATTCCCGCAGGTTCGCGGCCTGGCTGCAGTCGGTCGGCGTCGGCAAGGGCGACCGCGTCGCCATCATGATGCCCAATCTGCTGCAGTACCCCATATGCCTGTTCGGCGTCCTGCGCGCCGGCGCGGCGGCGGTGGGCATCAATCCGCTGTTCACGGCCAGCGAGCTCCAACACCAGCTGGCGGATTCGGGCGCCGAAACCATCGTCATCGCCGAGAACTTCGCCCACACCTTGCAGAAGGCGCTGCCGGAACTGTCGCTCCGGCACATCGTCGTCACCAGCGTCGGCGACATGCTCGGCCCCGTCAAGGGCGCCGTCATCGACCTGGTGGTCAGACGTGTCAAGAAGCTGGTGCCGGCATACGAGCTGCCCGGCGCCCTGCGGCTCAGGCAAGCCCTGTCGCTGGGCCGCGACGCCGGCTACACCCGGCCGCGCATGGAGCACGACGATCTTGCGCTGCTGCAATACACGGGCGGCACCACCGGCGTATCGAAAGCCGCCATGCTGTCGCACGGCAACATGGTGTCCAACCTGTGCCAGGCTTACGCCTGGCTGCAGCCCTATGTAAACGGCGAGCAGGAATGCATCGTCACCGCCCTGCCGCTGTACCACATCTTCGCGCTCACGGCCAACTGCCTGGCCTTCTTCAGGCTGGGCGCGCGCAATCTGCTGATCTTGAATGCGCGTGACATCCCCGGCCTGGTCAAGAGCATGTCGCAGACGCGCTTCACGGCGATCACCGGCGTCAACACGCTGTTCAACGCCTTGCTGCACCATCCCGGTTTCGCGAAGCTGGACTTCAGCGCCCTGCACATCTCCCTGGGCGGCGGGATGGCGGTGCAGGAAACCGTGGCGCAACGCTGGCTGGAGGTCACCGGCACACCGCTGGCGCAGGCCTACGGCCTGACGGAGACCTCTCCCGCCGTCTGCATCAACCCGCTGGACAAGCGCAGCTTCACGGGCTCCATCGGCCTGCCGGTGCCTTCCACTGACATCTCCATACGCGACCACGAAGGCCGCGAGGTGCCGCTGGGCGAAAACGGCGAGATCTGCGTGCGCGGCCCCCAGGTCACGCGGGGCTATTGGAAGCGGCCCGACGAAACCCAGGCCGTGCTCGGCGCCGACGGCTTTCTTCGAACGGGCGACATCGGCTGCGTGGACGAGGAAGGCTACCTGTACATACGCGACCGCAAGAAGGACATGATCCTGGTATCGGGCTTCAACGTGTACCCCAACGAAGTCGAGGCCGTGGCGGTGCAGCACCCCGACGTCCTGGAAGCCGCCGCCATCGGCATACCCGACGAGCACTCGGGCGAAGTCGTGAAGCTGTTCGTCATCCGCAAGAACGACCGCGTGACCGAGAAAGAGCTCATCGACTTCTGCCGCGGCAAGCTCACCGGCTACAAAGTGCCGCGCCACGTGGAGTTCCGCAAGGACCTGCCGCGCAGCAACGTGGGCAAGGTGCTGCGCCGGGCGCTGAAGGAAGGATGAAACCCAGGGGCGGGGCCCCATGACGGCAAGCCCGAACGGCACTGGGGCCAGCGCCCTTTTACAGGCCTGGCCCCAGTTTTCCACACTAGCCCAGGCCCCGCGAGGCCTGGACCCATGGCGCGATCAGATCACGCGAGCGGCTTCCAGCAAGCGCACGACGGTCCACGCCTTGTCGCGGGAGATCGGACGACCCTCCGCGATTTCGACCGTGTCGCCTTCGTTGTACTGGTTGTTCTCGTCATGCGCCTTGTACTTGTTGGAGCGCACGATGATCTTGCCGAAAATGGGATGCTTGACGCGGCGCTCGACGCGGACCACGACAGTCTTGTCCATTTTGTTGCTCACAACCTGGCCAATCAGAGTACGCTGGCGCTTTGCCGGTTGAGTGTTTTGAGTTTCGCTCATTTTACTTTCCTGCGTTCTCAGTCATGATGGTGCGGATGCGCGCGATGTCGCGGCGGACCTTGCCGATCTGGCTGGTGTTGGAAAGCTGCTGGGTGGCACGCTGCATGCGCAGGTTGAATTGTGCCTTCAGCAGGCTCTCGAGCTCGGTCTGGAGCTCGGTGGCGTTCTTGGAACGGAGTTCGCTGGCTTTCATGAGGTCTCCTTAAGCACCAATGTGGCGCGACACGAAGGTCGTGGCAATCGGCAACTTAGCGGCGGCCAGGCGGAAAGCTTCGCGCGCGAGCTCTTCGCTCACGCCTTCCATTTCATAGAGCACCTTGCCGGGTTGAATTTCCGCGACCCAGTATTCCGGATTGCCCTTGCCGTTACCCATACGAACTTCGGCAGGCTTCTGCGAAATGGGCTTGTCGGGGAAGATGCGTATCCAGATACGGCCGCCACGTTTGATGTGGCGGTTGATCGCGCGACGAGCGGATTCGATCTGGCGAGCGGTCAGGCGGCCACGGCCCGTGGCCTTCAGACCGAACTCGCCGAACGAGACTTGTGCACCGCGCGTAGCCAGGCCGGTATTGCGGCCCTTGTGCTCTTTGCGGTATTTTCTGCGTGACGGTTGCAGCATGTTTATTCTCCTTCAGGCGCCGGCGCAGCGTTGGCTTGCGCGGCGTCTTTGCGAGGGCCACCACGGCCGCGCCCGCCGGGACGACGGCCGTCGGGGCGTTCGCCACGGGGCGAACGGCGCGGACGGCGCTCTTCGTCGCGAGGAGCGGCGGTCTCGGGGGGCATTTCGCCGTTGGGCAGCATGTCGCCCTTGTAGACCCAGACTTTGATACCGATGATGCCGTAAGTCGTTTGCGCTTCGGAAGTACCGTAATCGATGTTGGCACGCAGGGTATGCAGGGGCACGCGGCCTTCGCGATACCATTCCGTGCGGGCGATTTCGATGCCGTTCAAGCGGCCCGAGCTCATGATCTTGATGCCCTGGGCACCAAGGCGCATCGCGTTCTGCATGGCGCGCTTCATGGCGCGGCGGAACATGATGCGTTTTTCGAGCTGCTGGGCGATCGAGTCGGCGATCAGCTGGGCGTCGGTCTCGGGCTTGCGGATTTCCTCGATGTTGACGTGCACGGGCACGCCCATCAGGCGCTGCAGATCGGACTTCAGGCTTTCGATATCTTCGCCGCGCTTGCCGATCACGACACCCGGACGAGCCGAGTAGACCGTGATGCGGGCGTTCTTGGCGGGACGCTCGATGACGACGCGGCCGACGGAAGCGCTCTTGAGCTTCTTCTTCAGGTACTCGCGCACGCGGATGTCTTCGGCGAGCATGCCGCCGAATGCCTTGTCGTCAGCGAACCAGCGCGAACTCCAGTTGCGGCTTACCGAGAGGCGGAACCCAATCGGGT
>JACDJC010001299.1_pt1 | contig 22572 bp, 28 predicted proteins | sample 7454191 | NCBI WGS metagenome assembly JACDJC01 (sample SAMN14253291, study PRJNA609438) | sludge metagenome | isolation source: sludge after 25d culture with pyrite and EDTA | collected 2018-12-20 | reverse complement strand
GGATCGGTCCGCTGGTGGACCAGCCGTTCGACCATCCGGGAATCGAAAACGGCACCTCCCGCGGCGACCGTGCGGATGGCGTGCGGCAGCTGGTCGGTGGTCGAGGCCTTGAGGATGTAGCCCGACGCCTTGGCTTCGATCGCCGCCGCCAGGCTGGCATCGTCCTCGACCATCGACAGCACCAGCACCACCACCTCGGGATGCCGTTCCAGCACCAGCCGGGTGGCGGTGATCCCGTCCATGCCCGCCATGTTGACGTCCATCACCACCACATCCGGCCGGGTGGCCTCGACGACGGCCAACAACGCTTCGCCGTCGGCGGCGTCACCCACCAGCTCGAGGTCGTCCAGGGAGTCCAGCAGCGTGGCGATGCCCGTCCGGATCAACGCGTGGTCGTCGGCGACCACCACCCGGATCGTGACGGGCTCACCCATCAGCTCACCGGCACCAGGCACGAGACGGTCGCCCCGCCGTCGCCGCTGACGATGTCGAACCGGCCGCCGAGGCGCTCGATGCGGTGCCGCATCGAGCCGACGCCCACACCCGGGGTGAAGCCGCTTCCCAAGCCGCCCCCGTCGTCGGTGATGGTCAGCAACAGGTCACGGTCGCGTCGCAGCTCGACGCAACAGTTCCGAGCAGCGGTGTGTCGCAGCACGTTGGTCACCGCCTCGCAGGCGACGGCCAGAACGGCGGATTCGGTCGCAGCGGACAACGCCCCGAGGTCACCGATCGTCACCCGCATGTCCACCGGCCGAGCGCTGGTCAGGCTGGCGATGCGTTCCAGCAGCGCGTCTCGCAGCCCGGATGCGGCCACCACCTGATCGCCCAACTGGTTGATGTAGGTGCGGATCTCGTCCACCCCGTCCCGCAGCTCAGCCCGGGCGTCGTCCGCCAGCACCCGGGCCGTGTCGTGTCGACCAGCGTTCAGGTGATTGGAGATCGCGTCCAGCTTGAACACCACCGAGGTCAGCCGCGGCCCCAGCCCGTCGTGAAGATCTCGCTGGTACCGGGAACGCTCCTCGTCTTGCGCGATCAGCAGGCGGTCCCGGGCCACCTGGAGGTGATCCGCCGCCCGGCGCGCCGCCACGACGGCGGCGATGGCGTCGGCCAGCGAGTTGAGCAGCGGACGGTCGGCCTCGGTCAGGCCGTCGGTACCCCGCCGCGCTGCAATCTGCAGTGTGCCGACCCCCTCCCCGAGGTGACGGAGCTCGAGCCGGTCGGCGGCGGGCAGGTTGGTGTCACCGACCTGAGCGAGCACATCGCCGTCGTCGGCCCTCACTGCGGCGCCCGGCAGCCGAAGCTCGGCGCAGATCGATGCGAGCAGGCGGTCGAGGGCGTCATCGGCGTCGGACGCCTCCGCCTGTCCGCGGCCGACCGATGCCAGCACCGAGTACGGGTCGTCACGCCGCCCGTAGAAGAGTCGGTTGACCCGGCGCCGGACCACCAGCGACAGCGGTCCGAAAGCAAAGACGGCCACCATCGCCCCCACGGTCGCCGGCAGCGGTCCGAACCCACCGACGGCCACGGCCGTCACCACCACCACCGCGCCATACACCCCCAGTGCGACGGCCAACAGGGCTGCGGCCAGGGCCGATCGCCGCAGCACCACCCCTGCCTCATAGACGTCCCATTTCAGGATGGCCACCACCACCAGCATCTGAAACGCGAAGGTCGTGGTAACAGCTACGAACGGGCCGATCCACACCGGGAACACGACCACGAGTGGTAACACCAGCGAGCTGCCGACCGACAGAAGAAACACCCAGCGGTACTGACGCCGCTCAACGCCTGAGGCCCTCCACCAACGGGTGGCGATCAGGCCGAGAATCACCACGTTCAGCGCCAACCCCAGGACCAGATACGAGCCTCCAATCGAGTTGACGATGCCCTTGAGCCCCGGAATACCCACCGGGTTCGGCGTGCTCACCGGGGCACCGCCGGGGTTGTCCGGCGTGGTCACGATCAGCCCCGGCCGCAACGCCGCAGCCAGCATCGAGACGCCCGTCGAAACCGCGACGATCCCGATCAGCACCCGATCCAGCCGACCGCGAGGCACCCGACGGGGAAACAGCACGACCACGACCGTGATCACGGAGTCGTGCACCAGCCACAGCCACGACACCACCCACATCGACCAGGCCACCAGCGCCCCGTGGTCCGGGTAGGCCACGCCGGCGATCCCGGCGGCCAGCCCGGTGACCGCCGTCGTCAGGCCCGCGACCATGTACAGCCGGCCGATCCACATGCCGGGTCGGCGGCTCAGCAGCCACCAACCGGCCACGGCGAAGCCGGGGGTGAACGTGACGAAGATCCATTCGCCCACGAACTGCTCCGTCCCCTGTCGGACGCTCACGAGCACCAACGGGATGGTGGCCAATGCGCACACAGACGTGACCGCAAGGGTCAGGACCCACGGCCACGGCAACGACGCAAGCGATCTGCGCAGCGGAGCCTCTCCCCCACGCAGCGGAGCTGCTCCGTGAGACAGCGCAGCTTGTACGGCCGGCTGGCCGTCAATGGTCATGTCGTCATCGTCGCACCGGACGTGTCCGATGTCACGGGAAAGGGTCACGACCCGACCGTGCGGATCTCACGGATGATCGGCGTCTGTCACCCATGACGGCGTGATTCTCTCCGAGGTCCACTCGGACCATGACCAATCACCTCAAGCAACGCAGTCAGCAACAACCATCCACGATCCGTCGTGCCTCGCGGCTCGGCACAGCCCTCACCGGTGTGCTGCTGCTCACCGGCATCGCAGCATGCGGCGACCAGGACAGCGCGCCGCAAGCGCAGGCCGAAGCGACCGTCGCCAGGCCGAAGAGCGAGATCAAGCTGAGCGACACGGCGGTCGACATGCCCGCTCAGATGCCGGGCGGCCTGGTCGACGTGCAACTCGACGCCTCGCCGAGCACCAAGCGCAGCCACCACTTGGCCTTCTTCCGCCGAAACGACGGGGTCAGCGTGAAGCAACTGGAGAAGGCCAGCGACGCCGAGTTCGAATCCCTGGTCACCTACGAGGGCGGCAACGCCCAGGTGAACGCCGGAGCCTCGCAGGCGGTCACCTTCGACCTCGACCCCGGCAACTACACCGTGATCGACTTCGACGAACAACAGAACATGCTCATCGCAGAGACCACGGTGGGTGCCCGAACTCAGGGAGCCGCCGAGCCGACCGCCAAGGGAACGATCAAGCTCGGACCGGGCATGAAGATCACGCTGCCCAAGGACTTCGACGGCACCGGCGTGTGGAAGGTGGTCAACGACGACCCGTCCCTGCCCCACGAGGCGGGGGTCGGCAGGCTCGCTCCGAACAAGACCAGCGCCGACGCGATCGCCTGGGCCAAGGACTTCGCCGGCCCACCGCCGATCGAGACCGTGGGCGGGTTCGGGGCCATCAGCCCCGGACATCAGGGGTGGGTCGACCTCGGCCCGAAGCAAGCCCCGGGCAACTACCTCGTGTACTGCGCCCTGCCCGGCAGCGACGGCATGCTCCACCTGGCCATGGGCATGGCCACCGAGTTCCCTATCAACTGAAAAGGTCCCCACCATGGTGGGGACACGGTGTCTCCACCAGATGAGGAGAGGGAGCACGCCGCCATGACGCTCGCGTGTCTCCGCCGGCACGGCCCGGCCTACCCGGCTCTCCCGGCCGTTGTCCATCGACGGACCAACGAGCGATGAGGGGCTAGATTGCGATGGCGGGGAAGCACTCCCCGCGCGGTGGCTGTCACCGACGTCCACCGCGACCACCCAGACACAGACGGAGACAGACATGCCACGAAGCGTCGAAGATCGATACGAGTGCGAGAAGTGCGGAGCCGCGCTGGTCTATGAGAAGCCGTGCACGTGCCCTCCGGAGATGGAGCATTCCGAGATCTGCTGCGGCGAACAGATGAAGCGTTCGGCTCAGTAGCTCTCGGTGCGACAGGGGGCCGCCTGGTCGAGCCGTACCGGTTCATCTCGATCGGCCACGGCGGGCCCATCCTCACCTCTCGCCGACGCCCGACCTCAGCCGCCGCCCCGAACCCGATTGAAGCGACCACGTGCCGGTGCGTGCTCCTTCGTGGTCGGCGATGATCCGGGGTCTGCGAGGGACGTGACCGCATCAAACACGTCGAGGTGAGACGGGTCGACGTGCACGTCGACCATGGCCCCGGGCGAGAGGTGCAGGTCACGGAGAGACTCCAGCGACGCCATGGCGGCGATGGGTACCGGCCCTCCGACGCGGATGTGGACGTCGTTGCCGGCCGCCTCGAGACCTGCGATCGGGGCGGTCCAGGACCCGGGGCCACTCGCTCCGTCCGGACGGACCACCGAGACGTGGCGGGGAGCAACGATCACGTCGACCGGACCGTCCGAGCCCGACCGTGGGGCAGCGACCGCTGCCCGGTCTCCGAGTTCGATCACCGCCCCCCGCCGGTAGCCGCGCAACAGGTTCGTGCCGACGAGAGCGGCGGCGTACTGGGTCATCGGCCGACGTTCCAGCGCTGCCGGTTCGGCTACCTGGGCCACCCGACCTCCGTCGAGAACGACGACCCGGTCGGCCAGTACCAGGACGTCGACGACGTCGTGGGCGACGAGCACGCACATGCCTCTGAACTCCGAAAGGTGACGGTGCAGCTCGCAGCGGACCTGGAGGCGGGTCTCGGAGTCGAGCGCGCTGAGCGGTTCGTCGAGGAGCAGCAGGCGGGGGTCCCGGGCCAGCGCTCGCGCCAGCGCCACACGCTGGGCTTGTCCGCCGGACAACGAGCGGGGTCGCTCATCTGCGAGGTCCTCGACACCGAAGCGCTCGAGCCAGTCTCGTGCGACAGCATCCGCAGCCTCCCTCGAACCACCGGCGCGTCGTGGTCCGTACGCCACGTTGTCCCGGACGCTCAGGTGCGGCAGAAGGAGAAGATCCTGGAACACGACACCCAGGCCGCGATCCTCCGAGGCCACCCATCGACCGGTCGACGGCTGGTCGAGAACCGTGCCGTCCAACGTCAACGAGCCCGACGACAGCCGTAGGAGGCCGGCCAGCACGTTGAGCGCCGTCGACTTGCCCGATCCGTTGGGTCCGACCAGGGCGATCGTCTCTCCTGGCGCACAGGCGAAGGCGACGTCGAGGACAAAGCGCCCCAGGTCGAGGGTGCCGTCGAACTCGAGGCTCACGGCAGCGGCCGCCAACGGTTCCGCAGCAGACCGAGCACGACCAGGGTGGGGAACAGCAACAGCATGCTCAGCAGCACGGCCTGGTCGAGGTCCGACTCGAGGGCCAGGAAGGTGGCGAGGGGAAGCGTCTGGGTCCGTCCGGGCAGGTTGCCGGCGAAGGTGACGGTCGCACCGAACTCACCCAGGGACCGGGCCCACGCCAGCGCTCCGCCCGCCGCCAGCGACGGTGCCACCAGGGGGAGCGTGACCGTTCGGGCCACGGCGGCCGGGCCGGCTCCCAACGTCGCCGCGGCCGACCCCAGCCGACGATCCACCGACCGGAAGCCGCTCTCCATCGTGATGACCACGAACGGCAGGGCCACGAACGCCACCGCGACGATCACCCCGGCGGTGCTGAACGGCAGCGTGACGCCGAACCAGTCGTCCAGCCAACGCCCGGCCGCCCCGCGACGCCCCAGGATGGACAACAGCCCGACCCCACTCACCAGGGGCGGCAACAGCAACGGCACGAGCACCACCGCACGGAGCAGGGCACGACCCGGGAACCGGGCGTAGGCCAGGATCCACCCCAACGGCACGCCCAGCGCGAGCGACATCGCGGTCGAAGCGGTTGCGCAGAGCGCGGACAACCGGATGGCGTCGCCGACCCCCGGGCGGGTCAAACGCTCGACGGCGCCGCTCCACGGCGCGCGAACGACCAGTCCGATCACCGGGAGCGCAAGGAAGAGCGCAGCAAGGACACCGACGGCAACGAAGACCCAAGGCGCCCTGTCGCCCTGTTCGGTGCGGGTGGACAAGTTGATCAGGCCACGAGGAAGCCGGCAGAGGCCGCCAGCTCCCTGCCTTTAGGGGAGGCGAGCAACTCGACAAAGGCCCGCGCAGCGGCGTCGTTCTCGCTGGCCGTCAGCGCTGCGGCGGAGATCTCCGACGACACGTTGGACGAGTCGGGGATCACGATCTTGTCGACCTTGGCCCCGCCGGCCTTGATGTCGGTGGCGAACACCAGACCGACGTCGATCTCGCCGGTCGCTGCCTTGGTGACGACCCCCGGTGAGCCGCCGGGCTCGAGCGTGTCCGCACTCAGCTTGATGGAGCTCGCTGCCGCGAGCTCCTCGGCCAGCTTGCCGCACGGCAGCTCCATGGCACACAGTCCGACCCGCAGCGACCCGTCGCCCAAGGCGTCGATACCTTGGACCCCACCGGGATTGCCCGCCGGAACGACCAACGCCATCGGGTTCCGCGCGATCACGTCGGGCTCCCCGTCCACCATGCCCTTGCTCGACGCCTGTCCCATGGTGCTGGCGTCAGGAGTGACCAGCACGTCGGCCGCCACCCCACCCTCGATTTGGGCGAGCAACGACGGCACGTGGCCGAGGTTCAACTCGACGTTCACATCGGGGTGATCGGATTCGAACTCCGCCTTCGCGGCCTCCAGCAGCCCCTTCAGCGGTCCGGGGGACATCACGGTCACCGTGCCAGACAGCGCCTCGGCCGTCGCGTCGCTCTGCCCCGTTGCGGTGGTCGACGACGCGCCGGCCTGGACGTCCTCCTCACCGCCGCACCCCACCCCCAGCAGCACCAACGCCGTCAAGCCAACTGCGGCGACCAGGCCTCGGCTCTGTGTAGCTCGGATACCCATCATTGGCTCCTGTTCCCGGCCAGCCCGGCCGATCCGTGGTCCCTCGTTGACCCGAGCGTCGGGCGGGTCGCCTTCGGCCGCGCGGCCCTCCAGATCGTGAGCACGATCGACGGTCGTAGGTTGGGGGTTGTCGAAGAACTTATCAGCGGACGCGCCGGCGGCCTTCGTGGTGCAGGATGGACGCCTGTGGTCCTCCTAGGTGATCTGACCGTCCGGCCCGTCGCGATCGACGCCACCGCCGGGGACCCGACCCGGGGTTCGGCGCAATGACGACTCCTGCGGCCGATGCCGCAACCCCGTCGGCCGGTCACATCTTCAGGGTTTTTCTCCGCCTGGGGGTAGGCGCGTTCGGCGGCCCCGCCATGGTGGCCTTCATCCGCCGCAACGTCGTCGAGCAGCGGCGATGGCTGACCGACCGCGACTTCCGTGAGGGCGTCGCGGTCTGCCAGGCCCTGCCGGGAGCGACCTCGATGCAGCTGTCGGCCTGGGTCGGCCTCCAGATGGCTGGTGTGAACGGTGCGGCGGCGGCGTTGATCGGGTTTGGCCTGCCAGCGGTCGCTTTGATGCTGGCGCTCTCGACCAGCTACCAGCAGTTGGCCGGAACCGCCACCGTCACCGCCGTGTTCGCCGGGCTGCAGGCGATCACGGTGGCGATCGTGGCCAGCGCAACCGTGTCGTTCGGACGCAGCTCACTTCGGAACTGGCGGCACGTCGTCATCGCCGTCGGCGCCGGCGGCGCGCTGGCACTGGAGGTCCACCCGATTCTCGTCGTCGTCGCGTCGGGCGTGATCGCGGTCGCCCTCGGGCCTCGCCAGGAGACCGCCGACCTTCAGCCGCCCTCGACACCTCGCTCGACCACCCGGCCGCTGCTCATCATCAGCGCCGCGGTGGTCGTCGGTTTCGCGATCCTCGCCGCCACGTCCCCGGAGCTGTTCGAGCTCGGCACCCTCATGGCCCGCATCGACATGTTCGCGTTCGGCGGCGGCTTCACGTCGTTGCCGCTGATGTTCCACGAGGTCATCTCGCGCGGCTGGATGAGCACCACCACGTTCCTCGACGGTGTCGCACTGGGCCAGGTCACGCCCGGGCCGGTGGTCCTGACCGCCACCTTCGTCGGGCTCGCGGTCGCCGGATACCCGGGAGCCGCGGTGGCGACCATCGCCATCTTCCTTCCGTCGTTCCTGATCCTCGTCGGCGTCGCCCCGCACGTCAGCCGGCTGCGCACCTGGCACGGTTTCGATGCCTTGGTCGCGGGACTCTCGGCTTCCTTCGTCGGCCTGCTGGCCACGACCACGGTCCGGTTCGCCACCGATGTCCCGTGGGATCCGTCACGCCTGGTGACCACCGGTGTCGCCTTCGGCGTGCTGGTCGCCGGCGTCGACATCGTCTGGGTCGTCCTCGTCGGAGCGGTGGTCTCGGCGGTACTCATCGCACCATGAACGGCGAACGGAGCGTGCCGGCCGTCGAGTCGATCCAGCCGGAACCAGGACACAAGAAGACAACCGGGTGCTCCCCGGCGTGATCGGATACGGGGTCCCACCGATGCCATCGTTCTGGCTGGAAGTGCCGCTGACTCGAGCGGGTCCCACCACTCCCTGAGCAGGGTCAGTGCTCCGCGCGCAGCCGAAACCACCCGAAGACGGACGAGGCCACGATCACGGCCACACCGATGAGGGCGAGCCAGAGCACCCCTTTGATCACGGCGCCAAGGACGCCGAAGAGCAGGAGCACTATCACGATGATCAGGAAAGCGGTCATAGGTGCCTGCTACCCGTCCGGCGCAGAAAGAAACTCAGAGCCACGGCACCGTCCTGGACGGCGGGCACGCTCGACAGGCCCATCCCAGGCGCTCACACCCGTTCTCCCTGTTCGGCGTTGGCAACGATCGTTGCGATTCGGCGTTGGCGCGTGGCCTCCTGGGCGGCGCTGACCACCGACCACAGCATCACCTTGCGGACGCTCGGGGGAAACCCGTCCCAGGCGAGCCGGGCGGCCGGATTGGCATCGAGTGCCTGTCGGAGTTCCGTCGGCTCGATCAGGTCCTCAACCTGGTCGTAGATCGTCCACCAGCCATTGTCCTGGGCCACCCGAACCGCCCGGCGACCTGCGTCGGTCATCAGCCCGGCCGCTTCCATCTCCGCCACCCGCCGCCGGTTCAGCCGAGTCCAGGAACTCTTTGCCCGTCGCGGGGTCAGCAGCTTCAACCCGCGGTCGTCGTCCAGCGTGTTGACCGTCGAGTCGATCCATCCGAAACAGATGGCCTCCTCGTTGATCTCTGAGGACGGGCACCGGGGCCCCGCCGTCGGCGTCCGCCACGAACACAGCCAGACGCCCTTCTCGGCCGCGTGGTAGTCCTCCAGCCAGGAACGCACCTGATCTCGCGTCTCGGCGTGGTAGATCGGATAGCCAAACTTCCACATGGCGGGATGGCTTGAGGACGACGGCGGCGGCACGATTGCCATCACCGGAGGCTACGGCCCGACGGCGTTGCCGAGCCGGGTGTCGACCCCTGGGGCCGATTTGATCAGAATCTGTCCCGGCGCCTTGTTCGCCAATTCTCAGGGGAGTTTCCCGATAGCCGCCACCTGACCGAAGTCGACTGGAACTGCGACCGACGTCGAGATCTAGAATTTTGCGGCGGACCGTGGGTTCGTCATCGTCTGGAAGGACTCGGACTTTCGCCAGCTTGCATTGCTGAATGGACCACCGCCGAAGGTTGTTCGGCTGCGAGAAATCCCCTGGGGGACATCGTGCGTCGGCTTCGTAGTAATTTCGACGGACGTGGGGATGGCAGCGACGGTCTTGGCAGCCACAGCGTTGGCAGGTCTTGGCGCCGCCGTCGTCTGTTTGATCCAGCTCCATCGGTTGGAACCCGACGTGGCACCCGTGCATGATCCGGTCAGCAACTACGGCGCCGGCCCGCACGCCAACTGGTATCGAGCGCAGGTCATCCTCGTCGGCCTCGCAACGGCTGCCCTCTGGTTCGGGTTGCGGTCGGCGGACCTCGACGGCGACGGCAGCGCGTGGCTCGTCGTTTTTGCCCTCAGCCGAGTGTCGATCGCCGCTTTCCCGACCGACCTGCCCGGAGCGGAACGGACCGCCGCAGGGATTGTTCACAACCTGCTCGCCGTCGCGGCCTTCGGCTCCGTCGCCGTTGCGGCGAGCACGCTCGGTGGGTGGCTCGCCGACACCCCGGAGTGGTCCTTCGATGGTGCTGGGTATCGGTGGCTGGGAGGTTTGGTTGCATTCACCGCCGTGGCGTTGGCGGTCGCCTGGCTGGCCCCCTGCGCAATTCGCACCTTCTTCGGCCTGGTCGAACGATGCTGGTACGCAGTGATGATCCTCTGGCTGGCGGTCACCGCCATCGGCCTGATCGTGGGCTGAGGTTCCCGGGAAGTCTCAGCGGACCACTCCATCCGGGCGATGCGGTAGACACATCCGGTTTCGACCTGCACGGGGCGCGACGGGTGACGATGGTCGTCCTCAGGTCACGAACGTCACCAACCCCGGGTGGCCCATTTATACCCCCAGGGGTATAGTACCCGTACCCCTGAGGCCACCAGATCGGAGAGAACATGACAGACCCAACCACGGTCCTCTGTCCAAGCTGCGGCACACGCTCTGCTGGCGGGACACACTTCTGCGCATCATGTGGTGCCGAGCTGCCATCATCCCCGACCGAGGCTCCTCAAGCCACCGAGGTAGGGACCTCCGTCACTCCGCCGCCAACCGAGACGATGCAGACCACTCCCCCAGCCGGCCCCGACTACGGGACGGAAGGTGATTTGCCTCCGGCGGCGCCACCGCCGCCCTCCGCCCCCATGTCCGAGCCACAGGGAGACGATGAATCGGACCGCACCTGGTGGATCATCGGTGGCATCGTCGCCGCGGTCGTGCTGCTCATCGGGGGTATCGCCGCGTTCATGCTCCTTGGCGACGACGACACGGTCACTACCGACGAGGTCGCGGTCGAACAGGGGACGGTGGACACCTCCGTTCCAGAGTCAACCGAAGTACCCCCTACCAGCGGCGACTCCACGCCCGAGCGGACGCCGACCACAGAGTCTCAGGCGACCACCTCCGCCCCGAGGCGAGCGCCGACCACCGATTCGCCGACGGTCACCACGGTTGCGAGATCGGCGCCGACCGTCACGGATGCACCCGCCCCAACCGACCGAAGCGAAGAGGCCGCAGGCCTCATCGGGTCAGCCATTGACGAGTGCGGAGGGATTGGATTCGTCGACACCATCGTCGGCTCACCGACCGGTGACGACAGCGTCTACACGGTAAAGGCCCGCTTCGTGTGGGACGACTCCGAGCCGTTCACCGCCTCCTACACCGTCAATGTCGACTCCGAAGTCATCACCCCGGGCGACTCAGAGTCGGCGTACCTCATCTGCCGGTAACTGCTGGGCTCGCAGCGGCTGGCTCGCCCTCACCGCGATTGGCTGCGGGTTTCTCACCCACGACCCGTGCTCCGCAAGAATCGAGTGATGGTTCAGAAAATCAAGGCGTGGCGTTACCAGCGTCGCTACAGCACCGAGCGGGCAGGCGAGTCCGGGCGGGTGTTCGCAGCCGAGCGCCTGCAGGCATTCGTGCGAGCGAACGCAGTACGACTGGCGGTCACATTGGCTGTGGGGACCACCTTCGGCGCGCTTGTCTTTCTCTTGCCCAGCCGGTTCGACGCGGTCAAGGGTTTCGCCTTCGGAGCATGGTGCGCCTTCGTGTTCGGGATGGCCTACCACTGGTGCATGATCGCCAGCGGAGCGGCCCAATCGATGATGGGGATGCAAGGCGAGAGGTGGACCGACGAAGCACTGAGGTCGCTCCGCAAAAGAGGGTGGCGGGTCGTTAACCACCTCACGCTGAAGCAGGGCGACATCGATCATGTCGCCATCGGTCCAAGCGGGCTCATGGTCATCGAGTCGAAGTGGACCAGCTCACCGATGGTGCTCGACGGGACCGACGCCTGGGTCGCGAACTGGACCTACCAGGCCAGACGAAACACCGACGACGTGAAGCGGTTCATCGGTTGGGGGGCAAAGGCGGACGCACCGATCAGCCCGCTCCTCGTCATCTGGGGTCCCCAGGTCCGGCCGGCAATGGACGAGTTGTATCGAGCGGGCAACGGCGTCACCGTCATCGCCGGCAGCGATCTTCGCCAGACCCTCAACGAACTTGAAGACGAGCAGACGGATCGAGACGAAGTCGAGCGCGCCTTTCGCAAACTCGCCGAACATAGTCGCCACTCGTCAGGCAGGCTGGCGACGCTTCGGATTGGCATGGCTCGCAGGGTTCGGAGCAATGCTGGTGCTTCTCGTTGCGTTCGTGGTCAGCAGTCTCGGATAGCGCAGGGTTGCGTCACCGGGCTCATGCATCCGAGCCCCTACACCACGCAGCGAAACGCCGGGCCCACTTACCGGTCGCGCAGGATCTGGTTGACCCGGGCCGCCTGCCGGTTCAGGTGGTTGCGTTCCGGCACGTTCGTGGCGTCAACAGCAGCCTCGGCGTAGAGGCGAGCAGCGGACTCCAGGTCGCCATTGCGTTCGTGGAGGTAGGCGGCCACCGCATTCCATCGGGGCACGCCCTCATCCAAGTCGGCCAGGGCGGCCAGCCCAGCCGGTGCGCCGTCGGTCTCGCACACGGCGACCGCTCGGTTGAGCCGTACGACGGGAGTGTCGGTGAGGCCAACCAACTCGTCGTACCACTCGACGATCTGCACCCAGTCGGTCTCATCGACGCTCGAAGCGTCGGCGTGCAGCGCGGCGATCGCCGCCTGGGCTTGGTACGGGCCGAGCCGGTCGCGACCGAGGGCATTTTGGAGCAGCGCCACACCTTCGGTGATCAGCCCCACGTCCCAGCGGCTGCGGTCCTGCTCGGCCAACGGCACGAGGCTTCCGTCGGCGGTGGTGCGAGCGGCGCGACGGGCGTGGTGCAACAGCATCAAGGCGACCAGCCCGGACGCCTCGGGGTCGTCGGCGGCAGCGGCCAAGCGCCGAGCGAGCCGGATGGCTTCGGCGGCGATGTCGACGTCGCCGGAGTAGCCCTCGTTGAACAAGAGGTACAACACAGCCATCACCGCACCCAGGTCCCCGGGCCGATCGAGGCTGACGCCCGACAGCGAGCGCTTCGCCCGGCTGATGCGCTGTGCCATCGTCACCTCGGGCACCAGGTAGGCCTCGGCGATCTGGCGGGTCGTCAGCCCGCCGACCGCGCGCAGGGTCAGGGCAATCGCCGAGGCAGTCGAGAGCACCGGGTTGGCGCAGAGGAAGTACAGCGCCAGCGTGTCGTCGGCACCCGACGCCTCGTCCGGCTGCGGCTCGGTGGCCACCCGCAGCTCCCGGTCGCTGCGGGCCGACTGCGATCGCACCAGGTCGAGGTACGAACGCCAGGCCACGGTGATCAGCCAGGCCGTCGGATTGGCCGGACGGTCCTCATCCCACGCAGCGAGCGCCTTGATCGCCGCCTCCTGAACGGCGTCCTCGGCCGTCGCGAAGTCGGCGCCGCGACGGACGAGAACCGCCAACACCTCGGGCACCGACGCCCGCAGGAGCGATGCGTCGACGCCCGCTGAGGGGTTCACACGTCGGAGGACGAAGGAGCGGACATGAACTCCCGCAGCTCGAGCCACTCGTGGATCGGTTCTCCGTTCGCTCCAGGGGCGGCGGACAGCTCCCCGGCGATCTCGATGGCACGGTCCTCGCTCTCGACGTCGACCACCAACCATCCGGCGATCAGGTCCTTGGTCTCGGCGAACGGACCGTCGGTCACCGGCGGTTTACCGGCGCCATCGGATCGGACCCACATCCCATTCGGCGACAGCCCTTGGCCGTCGATGAACTCGCTGGTCGCCACCAGGCGAGAGTTGAGGTCGTGCATGAACTGAACGTGAGCATCGACCTCCTCGGGTGTCCACCGGTCCATCGGAACGTCGTTGACCGGTGCCGGTGCTCCCCGGTAGTGCTTCAGCATCAGGTACTTGGCCATGCGATCTCTCCTTGGTTCCGGACGACCATTTTGGTCGCTCTCACCTCAGAGACGGAGCCGATGCCGGGATCTCGACATCCTGCAGAAGATCCGCCGCAAGCAACCTGAGGTTGGTCAGCCCTGCTACCGCCAATCCGCTATCCCATGTACGATTCGTACATGATCGAAGTGGCTGTGAGCGACGCACGGAACCGGCTCGCCGAAGTTATCGAGGAGTCACGACGCTCAGGCGAACCGATCTCGGTCACTCGACGGGGTCGTCGAGTTGCCGTGATTCACGACGCAGAAGCGTTCGACCGCTTGGTTGAGGCTGCCGACGACGCCGAAGACAGGCGCGAGCTCATTGCCGTCCGAGCCGAAGACGATTACGTACCGTGGGACGAGGTCAAGGCCGATCTGGGCCTCGAGTGAAGCCGTACGAGGTGCGCATTGCCCGGCGGGCAGCGAAGGCGATTGCCCGACTCGAACGAAAAGACCAACAGCGCATTCGGGCTGCCATCGACCTCCTCGCTGGCGAACCTCGTCCCCCAGGTTGCGTCGCCCTTGCCGGGGAAGAGTCCACCTACCGCGTTCGGGTCGGTGACTACCGGATCATGTACGAGGTGCTCGACGGGCAACTGGTGATCCATGTCGTCCGTGTCGGGCACCGGCGCGATGTGTACCGAGCTCGGTGACTCAAGAACCAGGGATGCTCGCCAGCTTCGGAGCGGTGAAGGGCCCTGGTTCGGCTGCGCTGGAGCAAGCTTTGGAACCTACTCGGTGGCTCTCGTTTAACCGGTGAGCACGATTTGGGGGCTGGACCAGCCGCGCCCAACCACCGTCCGTTCGAGCTCGGCGTTACCCATCACCTGAGCGTGAAGTCTGGCGTCCTCGGTGAGTAGGCGATGTCCACCGATGATCGAAGCCGCAACGATCCACTTGTCGTTGTGTGACAGCTTTCGGCTGGTACACGCCGAGAGACAGCCAAAGCACTCTGCATCGATCTCGGACGGCGCCGGCGTTCGACCGAGTCGATGCAGCACGAACTCGACCGTCTGTCGTCGCTGCTCGGTGCTGGCTGCGCCGACTGCTTCGGCCCGAGCGACTCGTTCGTGAAGCTCAGCCAGCGTGGCGATGTGGATCAGCGGAGTCGCGCCGGCCGTGCGAACAGCGTCGCTGACCCCAGGAGTCTTCCGCTCAAGCCACCCGAGCACGGCCGACGTGTCGAGCATCAACGCCACAAAGCGTCGCGATCAGACTGCGCAGCAACGTCGGCATCCTTCGCCTCGAACAATTCGTCGTACATCCCGCTGTCGACCCCCGGGAGTTCCTCCGCGTCCGCAAGAAGCCGCTCGATCTCCTCGACCGGCTCGGGCACCCGAAGCTCTGCGACCCTGGCGCCCCGCCGCGTGATGAAGACCTGATGGCCGGAGTCAAGGGCGTCGAGGAGCGAGTTCGTGTTGTTGCGAAGCTCACGCATCCCAAACTCTTTGACGGCCATATCCCAAAATGTAGCACCAAGGAAACGCAGGTGCTACCACTGTCATGACCCGAACAACTGGCCAAGTGGTGGGTCCCCGGCGACGCCAACCGTGGGCTCGGCCGAGCGTTCACCGAGGCCGGGCTCGCCTCGGGAGATCGGGTGGCCGCAACCGTCCGCTCCCCCGGTGCGCTCGACGTGGTCGTCAACAACGTCGACTACGGGTTGGTCGAAGAGGTCTCCGAGGCGGAGTCCGAGTACCAGCCGAATGTCACGCTGCTCTGATCAGGCCGTGGCGGCAACCAGCGGCCCGCTCCACGCTCGGTTCTCGTGGCTCCACCACAGATCGTTTACGGCACCTTGAAGCACGGGATCGAGGAACGCGGAGGCGAGTGCCCGGGCATCGTTGATAGCGACGACGCCGGCGCAGTAGGGCACTCGACGGGCCAACTTCTCGTAGGCGGGTCCCCACTCCGACGGAACGACGAACTGATCGAAGTGATCCAAACGTCGCCGTCGCATCTCGGCTGTGATGGCCCGCGAGAGCGCCGCACCACCAACGTCGTGGGTGGTGGCCAACACCACGATGTCGACAAGATCCTTCTCGCGACTCGACGGTCGGCTGCCGTAACGCTGCATCGTGGCGCAGACCTTGTCGGCGACCTGATCGACTACCGGGTACAGCCGGTAGTTGAAGCCGACCAGTCGTGGCAGATCAAGCGCGCTGGCCGGAGCCATGACCGTCGGCTCAGCGGCCAATCCTGCGCCGACGGAGAGGTCGACCCTGATGCGACCCTTCTTCTGCACGCCGATGTAGGTCTCGAACTCGACGCGGCAGCCGTCGGTGTAGGGCTGCTGGTCGCCTGCCAGAATCGAGCGATGGCCGACGTACACGAACCGGAAATGATCACCGAGATCGCTTCCCGCCAGTCGTCGTAGATCGTCGACCGCCTGGTCAAGCCCGTAGCCGTCACGGTAGAGGTCGATGTCGAGCGTGGCCCGGGTCGACGGCGAGCAGGGCGGTGCCACCCTTGAGCACCCATTCGGAGTCCGGTCCCTCTGAGAAGACACGGCAGAGGAACCGGTTGAAGTACTCCATGCGGATTCGTTCATGCGTCGTGAGCGCCAGGTCCGCTGCGGCCGCCGTTCGCGCCATGTGCTTCATGGCGTCTTCGACCCCTTTCGCCGTGCCGTAAGGCTCGGGTTCAGCCACGGGTCTCAGCCTCTGCGGCACGGCGGGAAGCGGTAATGACTCCGTGATCGAGGAGCGGCCCATTTTTGGAACCCGTGTCCGTCGACGCGAGCATGGCCGCCCACTCCTCACCGAACGACCCGAGCAGCTTCTGGGTCGAAAGTTGAAGCGAGACCCGGTCTTCTATGTCAGTCAACGCCGCTATCAGTTCGGGCGGCAGCGGCATCTCGCCGATCGGCGCAACGAGGTCCTCCAACGCCGAGCGGATCGCCTGAGCCACCGAGTGCGTGATCGATTGGTTCAGTCCTTGGAGCGCCTTCTCCGTGGCGGGGTCCATGACAGCCTGGGAGAACTCGGCATGGCTGAAGCGCTCCAGCATGTCGGCGGCGACCAGCGCGCTCAGCGTCTCCGACCTTGCGATTTCCTTCGCCAGTGACCCGCTGTCGAGACCAGCGAGCACTGTCAGGCGATCGAGCATGGCGGCGCCGTCGCCCTTGCGCAGCCCGTTGCGGGCAGCGAGCGGGCCGAGCAGATCTGCCAGCCGGTCGGTGTCGAGGCGATGGGACTGCTCCGCATCGCGCAGCACGTCGGCGACCAGGCTCAGGTCAGTCCGGGCCTCGACCAGGTCGGCGACCGTCCGTTCGATCGTGGTTACCGGCAGTCCGTGGGCGATCGTGACGTCGTCGGGATCGAGCTGCCTTTGGCGATAGCTGACCTCAGGGCGCTGGCTCTGACGGCGAATGGGCGTGCTGAACTCATGACGGCCGGCAGGCAGGTCGCCCACACCGTGTAGGGATGCAGCCGACTCGCCCATCACCACGGCGCCACCTGAGAGATCAATGAGACGCTGTTCGGCGGTGCGTGATGAGTCAGCAGCCAGCCATGCAGCCCGAAGACCCTCGAATTCGACCGACGGAGCGCCCGCATCTCGATACACCCCCTGCGCCAGCCGTTCGAGGTGTCCTGCACTGCACAGGCGGGAGAGATCGAGCCGCTCGACCCCGAGCACGGCGGCCTGAGCTGTCGTCACCATCCCCCATTGGGACGCCGACAGTTTCGACAGTGTTCGGAGGCTATCGCTGGCTCTCATACTTGGATTGTATCATTTCGACGATACATTTCAAGCGTCGGAACTGGGCACCACCCGTCGGGTCGCCCGCCCTCCAGCAGGGTCACTGATCTGCTCTTGCAGAACAATCAGCCGATGGGACGCTCCGCAACCGACTCGGTGAGGCGTTGCAGCGAAGCGAGCGCTGGCGGACCCCAGCTGGGCTTTCCGCCGGGCTGACCAGCCGTCGCGACCGTGAGGCTGCCGCTGGCCCGCCAGATGGCCCAGCCCCGGGCCCGACGCCAGGTTGCGTGGTCCGCAGCCAGTGGGCAGGCCGATCGGAAGTGTTCGATTGTCTCGTGATCGGGAAGGAGTATCCAACAGGCAGCCAGGTCGAAGGCTGGATCGCCAGTGCACATGTCGCCGAAGTCGACCACGCCACAGAGGTCTCCGTCCGAGGTGAGCACGTTGACTGGGTGCAGGTCTCCGTGGAGCCACAGCGACTGCCCAACCCAGCGGGGAGCGGCCACGGCGTCGTCCCAGATCGAGCGGATGACGTGTGGATCGGGAGTCGGCTTCTGCTCGTTCCTCGCGATTGCAGCGCAGGAGTCGATCATCGCCTTGACATGTTCTGTTACTCGGCCCCTTTCACGGCCTGCTCCAGCGGTCCTCCTCTCACGCGGTCTTCTGGCGCCTCGCCGGGGGCGGGCCGGTGCATGGCGGTCAAAAACGTGGCCAGCGCATCGGCTGCCGGAATACTCCTCGTGACCGGCGCAATGTCGGCGGGCGTTCTCGGAACCCACGTGGTGACGATCCAAGGGTGGGGGTATCGCTGCGATGGCTGACCGAGCCGTTGGGGTACGGGGACCGAAAGGGGCAACACCGGGGCGAAGACAGGAAGCCAGGTGTGCTCGTTGAGCAGCTGCGCATCTGCACTGTTGGGCTGCCAGGGGATCCGGACGGCAAGGTCGTCGCCGAGTCTCCACATCTGGTTGGACCAACCGCGGGCACCGAGTTTGAGAGGTCGGTCAGCCAAATCGGGATGCTGATCCCGCAGCAGATCTCGGACGAGCTCGGCAGTCAGCTCGATCTCTGTCTTCTTGCGGAACCTATCGAGGAAGGCCACGCCCCAGAACGCTACCGGCGGCGCATGCCAGCCTGCCGTCGCCCAGGGAAGCTCAGTCGTGCCAGGCAGATGGCGGGCAAGGGCGTCGACAACCTCGACCCGACCGCCTACCGGTCACACGCTTCGGCGTCGGACCTCGTCGGCGAAGGCCGGCACCCCGGCTCAATCGAGTACGTCGAGGAGCAGCGACAGCGTCCTCGGGGCTCGCCGGTTGGCCGACGCCTGTCGAGTGAGTTCTCCGATGACCACCCCAGGTTCGAGGTCAAGCAGGTCGAGGAGGAAGGTGTCGGGGTGTAGAACCCACAGCCGATTGGCCAGCCACCTCCATCAGGTTCCGCTGCAGCTCCTCGATGATGTCGGCTGACCACAGCGCTCGGTACAGGCCGCTCTCGGTCAAGCGGAGGAAGGTGTCGCGCAGATGCGCTGGGTAGAGGACGCAGGTGTCGAGCACCACCGCGAACGTCACGATGGCTCAGCGGGTGCGCTTGGGAACAGCGGTGCGCTCGTAGAGATCGGCTTCATCGGCGATCTCGACCATGCGGTCAAGCGCGGCGCGCCGTTCGTTCGATGCCCGCTCGCGATGTGCGAGAACATCAGCGAGGCGGACCCGGCGATGGCGGCCGGGCTGTTCGAACGGGATTTCGCCCGCCTCGAGGAGCTTCACGACCGTGGGACGGCTGGCTCCCAAAAGGTCAGCCGCCTCTTGGGTGGTGAGACGCTGGTGCACCGGCGCGATCGTCACTGCTTGGCCCTGGGCCATCGCGTCGACCAAGTCGCGCAGCACCTCGAAGACCTCCGGCGGAAGCACCAGGTGCTCACCATTGGGACCCAGGAGGGTAGTGGTCGACCCCGCGCCGAGGCCGTCGAGCATCGCCGCAAGCGCCACCAACGGCTCAGCCGGGGGCAGCACGGTTCGTTCGATCGTTGGTGTCGCCATCTCGGACCTCCTCGTCAACCTCCTGAAACCGTAGGGCGAATTCGAAAAAGTCGTAACCTCTAGTCGCGGGTAGTCGCCTGACCCGACGCATGGCTCGGCGACGGCAACGCGTGAAGTGCGAACGTCCGACTACCCCGGACCTCCGCCGCTACTCGATCTCGAATGAGCAGTTCTCGGGTGAGGCAGCCAGCCAGGCATGGCCTCCAACCGGGATGGTCAACAAGGGGTCGGTGTGGCCGAAATCGAGGTTGGCGACGATCGGTAGTTCGTCGAGGCATCGGTTCGAGTCGACGATGTGGTGAAGCTTTGATCGCGTCATGTCGACGGCGGCCTGGAACCGCCCGATGAGGACGGCGCCGACTCCCTCGAATCCAGGCTGTTGGCTCAACGACGTGAGCTGGCGATCAAAGTTCTCGGGGAAGGACAGGTAGTCGTCCTCGATGAACAGCACCGAGGACTCCAGGCTCGGCATGTGTTCGGTGCCCTGCAACAGGCTCAGGGTGCACAGGTTGCCGCCGACCAGCCGACCGGCTGCCGTCCCGGGTTTCAGGATCCACGGCCCATCGGTCGGGCGCTCGGTCCTGTCGTCCTGATCGAGAAACCAAGGATCGTCGGTCCATGTTGCGGAGTGCTCGACCTCCCGGCGGGCTGGATTGAACAGTGCTTCGACGAACCGGGTCTGCGTGGCCTCGAAGTGCAGTTCCATTCCAAACGTCGAGTAGTACGGGCCCGAATACGTGACCAGTCCAGTGTGAGCATGGATGGCACACGACAGCGCCGTGATGTCCGAGTAGCCACAGAACACTCTGGGGTTCGCGGCGATCAGGTCCCAGTCGATGTGCGGGAGCAACTGGTTGGAGTTGTGGCCTCCGATGACCGTCAGGATGCCATCGACCGTCGGGTCGGCAAACGCTGCGTGAAGGTCGCTGATCCGGTGCTCGACGGTGGTCGAGTCAAACTCGTCGATCTCCTCAACGTGAGCGCCGAACGACAGGGTGAGTCCCATCTCGGCAAACCGTCGGTTCGCAACGACGCGAGTCTCAGCCGAGATCAATGCGAGCGATCCTGACGGCGCGATCACGCGCACATGGCTGCCGGGCGCCAGTGGTTTGGGCTTCAGGATCGCTCGTTGCACGCCATCATCCTCACACGCAAGGTCCGCAGGGGCACCCGGTTTAAATACGGATCATTCGGGTCTGCTCACAGGCCCAGCGACCGGCTGCACCGCGGCGCCCCCCTTCCGGGGATTGAGCGCCCAAACTGGCCGGGGTGACACCATGGACGCTCACGACCTGGGAGCATCGCCACACCACGACGTCGGATGATTCGAACACCATCCAGAACCACGCCCAGTTCATCTGGTCGGTCGCCAATCGCGAACCCTTCTGACGTAGTCGGCGTCGCCCAAAGACTGGGAATGAGATGGCTGCTTCTTCACTCGGATCAGGAATGGCACCCCGTAGGTCGACGCCTACCCTGAGATGATGACCGAAGGACTGATCCCGCTTGCCGCTCCCGACAAGGACGCCGACCTGACCGACCCGCAGGCCGTCGTTGAGGCCTACCTGGCAGCCCTAGCCGTTGGAGACACCGATGCGGCGGGGGCGCTGATCGCCGAGGACATCACCTACGTCAACGTTGGGCTGCCCGCCGTGCACGGAAGCCAGGAAATGGCCAAGGTCTTCGCCCTGTTGAACCGCCCTGCCACAGGCTTCGAGGTGTACCTGCACGCCATATCCGCCGACGGCGCGGTGGTGCTGACCGAGCGGACCGACGTGTTGGTGTTTGGCCGGCTGCGATCCCAGTTCTGGGTCTGGGGCCGCTTCGAAGTGCACGACGGCAAGATCACCCTGTGGCGGGACTCCTTCGACTTCCTCGACATCATGCGCGGAACCCTGCGAGGGCTGGTGGGCATGGTGATTCCGGGGTTGAACCCGCGCCCACCCCGGGGAACCCGCGACGCCCCTGGCCGCTGATGGGCTGATCAGGCGCGGTAGATCCGCACGCCGTCGGCGTACGCGGCAAGTGCGGTGAGGTCCTTGATGTCACCGGTCAAGACCGCACCACCGGGCTCGGCGAGCGCGACAACGATGGCATCGACTGCGGAGCCTTGACGGACCAGGGCCCGAAGCGTGCCGGCGCGGCGGGCGAGATGTTGGGGGAGGTCCTCGACGATGTCGCAAGTCTTGAGGAACCGGTTGATATTCGCGTCTCGGCGTTGCCGACCGGTAGTTGACTCGACGAGCACGACGGACGGAACCACGGGCGGCCACAGCCCCTCGGCCTTGAACGCAGCGATCACTGCCGCGGCGTCAGGACGCCGCCGGGCCAGGCGGCTCACCCCACCGGAGTCCAGCACCAACATGGTTCAGCGCCGGGCGGTCGCCACGGTGTCGTTCTTGACGCGCTCGACCAGCCTCTCGGCCTTGGAGATCGCAGTCTCAGATGGGGCTCCAACCTCGTCGATGAGTTCGGCGAGGTACCGGTCGGTTTCGTTGAGCAGCTGTTGGCGCCGTACCTCCGCCCGGACGGCGTCCTGGAGCAGCTCCGACGGCGACAGTTCACGGTCCTTGACAGCTGCATAGAGCTCGTCGGGGAGATACACCTGCATCCGTGGCATACGCCTATTCTACACACCTCAGACTGCGTCGGAGGTACGGGTGCGCAACGATTCAGCACCCAAACCGGCCGAGGTGTCACGATAGGCACTCACGACCTGGGAGCATCGCCACACCATGATGTCGGGTGATTCGAACACCATCCAGAACCACGCCGCGTTCATCTGGTCGGTCGCCGACCTGCTCCGCGGCGACTACAAGCAGAGCGAGTACGGCAAGGTGATCCTGCCGCTCACCGTGCTGCGCCGGTTGGACTGCGTGCTCGAGCCCACCAAGCAGGCCGTGCTCGATCGATTCGCGCAGCTGGCGGGCGGTAACCACAACCTCGACCCGATCCTCCAGAAGGTGGCCGGCGAGCAGTTCTACAACACCTCCCGGTTCGACTTCGCCACGCTGATCGGCGCCCCCGACG
>JACDJC010001296.1_pt1 | contig 22608 bp, 18 predicted proteins | sample 7454191 | NCBI WGS metagenome assembly JACDJC01 (sample SAMN14253291, study PRJNA609438) | sludge metagenome | isolation source: sludge after 25d culture with pyrite and EDTA | collected 2018-12-20 | reverse complement strand
CCCCCCCCGGGGGGGGCGCGTGGGTTGGGGCGGCCCCCCCCCCCCGGCCCTTCTGCGTCAATGCAAGATGTGATCAAGAGGCAGCGCAGGTGCGAGGAGTTGAGGAGAGGGTGCGGCCGTAGCTTACTGCGGCAATACCCGACATTGTGGCCCCACGATCTCCGACTCCCCATTCCCGGCCCCTCACACCCGTCGCCTGAAATACAGCCACGCCACGAGGGCCAGCAAGATCGCCGGCAACAGGTTCGCAAGCAGCGGTGGCAGCCCGTAGACCGTACCGAAATTCACCATCCCCTGCTGCATGAAGTACCAGCCGATTGCCAGCAGCATGCCGATGAACAATCGCTTGCCCATACCGCCGGAGCGCAAGGTGCCGAACGCAAACGGCATTGCGCACAGCACCAGTACCAGCACATTGAGCGGGTACAGCGCGCGGCCCCAGAACGCCACCGCGTAACTGCCCGGACTCTCGCCGTTGCTTTTCAGGTAGTGCATGTTGCGGCGCAGGTCGCGCATCGACAGGTATTGCGGCTGGATCACCGATTGCGCCAGCACCTGGGGATTCAGGCTCGACTGCCACGGCTCGTTGGGAATCGTGCTGGAATGCGTGCCCTGCGCATCCAGCGTCGTGCTGCGTACGTTGTGCAGGTTCCATTGACGACCATCGTGGGTGGCGGTCCTGGCCTGCTGGAAACGACTGAGCTGGCCATCCGGCTTGAAAGTGAATATGCGCACGTCGCTCAACTGCACTTCGCTTACGCCATCGTGCTGTTTGAGCGTGGTGCCGCGGGCATTGATGATGTCGTTGCCGTCGCGCGCCCACAGCCCGCTGGCGCTACCCATGCCAAGGTTGCCGGAGCGCATCCGCAGTTGCATCGCCTGCGCCTGCTGGTCGCCCCAGGGCGCGACCGTTTCGCCCAGGATCACCACGCCGACGATCAGCACCGCCACCACGCCTGCGGCCGAGCCGGCGATGCGCAGCCGCGACAACCCGGCCGCGCGCAGTGCGGTGAGTTCGCCACTGCCGGCCAGAGCTCCCAGGCCGAGCAGGCCGCCAATCAGCGCGGCATTGCCGAACATCTCGTAGGCGCGGCGCGGAAACGTCACCAGCACGTAGACCATCGCGTTGGTCACCGTGTAGCCGTGCTTGCCGACGTTGCCGAGCTGGCGCAGGAACTGGGTCACCGCGTCGAAACCAGTCAGCACCAGCCACACCGTCAGCAGCGAGCCGAGCACGCTGATCGCCACCAGCCAATCCACCCGTTTTATCTTGAACACGCCCATCACGACCCACCCGCCGACAGCCTTGGCGACCGGCGCATCAAATACTGTTTCCACAGCATCCAGCCAGCCAGTGCCAGCACCACCAGATGCAGACCCCACAGCGGTGCCTGGCTGTGCCAGTGGCCCTTGCCGATCTGCGCGCGCCCCAGCGCCAGCAACAGGTAGTAGAGATAGAACGCCAGCACCGCCAGCAACACGCGCCCGTATTTCGGTTCGCGCGGACTCTGCCGCGCCAGCGGCAAGGCCAGCAGCAACAGCACCAGGGTCAGCGGCGGCGCGCTGCTACGCCAGGCCAGCTCGGCGCGGTCATCCGGGTTGTCCGACTGGAACAGAGCCCACGTGCTTTTCGAGTGCGCTGGATCCTCGTCGTCGTCGGCCTGCACGCTGGTCAGCGAGGTGTCGTTGCGCTGGTATTGCATCTGGCGCCAGTTGTCGGCACCCAGCGGGATGTCGTATTGCCAGCCATTCTTGAACGCGATGAAACGGCCACCGCCATCGCTCTCCTGGTACAGCTGGCCGCTGGCTGCGCTGACCACTTTCAGATGCACGCCGCCTTCCCCGCTGGTGCGCTGGGTGGCCACGAAGGTACGCCCCAGCTGAGTGCCGTCGCGACTCAAACTGTCGACGAAAATGATGCCACCCTGACCGGGCAGACTGGTGAAGCGCCCCGCGTCCAGTCCGGCCGCAATGACCGAACGATTGGCGGCAGCCACCAATGCATCGCTGGTGCGCACCGCCCACGGCCCCAGCCACAGCGAGACCAGCATGGTGATCGCCACCAGCACCGCACCCAGCAGCGCCGCCGGACGCAGCAACCCGGCCGGGCCCATGCCGGAGGAGGCCAGCACATGCATCTCGCTCTCGCGGTACATCCGGCCCAGGCCCATCAGCACGCCGATGAAGCTGGCCAGCGGCATCAGGTTGGTCAGTCCATCGAGCGTGCGCAGGCCCAGCACCTGGAACATCACGCTGGCCGGAAAGCTCCCGTTGGCGACCTGCTGCAGCACCCTGGCGAACGCACTGCCGGCGACAATCACCAACAGCACCACCACGGTGGCAGCCACGGTTTGCGCCAGCTCGCGCAGGAAATAGCGGTCGAGAATGCTCAGCATGCGATAAACTTGTTCGCTTGTGCGGTTCGGCCCGATGACCGGCAAACCGCAAGTCTAGCCCGTCCAGCCATGGCCGGGCCTACACAGGAATACATCCGATGACCCTTCAGTTCAGTCTTGGCACCAGCACACCCGAATCCGCCGACAGCGCCTGTATCGTGGTCGGCGTATACGAACAGGGGGTGCTCAGCAGTGCGGCCGAACAGGTGGACCGTGCCACCGGCGGACTGATCAAGCACCAAGTCGAAAGCGGCGACATCACCGGCAAGTCCGGCAGCAGCAGCGTGCTGTTCGCACCGTCCGGGATCAGCGCGAAACGCGTGCTGGTGGTCGGGCTTGGCGCGCAGAAATCGTTCGATGGCGCACGCTTCCAGAAGGCCAACCGCGAGGCGGCCCGAGCACTCTGTCGTCTGCCGATCACCGACGCGGTCTCGTATCTGACCGAGCTGGACGTGGCAGGCCGCGGCGCCGGCTGGCGCGTACGCGTGGCCGCGCTGGCCAATGATTTCGCTGCCTACCGCTACACCGCCACGTTCAAGCCGCTCGACAAGGCCAAGCCACCGCAACTGGCGGCGATCACGTTTGCCGGCAGCGCCGACGAACAGGCTGCGTTGGACCAGGCCAGCGCCATCGCCGAAGGCGTACGCTTCGCCCGCGAACTGGCCAACCTGCCGCCGAACATCTGCAACCCGGTGTACATCGCCGAGCAGGCCAGGGCCTTCGCCGACCACCACGACAAGGTCAGCTGCAAGGTGCTCGACGAAGTGGAAATGGCCAAGCTCGGCTTCGGCTCGCTGCTCGCCGTGGCGCGCGGGTCGACCAACAAGCCGCGACTCATCGCACTGGAATACAAGGGCGGCAACGATGGCGACAAGCCGTACGCCTTCGTCGGCAAGGGCGTCACCTTCGACTCCGGCGGCATCAGCCTCAAGCCCGGCCCGGGCATGGAGGACATGAAGTTCGACATGGGCGGCGCCGCCGGCGTACTCGGCGCGTTCGTGGCCGCGGTGAAGATGGGTCTCAAGCTCAACCTGGTGTGCGTGGTGCCCAGCGTGGAGAACATGCCCGGCGGTGACAGCTACCGCCCCAGCGACGTGCTGACCAGCCTCTCCGGCCTGACTATCGAAGTGCTCAACACCGATGCGGAGGGGCGCCTGATCCTGTGCGACGCACTGACCTGGACCGCCCGCACCTTCCAGCCACACACCCTCATCGACGCGGCCACCCTGACCGGCGCCTGCGTGGTCGCACTGGGCAAGCACGCCAGCGGCCTGATGAGCAAGCACGACGACCTCGCCACCGAACTGCTCGCCGCCGGCGAGGAAACCCTCGACCGCGCCTGGCGCCTGCCGCTGTGGGAGGACTACCAGGCCCAGCTCGAATCCGGCTTTGCCGACGTCGCCAACATCGGCGGCAAGACCGCCGGCGCGATCACCGCCGGCTGTTTCCTGTCGCGCTTCACCGACGGCCAGCGCTGGGCCCACCTGGACATCGCCGGCACCGCCTGGGAAGACGGCCGCAAAGGCATGGCCACCGGCCGCCCGGTGACGCTGCTGGCGCAGTGGCTGTTGGACCGGGAATAGCGAATGGAGAATCGGGAATCGGAACGACGGCTGTCGTAGCAGCTGCCTTTGCACTTACCATTCCCCATTCCCGATTCCCCGCAGCCCACCATGCGCGCCGACTTCTACCTCATCGACAAACCGCGCTTCCGCGAGCAGCCGCTGCTGCTCGTATGCGAGCTGGCGAAGAAGGCGTATGCGGCGCAGCAGCCAACCCTGATCCTGACCCGTGACCACGAGCAGGCCCACGCCCTCGACGAATTGCTGTGGGCGTTCGATGACGACGCGATGATTCCGCACCAACTCGCCGGCGACGATGACGACGCCCAGACCGCAGTGCTGATCGTGCCACCCGACGTGGATACGCCTGACCGCCCGTTGCTGATCAACCTGCGTGAGCGCTGTCCCGACCGGCCCTGCCAGCGCTTGCTCGAAGTGGTGGCGGCCGACCCCGCCGCGCGCGACGGTTCGCGCGAGCGCTGGCGCGAATACCAGCGGCTCGGTTTCGAGTTGCACAAGTTCGACATGTAGGAGCCTGCTTGCGGGCGATGCTCCACGGCCGAGCATCGGAACAAAAGCATCGCCCGCAAGCGGGCTCCTACAACGATCCACCGCGCACCTTGCGGTCAGGTCGACGGTACAACCGCCGGCGTGCCGATGACCCTGGTCAACGCCGCAACCAGTTGCTCGCCGCTGACCGGCTTGCGCAGGAAGCCATCCATGCCCGCCTCGCGGGCGCGCTTCTCGTCGCGGCTGCCGGAACGGGCAGTTACTGCGACGATCGGCAGGTGCTCGCCGGCGGATTCGCGCTGTCGGATCAACCGCGCGATCTGGAAGCCGTCCACGCCGGGCAAGTCCAGGTCCAGCAGCATCGCATCGAAACTCGCATGCGCCAGCTCGGCCAGCGCGGCCAACCCGTTGACCACGTGCACCAGGCGATGACCCTCGCGCTCGAGCAGGCCACGGATGACCGCTGCCACGATGGTATCGTCCTCCACCAGCAGCAGCCGATAGCTGCTGCCGTCAGCCGCCACCGGCGCCGCGGCGACGGCCTCCGGCTCGGCCAGTGACAACCGCACGCGGAAGGTGCTGCCGTGGCCTACGCGCGATTCCAGTTCGATGCTGCCTCCCATCATGTCGACCAGCTCGCGGCAGATCGCCAAGCCCAGGCCGCTGCCGGCGCGCCGCTGCGGGCCGTCGGCCTGCTCAAAGCGCTGGAACAGGCGCGCCTGGCTGGCCTCGGGAATGCCCGGCCCGCTGTCGCTGACGCTGAACAGCAAACCGTTGGCCGTGCGCGTGGCGCGCAAGGTGACATGCCCCTGCTCGGTGAACTTCAATGCATTGTTGGCCAAGTTGAGCAGCACCTGCTTGATCCGCACCGGATCACCAACCAGCTGTGCCGGCAGATCATCGGCCACCTCCAGCACGAAGCGGATGCCCTTCGCATGCGCCAGCCCTTGCTCCAGTTGCGCCACATCCTCCAGCAACTGGCGCGGGTTGAACGGCGCCGGCTCCAGTTCCAGCCGCCCGGCCTCGATCCGCGCCAGGTCCAGCGCATCGTTCAGAAGCTTCAGCAGCATGCCGCCGGAGCGTTGCATCGCACGCGTGTAGTCGTGCTGCCGCGGATTCAGCGGGGTGCTCAGCAACAGTTCGGCCATGCCCATCACACCGGTCATTGGGGTGCGGATCTCGTGGCTGAGGGTGGCCAGGAACTGGCTCTTCGCCGCGCTGGCGACTTCGGCCGACTGGCGCTGCTGTTCAGCCAATTCCACGCGGTGGCGCTGGGCCAACCGACGGCGCCAGCTGAGCTGGATCCAGCCTACCAACCCGCCCAGCAGCAGCAGATACCCCAGCCACGCCCACCAGCGCAGCCAGGGCGGCGCCTGCACGCGGATATTCAGCGGCGTGTTCAACTGTCCCCATACGCCATCGGCGCCCGCTCCCCGTACCTCCAAGGTGTAATCGCCGGCCGGCAGCCCGGCGAAGTCGCGCTCGCCGCGGCTGTCGCCCTCCACCCAAGTGCTGTCGTAACCACGCAGCCGGTAGCCGTAGCGGTTGACGGCGGGATAGACGAAGGAAGCCACCCGTGCTTCCACGCGCAGGTCACGGTCACGCCAGCCCAATACCACTCTGCTGCCGTCCAGCGGAAACTCGACGGTGTCGCCGCCGCGGCGGACACTGAGGCCGGTCAGCGTTACCCGTGGCGGCAACTCCTGCCTATGCGGCGCAAGCAAGAGATCAGGACGAAAAGCAACTACGCCACCCACGCTGGGCGCAAAGATGGTGCCATCAGGGCCTACGGACGTCACGCCTTCGAACTCGGCATTCAGCAGTCCCTTGCCGGGGCCAAAAGAGACGAAGTCGCGCGTCGATCGATCAAACTGAAGCAGACCAGGGCTGGCAAACACCCACAAATGGTTTTGACGGTCCACACGCAAGGCTCGCAGGCTGGCTGCAAACTCCCGTCGACTGATATCCACACTATCGTCAAGCACGGCCCTGCCGTCTGCATAACGATAATGCTCAAGACGCCGCTGAGTGGCGAGCCAAAAACCGGTTGCATCAAAAGCAAAAGCATGAATCTCGTGCCGCGCCACACCAGGCACGAAAGTCAGTGCGCCCATCTTGTCGTCCATATGCAGCAAGCCGGCCGCACTGGAATACCAAAGCCTTCCCATGTGGAAGGTCAACTGAGAAGGCAACAGCACATCGTCGGTCACCTGCTCAACAGGAATTTTGGTAATGACAAGGCCAGCGGGGTCAATCTGAAATACACCCTCACCCCATGACGCCACGTAAACGTATCCAGCACGGCCCGCAGCAAGAAACACCGGCCGACTCATATCCGCCTTGCTTATATCGATATCAATCAGACGACCGCGATCAAACATCTTCAGTCCGCCCGACACGGCGATCCATAAACGACCCCGCGTATCCTCAGCCAACCCGGCAGCTTGACCATCCACCCCTTTGACCAGATGACGCACTTTTCCTGTACTTACTTCCAATTTGTCGACCGTATTGCTGTCACCAGCAACCCACAGTTGACCATCGCCACTGATCGCCAACGCCGAAACCTTGATATCGGACAGGCTGTCGGGGTCATCTGGAATATGGGTGTAACGCGCAAAACCATCCCAACGTGGTGGCAGATAGGCAACGCTGGATCCGTCGAAGGTAATCCACAGACCGCCTTCATGATCGAGTGCGACGTGCCAGGTCTTGCTATCAGGCAATCCACCGGGCAACAGCGGCTGCCCGGCGATCATTTTCAGCTGACCACCGCCATCATCCAGCAACAGCCCGCTGGATGCGCCAATCCACAACCGTCCCTGTCCGTCTCGCGTACTGCCAAGAACACGCAATGGCGACAACTGTTGGCTTGCCAGTGGATACGCGACACCGTCGACGCCAACCTGCAGCAGACCACCATCAACAGCGACGCGCACATCACCATGAGCGCCGTCGATACTCCAGACCTTGTGCACATTTCCAGGAAACGATGGATCAACCGGTATGCGCTGGACCGTCCCATCGGCCAGACGTCGATACAGGCCATTAGCCGTACCGATCCAAAGGCTTCCGTCAGTGTCCGCCAGCAGCGCTCGCGCCGCGCCGAACGACGCGGCATGGTCTTCAGAGCTATCCAATAGCACGTGCTCAAAGCCCTTGCCGTCCGAACGCATACGATCCAGACCACCCTGAGTCGCAATCCACATCGCGCCATCGGAAGTTTGCGCAATGCTCCAGACTTCGTTGCTGGCCAGACTTTCCGGCTGCCCGTCGTCATGCGTCCAGTGCTCAAAGGTATCGCTGCGCTGATCGTAGACGGTCAATCCGCTGGTAATACCACCCGCCCATATACGGTTGTCGCGTGACACAAACAACGCGTAGATAGGGTCGGCAGGCATCGAATTCGACTCACCGGGAACATGCCGAAAAACCTTGAAGTCCACCCCGTCATAACGCACGATGCCTCGGCCCGAGGCAAACCACATTAATCCGTTGTGGTCCTGCGCTACCGAGTACACCGGCCCACTGGGCAAGCCATCAGCTACCCCATAACGTCGAAACTGAGGGGTCGGCAGCGACGTCGTCTCGGCGTCGTGCGTGGCATCCGGCGGCACCGACGTCACGGCCCCGCTCACCATCACGGCCGATGAAGCGATCGCAAGAACAGCGCCAAGTGCAAGTGATGCAAACATCCCCAGCCCCCCACTTCCCCGGTTCGCATCATGCCAAACCATGCCCGTTAGCGCGAGCGCGCGCTGCACGCAACCACCTTGAAGTGATCGGCGCAGCTAGAATGCGCGCATGTCCCGACGCTTGCGATTGCTGTTCGCCGCACTGGCCCTGGCCGCGCTGCTGTGGCTGATGTTCGCCGCCGCCGAACGCGCGTTGGCGTTGGCACAGCGCTTCCTCGAACTGCCGACCTACCTGCAGTGGACTCTCGGAGGTCTGCTACTGGCCTTCGCGGCAGTGGGCCTCAGCGTGCTGTGGTGGTTACTGCGCCCGCGCCGCAAGCGTCGGCCGCCGCCGGTGCCCGATCGAGGCAGTCTGGAGCAACGCATCGGCCAGTTGCGCGAGCACGGTGCGGACACCGGCGCGCTCGCGGCCGAGCTGGGCGAACTCGACCGGCGCCGACTTGGCGCGCGTCTTTACGTGGCCGTGTTCGGCGAAATCTCCACCGGCAAGTCCAGCCTGATCCGCGCGCTGGCGCCACACGCGCAGCTGGTCAGCGATGCGCGTGGCGGCACCACCCGCGCGGTCAGTCACTACGACAGCACCCTGCCCGATGGCCGCAACCTGGTGCTGGCCGACGTGCCCGGCAGTCGCGAAAGCGGCGGCGAAGCACGCGAAACCGCTGCACGCGAGGAGGCGTTGCGTGCCCACGTCGTGATCTACCTGTGTGCCGGCGACCTCACCCGCGCTCAGGTCGACGAACTGCGCTGGCTCGCCGACTTCGGCAAGCCGTTGCTGCTGGTGCTGAACAAGGCCGACCAGTGGAGCGCCACCGAACGCGACCAGTTGCTGGCCCGGTTGCGCCAGCAATCGCGTGGCATCGCCAGCGCCGTGGTTGCCATCAGCGCCGGCGGCAGCGAGCGCTACCAGCGCCAGCTCGCCGATGGCAGCAGCGAATCGGTGGAGCGCCAGCGCAAGCCCGACATCGACCCGCTGCTGCAAGCCCTGTCCCGCCTCACTGCACCCGGTGCCGAAGGGCTGGAACAACTGCGCGAGAACGCCGTGCTTGCCGGCCTGCACCAGCGCACCGGCACGCTCGAAGCGCAGACTCGCGCCGAACAGGCCGAACGCATCGTGCGCAAATACGCGCGCCGCGCGATTGTCGGCGCGGTGGCCGCAGTGGCCCCCGGCAGCGACCTGGTGATCCAGGGCGCGCTCGCCACCGGCCTCACCCGCGCGCTGGCCGAGTTGTACGGCGTCAAGGTCAGCGAAGTGCAGATCGAGGATTTCGTGCGGCAGGCGAAGCTCACCTTGCGCACCGGCAGCTCGATCGTGCTGGCGGTGGCAGGCAATGCGCTGAAGGCCTTCCCCGGCCTGGGCACCCTTGGCGGTGGCGTGCTCCATGCATTCGCCTACGCGCTGATCTTCGATTCGATGGGGCGTGCGCTGGCTGCCTCGCTGGCCGAACGGCATACCCTGGACCAGGATGACGCGGGCGCGCGGTTGAAGGAGTTGCTGGCGGATGCCGGAAGCGGGCGGATGAGGAAGTTGGCGGCGCTTACGGCGGAGGCAATGCGGGAGAAGACGGATGATTGACGGGTTGCCCTCGTGTCTGGCGTATCCGGCCGCACGGAGTGCAGACAATCAAGAGCTTTCGTGCACCTTCGTCACCCAAGGCACTTCTCCTCTGTGTGCGTGTTCACGCCCGCGCCTGGAGCGCGGATGAGCAGTTGGCCGCGCCTCAGTAACTGTCGTGCCCGCAACGGCAACACTACAGCCCAGAAACCGAAGATCCCCCGCTGAACCAAGCTACCGGCCGAGACGGACAGTCGCCTGTGTTTTTGCGAGCCAAGCCGCTAGCTGCGGACTACGACGTTGAACGGTTGCTCGCCGCGCAGCAAGCGGTCGATCTGCCGACGCAGCAAGCGGGCCATGCGTGGTGTCATGGCCGTGGAGTCCCCGCCAACATGCGGGGTGATGATGACGTTCGGCAGCGCGAACAGCGGGTGTCCATCGGGTAGTGGTTCGGGATCGGTGACGTCGAGCGCAAACCGGAGTCGTCCGCGGACGGCGTGATCGAGGATCGCCTCCGTGTCCGCGACAGGGCCTCGCGCGGTGTTGACCAGAAGCGCGCCGTCACGCATGCGGGAAAGGAAACGGTCGTCGACAAGGTGCCGCGTGGCATCGGTCAATGGAACGCCGACAACGACGATATCGGCCTGCGGCAGGAGCTCCGGGAGCTCGTCGACGCCGTGGATGACCCCGTGGCCGTCCACGCTGGCTTTACTCGCCATACGAACCACATGCGTTTCGAACGGGAGCAGACGTTCTTCGGTCGCCTTGCCGACACCGCCATACCCGATCAGAAGAACGATGCGGTCCGCCAAAGACGGATGACGTGCATGCACCCAGTGACCTTTCCCGGCAGCGCGCACGAAATCGGGGATGCCACGTTGCGAAGCCAGAATCAGCGCCAGATTGAGCTCGGCCGTCGATGCTTCGTGCACGCTGGCTGCGTTGGCATAGCGATGGCCCGGTGGAAGGACATCGGCAACTCCGTCGTAACCAATCGTCTAGCCTTGCACGAGCCGGGTTTCAACCGACGCCAGTTGGGCCAACTTCCTGATGGTTCCCATGTACGGCGTAACCACGATATCGATGTGCTCGCTCGGAGCAGGCCCCCGCATGTCCCACTCGATGACCTTGACACCGGCGGGAACAGGAGCGAGGGCATCGCGGAGGACTGGGTCAGGAACACTGACAAACAACGGCGATTGACTCATGCCTCGAGTGTAGCTGCCCGTGAGCTTGCCTTGAACATGCCCGTGTTGGCCAAGTGACATGTCATACGGCACGCCCGCCAAGCCACGGACACTTGAATGGTTGGCACCGGTCGTTCATGCAGCCTGCACCGGATCGCGGGTGATCTCTATCGGCCAAGAGCGGCTTCCCATGAGATCTTCTTGGCCGACCGCTTCGGTTCGTGAGCGGTCAATAGTGACTGCCCGAATCATGGGCGACGGTCATCCAACACTCGCGGGCAGGGCCGTCACGGGCTTCATTCAATGCAGTGCCGCTGGAGGGCGCTTCATTTCTACGCCCACCGTCCCGGAGCACACTGTCCAAAAGCCCGTTGCCACACTCTCTTTCCCACCACTTTCATGACGTGACGCACTACCAGTCCGTTTTCCAACCAGTGGCGTCGGGCAAAAGCGAGGGAGCCCCCAGAAATGGGAGGCTCCCTCGCTTTTTATCCAGACACTCTCGAACAGGTGTTCCCTAAAACGGGATCTCGTCATCCGTAAAGCCGGTATCAGCCGGTGCCGGCGATTGCCGCGACGAACTGCCCCGGTCGTCACCGCCGCGCGACTGGCCCCCGTAGCTGCCGCCACCTTGGCGCTGGCCACCACCACCGCCACCCTCCATGCCGCCAAGCATCTGCATTTCGCTGGCGATGATGTCCGTGGAGTACTTCTCGACACCCTGCTTGTCGGTGTACTTGTCGGTGCGCAGCGAGCCTTCGATGTAGACCTGCCGACCCTTCTTCAGATACTCGCCGGCGATCTCGGCCAGTCGGCCGAACATCTTCACGCGGTGCCACTCGGTACGTTCCTGCTTTTCGCCGCTCTGCTTGTCGGTCCAGCTCTCCGAGGTCGCCACGCTGAGCGTGGTGATCGCCGTGCCACTACCGGTGTGGCGGGTGTCGGGGTCCGCGCCGAGGTTACCGACGATGATGACTTTGTTAACGCCACGTGCCATGGGATGTCCTCGTTGGGCCGGGCGCAAGTAAAGGATGGGTTGCGCCCGGAGTGATGGATCAGGCTGGCTATCATAACCGCCGCGGGGGATGAGTCCATCAGCGACCGGCCCCATGAGGTGTAGGCCGGCAGCCGCCCCGCCGGCAGGGGTCGGGTCCCCGGAGTCGAGCGGATCAGGCCGGTTTGCCGTCGGCGGCCTGACTACGGGGATTCGGTGCCTGTTGCCGGCAGGAGATCGACCGGGTAGCCCGCTGCGGCCCACGCGTCCAGGCCACCCTGCAACGGACGCACGTGGCGGTAACCCGCCGCCATCAGCAGCCTGGCCGCGGTCGCCGAGGATATCTCGTTCGGGCAACTGCAGTAGATCACCAGCTCGCGTTCGGGCGGGACGCCACGAAGCACCTGGCCGACACTCTTCGGATCAGCCAACAACGCCCCGGGGATGATTCTGGCATCGAGCACACGCCCTGGGTCGGAGCGCACATCGACCACCACCGGCGCCGTGCCGCCGACCATGGTGCGATTCAACTCGTCGGCTGTAATGCAGGCCATTCGCAGGGCACGCAACAGACGCTGGCGCTGCCACCACTTGACGGCGATGTACAAGGCCAGCAGGCCGATCACCAATTCGAGCGCGATGGTTCCCGCGTTGGCCAGCGCGGCCAGCAGGACGTCGATCTGGCTGGCAAATGCGTAACCGAACCCTACGGCAACGGCGATCCACAACAGGGAGCCCAGGCTATCCAGCAGCAGGAAGCCAGACAGGCGCAGCCCCATCGCACCGACCAGCGGAGGCGCCACGGTCGACAGGCCCGGAATGAACTTCGCCACGACCAGCATGCCGCCCCGCCAGCGCTGGAAGCGCATCTCTGATTGCCTTATGCACGAATCCGGGGAAAGGGAAATCCGGCAGAGCGTACGCATCACGCCGCCGCCGAAGCGACGCCCCGCCCAGTACCAGAGCAGGTCGCCGAGCAGACATGCGAACAGCGCCACTGCCACCACGCCCAGCAACGACAACTTGCCGTTGGCCGCCAGTGCACCAGCCACAAGCAGGGTCGGCATCGCCGGAACCGGTACGCCCGCCTGCTCGACCAACACGTTGAGAAATACCAGCAGCAGACCGTACTGGGTGATCAGCGGGATGATGTCATGGACCATCGTCGAATCCCGGATGCGATGCCGCGAACCATGCGGACCCTCTCGATGGGGATACGCGGCCCGACTTTCAAATCTGGTCGTCGCGCCGGGTTGGCGTGCGGTCGATCACGGAGTTTCCGCACGCATCACGCCAGCCTGTCAGGCCGCAACGGCCGCATCGGCAGCCACCACCCGGGAGCGCCCCCACAGCAGCACAGGCAACCAGAGCAGGGTCAGTACGGCCGCTGCCGCAAATACCGCAGACACGCCAACACGCTGCAACATCATCCCGCCCAGCACGCCGCCGACGCCGGCGCCAAGGAACTGGCTGGTGGCATAGGCACCCAGCGAGGCGCCGCGCAGGTGCCCCGGCGCCAGTCGCGACACCAGGCTGGGCAGGCTCGCCTCGAGCAGGTTGAACGCGCTGAAGAACACCACCGCCGCCAGCCACAACAGCAGGTGACCGGGCCCGGCGGCACTGAATCCGCTCAACGCCAGACCCAAGCCCAGCGCACAGATCATCACCAGCCGCATGCTGCCGGCCACCGAGCTGACCCGGCGCAGCACGCCGCCCATCACAATGGCGGAAACCAGCATCACCGGCAGGTAGAGTTTCCATTGGCTGCCCAGCGCCATGCCGGTGTGCTGCTTCAGCATCAAGGGCAACGCCACGAAGGCCGCGGTAAGCATGGTGTGCATCATGAACACCGACACGTTCAGCACCATCAGCTGCGGCTTCACCAACATCTTCAGCACCTTGCCCGGCCGCGCCGAGGCCGGCGCGCGATGATCGGCCGGCAGCGGCACCAGCAGCCACAGCAACCCGATCGCACCCACCGCAAGCACTGCGGTCAGCCCAAACAAACCAGGCAGGCCGGCGATACTCGCCAACGGCGCGCTGAGGATGATCGCCAGCACGAAGGCCAGGCCGATGCTGACACCGATAATGCCCATCACCTTGTTGCGGTTGTCGTCGCGCGAATGATCGGCGGCCAGCGCCTGGCTGGCGCCCGACACCGCGCCCATGCCCTGCAGCACGCGGCCGATGATGATGCCGTGGATGCCATTCGCCGATGCCGCCACCACGCTGCCGATGACGAATACCAGCAAGCCCAGGGTGATCGTGACGTGCCGCCCGATCCGGTCGGACAACATGCCCACCGGTACCTGCAGCGCCGCCTGCGCAAAGCCGTAGATGCCGATCGCCAACCCGACCAGAAGCGGCGTGGCGCCCGGCAGATGGAGCGCATAGGCGCTGAACACCGGCATGATCAGGAACAGGCCGAACATGCGCAGGCCGACCACGCTGGAGAGCGCAAAGGACGTCTTCAATTCCCCCTTGCTGAGCTTGCTCACTAGGGTCGCACCACGCTTGTCTGACTGCCGAAGCGTTCGATTATAGGCGCATTCACGTCTGGCCTTGCTGCGGCACAACGCCACGAGAATCTCGCGGGAAGTTTCCAGCCATCCGCAACATTGCGGACACGACCACCACAGTCCCCACCGGCAAACCCTCTATAATCGGCGCTTACGTCTTTACGAAGCATGGCATGAGCACGCCCGCCGAATCCCTCCACGGACCCTCGCACGACTTCGCCCAGGTACGCGACCTCGCCGCCGCCGACATGCGCCGGGTCGACGCACTGATCCGGCAGCGCCTGGCATCGGACGTGGTGCTGATCAACCAGATCGCCGACCACATCATCGCCTCCGGCGGCAAACGACTGCGCCCGATGCTGCACGTGCTGGCCGCCGGCGCCGCCGGCTATCGCGGCGAACACCACGTCAAGCTCGCCGCAATCATCGAATTCATCCATACCTCCACCTTGCTGCACGACGACGTGGTCGACGAGTCCGACCTGCGCCGCGGCCGCAAGACCGCCAACGCACTGTGGGGCAACGCCGCCAGCGTGCTGGTCGGCGACTTCCTCTACTCGCGCTCGTTCCAGCTGATGGTGGAGCTGGACGACATGCGCATCATGCGCATCCTCGCCGACACCACCAACACCATCGCCGAGGGCGAAGTGCTGCAGCTACTGAACATCGGCAACGCCGACGTCAGTGAGGCGGCCTACCTGGCGGTGATCGAGCGCAAGACCGCGGTGCTGTTTGCCGCCGCCACCGAACTGGGCGGCCTGCTGGGTGGCCTGCCGCCGGCACAGGTCGCCGACCTGCGTCGCTATGGCATGGAACTGGGCTACGCGTTCCAGATTGCCGACGACCTGCTCGATTACACCAGCGATGCCGGCACCCTGGGCAAGAACATCGGTGACGACCTGGCCGAAGGCAAGCCGACCCTGCCGCTGATCTACGCGCTCGAACAGGCCAGCCCCGAACAGGCGCAGTCGCTACGCCATGCGATCGAACACGGCGGGCTGGATTCACTGGATCGCATCATCGCCTCGATCCGCGACTCCGGCGCCCTCGAGCGCACCGGCCAGCGCGCCCTGGCCCACGCCAACGCTGCCCGCGCGGCGCTGGCCTCGCTGCCCGCTTCCGACTATCGCGATGCACTGATCGCGCTAGCCGACTACTCGGTGCAGCGCTCGTTCTGAGCCGCCCATCCAGGCACCTGATTGGCATTGAAGCTCGGCTGCCGAAGGCCCCTTTTCCGACGCTGTCTGTTGATCAGATCTCGATTGAACACCGCGGCAAGAGCCGGCGGGCAGTGCCCGCCGGGTCTCCTGTGTCAATGCAAAAGTGATCAAGAGACAGCTCCGGCGGGAGACGGACTCTCGGCAGCTGGGCTTCGACGCAAGCCGTCAGGGCAGGCGCGCGCCACAAGCTGGCACCGTCCGCACCAATCGGCCAGACTTCACCGCATGTTTCATGTCCGCTCCCGTACCTGGCTGTGGTGGCTGGCGGCAACCCTGCTGCCGTTTGCCTCGGCGCACGCGGCCAGCTGGCATTACGACACCGTCCATAGCCAGGTGCTTTTCAGCATCAGCCACAACGGCTACTCGCGTCCGTTCGGCCGCCTGCACATCGCCAAGGGTTGGCTGCGGTTCGATCCGGACGACTGGAGCCAGGCGGCCACGGAACTGGATATCGACCTGCAAAGCCTCGACATGGGTGACGCCGGCTGGAACCGGGCCGCCTGCAAGAAAGTGCTGCTTGACTGCGGCAGACACCGTTACGCTCATTTCACGAGTACCCAGGTCGAGCAAACCGACGCGCGACACGGCGTGCTGCATGGGCAACTGAGCCTGCGCGGGGTTACCCGGCCAGTGAGCATTCCCTTCACCTTCAACCGCGCAGGCTCGACGATCTACGGGCTGCATACTGTTGCCGGCTTTTCCGCCACCGCCATGCTGGACCGCAACGACTTCGGCATGCACGCCCATGCCGGTTCGATCGGCGAGCATGTCAGCGTCTGGCTGGAGCTTGAGGCGATCCGCGACCCCTCATCCTCGAAGGAGCAACCATGAGTCTGCGCAGCAACGACCACCAATGGGGTTCGGTCAGCAAGTTCTTCCACTGGATCATCGCGCTGGCCATCCTTGGCAACGGCACCTTCGGCCTGCTGATGGACCTGGCCAGCTCGCCGATGCAGAAGATCAACTGGCTGGCCCTGCACAAGTCGATCGGACTCACCGTGCTGGCGCTGGTATTGCTGCGGATCCTGTGGCGCTGGGGCGACGGGCAACCGGCTGAAGAGCCCGCGCCACGGTGGCAAATGCTGGCCGCACGCGCGGTGCACGGCGTGCTCTACGTAGTAATCCTGGCGATACCGCTCAGCGGCTGGTGGTTCAACTCGGTCAGCGGCAAGCCGCTGCAGTGGTTCAAGCTGTTCAACCTGCCCGCACTGGCGGCGAAGAATGATCAACTGCGCGATTTTGCCCACGGCGTACACGAATCCCTGTTCTTGTTCCTGCTGCTGGTGCTGGTGGCGCATGTGGGCGCCGCGCTGAAGCATCATGTGTTCGACAACGACAACGTGTTGCGCCGGATGCTGCCGTTCGGCCGCCTGCGCCCACCACCACCCGAAGGAGACCGCCGATGAAACGTCTCGCCATCCTGTTGCTGGCATTCGCCCTGCCTGGTGCCGCCGCGGCCGCCGACTACCAGGTACAGCCGGCTACCAGCCAGCTCGGCTTCAGCGCGGTGTTCCAGGGCGAATCGTTCGATGGCCAGTTCGGCCAGTGGACTGCCGCGATCAGCTACGACCCGGCCGACCTCACCACCTCGAAGTTCGACGTGGTGGTGACTCTCGCCAGCGTGGAGACCGGCGACAGCGATCGTGACTCCGCGCTGCCGGGCGAGGCTTTCTTCGACGTCGCGCAGTTTCCCGAGGCCCATTTCGTCACCACCGGTTTTCACCGCAACGGCGAGCAGGTGATCGCCGACGGCCAACTCACCCTGCGCGGTGTGACCAAACCGGCAAGCCTCGACGTCACCTTCAAGCCGCAGGCCGGCGGCGCCATGCTGGACGTCGCCAGCACGGTGCAGCGACTGGACTTCGGTGTGGGCTCGGGTGAGTACGCCGATACCTCGGTCATCGGCGCCGAGGTGAAGGTCAAGGCCCATCTGCAACTGGTGGCGAAGTAAACCACCGCGATGGCTGACGACACGCTATGGCAACGCCTGCGGGGCTGGATCAGGCCTGACCGCGGCCGCGGCGCTGCCACACCTTCGCCACGCGCTGCGGCCGGCTCGACCCGGGTGGCCGACAGCCTGCGCAACCTGCTCGACGATCCGACCATACCGGCGTCGGTGCGCAGCGAACTGGCGGCCGATTTCAGTCGCCTCGAAAGCATGCTGGCCCGGCTCGAGCGCGGCGAACTGCACGTGGCGGTATTCGGTCGCGTGTCCACCGGCAAGTCCGCGTTGGGCAATGCCCTGCTCGGCCGCGAGGCCTTCCAGATCGGCGTCTTGCATGGCACCACCACCGATGCCGAGCAGGCCACGCTCGACGAGGCGCGTCAGGATGGCCTGGTGCTGATCGACACCCCCGGCATCAACGAGCTCGACGGCGAGGCGCGCGAGCGACTGGCGTTCGAGGTGGCCGAGGTCAGCGACCTGGTGGTGTTCGTCTGCGACGGCGACCTCACCCGCGAGGAGCTCGACGCGCTGAAAACCCTGGCCGCCACCCAGCGCCCACTGCTGCTGGCGCTGAACAAGGCTGATCGCTACAGCGCCGACGAACTGGCCGACCTGCTGGCGCAGCTGCGCCAGCGCGTGGCCGGGCTGGTGCGCGAAGACAACGTGCTCGCGGTAGCCGCCCGTCCCGCGCCGCGGCGGCTGGTCGAGGTCGATGCACGCGGCCATGAGCGCGAACGCGAGCAAACCACCACCCCCGACGTCGCCACGTTGCGCGAACGCCTGCTGGCGATCGCCGCGCACGAGGGCAAGAGCCTGTCGGCGATCAATGCCGGGCTGTATGCCGGCCGGCTCACCGACCAGGTCAGCGCACGCATCGCCGAAACCCGCCAGGCAGTGGCGGCGAAACTGATCCACAACTACTGCATCGCCAAGGGCGTGGCGGTGGCGCTGAACCCGATTCCGGTGGCCGACCTGCTGGCCGCCGCAGGCCTCGACGCCGCAATGGTGGTGCAACTTTCGCGCGTCTACGGCCTGCCTCTGACCCGCGCCGAATCCGGTCGGCTGGTCGCGGTGATCTCGGCCCAGTTGGCCGCGCTGATGGGCGCGATCTGGGGCATTCAGCTGGTCGCCTCGGCGCTGAAAGGCGTCAGTGCCGGCCTGTCGGTGCTGGTCACCGCCGCCGCGCAGGGCGCGCTGGGCTGGTATGCCACCGTACTGATCGGTCGCGCCGCCGAACGTTACTTGATCGCCGGCAAATCCTGGGGCGAAGCCGGCGCCAAGCGCGCCGTCGCCGAGGTCGTCGCCAGCCTCGACCGCGAATCGATCCTGCGCGAGGCGCGTGAGGAAATCCTCAAGCGGTTGAAAACCCGCCCGCGCTGAACGTGCATCATTCGCAGGGCGGGCACCGCCCGCCGCTTCAATCCCGCAAGGCTGGGTGGCGGGCGGTGCCCGCCCTACGACGGCACGTCGACAAACGCGCGCACGGCGGCGGCATCGAACGGCCAATCGAGTTCGCGGCCATCGCGGCTGTCGCGCAGCACCGGCACGCGCGTGCCGTAGCGTTGTTCCAGCTCGTCCGAATCGTCCACCCAGGCACTGTCGAAATCCGGCGCATGCGCTTCGGCCATGATGGCGAGGGCGAGGTCGCAAAGGTGGCAGTAATCGCGCTGGTACAGGATCAGGTCAGACATGCGGCTGCGAATGGGTTGGGGTGCCGCGTAGAATAACTGGTCAACCCACAGCGCAGCAGCAACCATGGCCGTCAGCGTATTTGACCTGTTCAAGATCGGCATCGGCCCCTCGTCCTCGCACACGGTCGGTCCGATGCGTGCGGCCGCACGCTTTGCCGAGCGCTGGCTCGACGAGAAGGGCGTGCTCGACCAGGTGGCGCGGGTGCAGGCCGAGCTGTACGGCTCGCTGGCGCTGACCGGCCGCGGCCACGGCACCGACAAGGCCGTGCTTCTCGGTTTCGAGGGCGAGCACCCGGATACCATCGACCCCGACCAGATCCCCGCCAAGCTCGAACGCATCCGCGGCAGCCGGCACCTGCACGTTCTGGGCAAGCATGAGATCGCGTTCGATGAAAAACGCGACCTGATCTTCAACAAGCGCCAGAAGCTGCCGTTCCACCCCAACGGCATGCGTTTCAGCGCTTACGACGCCGACGGCAACGAGCTGGCCATCCGCGACTACTACTCGGTCGGCGGCGGCTTCGTGGTCAACAACGACGAGGCGGCGGAAGACCGCATCGTCGCCGACACCACCGCGCAGCCCTACCCATATTCCAGCGGCGACGAAATGCTGGCGCTGTGCAAGCAACACAATATGACCATCGCGCAGTTGGTGATGGCCAACGAATCGGTGTGGCGACCCGAGGCGGAAACCCGCGCCGGCCTGCTGACCATCTGGAAGGCCATGGCCGATTGCGTGACCCGCGGCCTGCGCTCACCCGGCACCCTGCCCGGCGGCCTGCATGTGAGTCGGCGCGCGCCGGCGATGCTGGAGGATCTGCGCAACCAGCCCGAAGCGGCGCTGCGCGATCCGCTGACCATCCTCGACTGGGTCAACCTCTACGCGCTGGCGGTCAACGAGGAAAACGCCGCCGGCGGCCGCGTCGTCACCGCGCCCACCAACGGCGCCGCCGGCATCGTGCCGGCCGTCGGCCATTACTACCTGCACTTTTGCCCCAAGGCCGACGAGAACGGCATCATCGACTACCTGCTCACCGCTGGCGCGATCGGCATTCTTTACAAGGAAAACGCCTCGATCTCCGGCGCCGAAGTCGGCTGCCAGGGCGAAGTCGGCGTCGCCTGTTCGATGGCCGCCGGTGGTCTGGTCGCCGCGCTCGGCGGCAACGTGATGCAGGTCGAGAACGCCGCCGAAATCGGCATGGAACACAACCTCGGCCTCACCTGCGACCCGATCGGTGGCCTGGTGCAGATCCCCTGCATCGAGCGCAACGCGATGGGCTCGGTCAAGGCCATCAACGCCAGCCGCCTGGCGCTCAAGAGCGATGGCAAGCACCGCGTCTCGCTGGACAAGGTGATCAAGACCATGCGCGAGACCGGCCGCGACATGAAGGACAAATACAAGGAAACCAGTCGCGGCGGGTTGGCGGTCAACGTCATTGAATGCTGACCTGACCTGCTGAGAGGCGTCATTTGAACGGGACGAAGTGCCCTACGCGGGAAGAGTGACGGTCAACGGCAGTCGAGGTCGCCTTTCTGGTGCAAAGCTCAAGGCTGCTGTTTGGGTTCCGCGCTGGCGTCGGCTCTGCTGAGATGCGCGCCATCGCCTTGCGGTCGGAAGAGCCCGGAGCCACTGCGCGAAGCTCGTGAGCGCACCCAGCAACGGGTTTCAGCAGTCCGCAATCGGCCAAGAACCGCTGTTCCGACTTGGGTCGACAAGCGACGGTCTGCCGGCGCATTCGGCTACGAAGGGCAGCGCAATTGACGACCTGATCAGCGTCGAACCTCAGCTGTCAAAAGCTCCTCTCCCGGCACTGTCGCTTGGTCAGATATCGATTGAATACTGCGACAACCCCGGCGGGCAGTGCCCGCCCTACGGCGCCGCGATGGTAGGGCGGGCGCTGCCCGCCAGCTCTTCTGCACCCATGCAAGAGGTGATCGAGAGACAGCTCCCCCGCAAGGGGGACTCCCGATGATCACGGAGGGCAGAAGGACCACGTCAGTTGAGGTTCGACGCTGATCCGGATTGACGGAGGCATCGAGAATTTGCGTTGGCGCGAGGACGATCAAAGATCGCGACAGGATCGCACCTGTTACCGTTGAAGTGTTATTCCAAGACACTGACCGCGCTGTCATTGAACGACAGCACCATCCGAGGGAATAACTGGATGGTCCTCCGTTGTCCATTCCAGCATTGATCCGTCGTATAGACGCGTGTGCGGGGCGCCTACGATTTCATCCATGACAAACCACGCTCCGGCGGCATAATGGCCGGTGTTGCAATACGTGATGGTCGGCTTCGTGGTGCTGATCCCAAGCTCTCGCAAAACCTTGGCGTATCCGGCTTTGCTCAGATAGTAAATCGCGATGCCGTCTTGACGTGTGATCGCATCGGTTGGAAACGGATGCGCACCCGGAATGTGTCCGTATTTCGGAACGACGCCAGGCTTGATGATCCCGAGAAATTGGGGCATCTGGCGCGCATCGAGGAGCTGTACGCCATTTTCGATAGCTGAGGCGACAACCGCACTGTCAGCGGACCAGTGCAAGTCTGGCTTGTGCGCAGTCCAGTCTCCTGGCATGAAATCGGGCGGCGTCGTCTCGACGTCATAACCGGACTGTAACCAGCCAGCGACGCCGCCGTTGAGCAGCGCGATGTTCTCTGTACCGAAGGTCTTCAGCGTCCAATACAGACGGGCCGCCATATCGATCGAGCTTGTTCCTGCGTCTAGAGGCCCATTGGTCTCGGACGGCGAAACAACGACTATAGGCTTGCTGCCATCTACACCGGCGTACTGCATGAGATTCTGGAATTCAAATGCCCTGGGCCTCATAAATCCGATTTGTCGGCCGTTGATCTCGCGTGCGATGCGGATGTCTATGAAACTGAGCAGGTGCGATCCTTTGATGTGACCACCGACCCTGATCAGGCGTCGTTGTCCGTTTTTCTCCTTCTCGTAGCGCGGTGGCGTCGTAAACGTCGCAGGATCGGCCCGAACGTCGATGATTGTGACATCGTCCAAGTGTGCGTGTAACCACTGCGCGTCCACCAATGGCCCGGGCAAGTTGACCGCGTGGGCGACGACTGGTGATAACCCCATTGCGATCGCAAACGTTGCCCACGTCATGAACCGTCTCATACGATTTGCAACGTGCATATCGATTGCTCACTGTGTAGAACAAAACATGGTTACGGTATATCACTACTGTCCGGTTAGAAATCAAACAAAATCAGCTGATTGCCGGATTCGCTTGAATCCGCGAGAGGTGGCTCGGCCTGCAAGGCGCATGACAGCTGGGTTTTCTCGAACACTGAGACCGACAAGATCTGTAGACAGGT
>JACDJC010001295.1_pt1 | contig 22612 bp, 18 predicted proteins | sample 7454191 | NCBI WGS metagenome assembly JACDJC01 (sample SAMN14253291, study PRJNA609438) | sludge metagenome | isolation source: sludge after 25d culture with pyrite and EDTA | collected 2018-12-20 | reverse complement strand
CACTGCCCACTGCCCACTGACCCACTGACCCACTGACCCACTGCCCACTTCCCCCCCCCCCATTTTCCTGGGGGGGGCCCCCCCCCCCCCCCCCCACCCCCCCCCCACCCCCCCGGTTCTGTTGGCCTTACCACAAGGTTTTCCTTGTGGAACGACGAACAGAACCGGGGTGCGGCGACCATACTCGGGTCTGCCCCGCGCTGCTCAGGAGTCGTCGGGGTCGGGCCAGGCGCCCAGCGCATCGAGGATCGCGTCGAGGTGCCCATCGATCTCGTCCTCGTCCTCGGCCGAGTAGACCGATGACGCGAACCGGTCGAAGCCGTCGGCAACCCCACCGTCGTCGAGGTACGGCCCTGCAGCACCGATCATCCAGCCGCGTGCTGAGGACCAATGCGGGGAAGCGACGCGGAAGCGGAACAGGTGCACCGCCCCGTCGTCGGGGTGCTCCCCGGTCGGCAGGCACACCACGTGCTCCATCTCATCGGGTGGCGCGCCGAGCTCCGTGTCGGCAGCCAGCCACCGGGTGAGGTCCGCCTCGGCACGTGACCGGCCATCACGCCAGGTGCGGTCGAGGTCAGGTAGCCGGCCGATCTCGGAGAGGCCCTCGATCAGCTCCGCACGCGCCTCTGGGTCACGGGCGGTCAGGTCCAGGCGCTCCGGTGCGATGTCCTGACCGCCGGCGAGCAGCGCCGTGGCACCCAGGGCGCTCACCCGCGGGTCGGCCGATGCGAGCACGCGCCGCAACACCGGCGCGGCGGCATCGGGCGGCAACGCCCGGAACAGCGAGACCAGCGACCGGAGCCGAAACCGGTCGGAGCGCGACCGGTCACGGCCCGACATGGCGGACGGCTGAACCAGCGGGCCGGCCGGTCGGCCGATGTCGCCGACGCGGGCGTCGAGCAGCTCGACGGCACCGACCGTGGCCCGGTCACATGCTCGCACCAGGTCGGCGACCACGGGTTCGAGTCCACCGACGATGTCGAGCTCGGTTCGCTCGCCGAGGTGTCCGTCCCGCACCAGTCGCTCGAGCAGCTCGGCGGCGTGCCATGCCCAGCCGGGGCGCTCGGCGACGTGCATGAGCGCCGGCACGAGCTCTGCCGCCCGGTCCGCAGTCAGCACCGGACTCAGGAGCCCAGCCGTGGGGAGTGGGAGCAGGTCCGCCGGGCCGTCCGGGCCCACCAGGAACGACAGCGAGACGACACCCTCGGTGTCGCGGCGCAGGGCCAGCAGGTGCAGCAGCACCCGACGGACCCGCTCCGCCGACATCAGGTACGCGGCCTCCACGTCGTGCACCGCGACGGTGAGCGGCGCTCTGCACAGGACCCGCGCCATGCGGATGGCTGGGTCGATCCGCTGGTGGCGCACCCACGGATAGGCCAAGGTCGCCGACTTGAGCAGGGCGGACGCGCTCCTCCGATCAGGGGATCGGTCCTCCCATCTGTCGATCATCGCCAGGCCCATCCGCCGCGACGTCTCGTCGGAGCGACGCAACAGCGCCCGCGCCTCTTCGACCTCCACGACGGTGAGGCTGGGGTTCCCGCCGGGGTCCCGAGCCATGCACCAAGAGTGCCGGGATCGCAGCGCCCAGGCAATCCGCAGGTTCACCCATGATGCAGATCCCGCCGGGAGCAGTCCTTCCCGCTCGGCGGACCCGTACACTCCCGCGAGGTGGAGCTGCAGGCGCTGACCGACCCCCGGCCGGCTCAGGCACGGGCGACGATCCGAGGGGTCTTCCTGCTCCAGATGCTGGCCAACGTGCTGGGACTCCTGGCGGTCTGGGCGTACTTCGAGTTCCTCATCCCGGGTTCAGAGGAAGGTCAGCTGCAGTCACGGACGATCAACCTCGTGGCGTTCGGGATCTACGTCGGCGTCATGCTGCTGCTGACGGTTCCGATCAACGCGCTCCTGCTCCGAAGGGCCGTCTCGTGGGTCCGGCTCGGCAATCCGCCGACGCCGCATCAGCGTCGGCTCCTGTTCAGCCTCCCGACGTTCGAGACGCTCTCGACGCTCGTGTCCTGGATGGGCGCGGCGGTCCTGTTCGGGGTGATCAACCAGGAGGTGTCGGGCATCTCGGTCGGGCTCGCCCTCGCCGGCGCCATGGTGTGCACCATGCTGTACCTGATCCTCGAGGGCTACTTCCGGCCGCTGTACGCGCTGGCGTTGATCGATGCGGAGCTTCCCGAGGACCGACGCGACGTCCTGCCCCGGCTCATGCTGGCGTGGCTCATGGGCAGCGCCGTTCCACTGATCGCGATCGGGCTCAGCCCGTGGATCGCCCCCGTGCCGCTCGGCGGTGAGCGGCTCGCATGGATCGCCGTGGTGGTGACGCTGGCGGGCGGCGCCGTGATGGCGATCGCGTCGGTGTCGGTGTCACGCCCCATCGGCCGAGTTCGCCAGGCGTTGCGCAGGATCGAGCAGGGCGACCTCGATGTGCACGTCCCGGTCGACGACCTCGGCGAGCTGGGGCGCCTGGCAGAAGGGGTCAACGACCTGGTCGCCGGCATCCGTGAGCGAGAGGAGCTGCGTGAGCTGTTCGGACGCCAGGTCGGTCAGGTCGACCTCGCCGACCTCGCGATGTCGCACGACGAACCCACGGCGCTCGGCGACCGACGGGAGGTGACCGTGCTGTTCGTCGACCTCCGCGGCTACACCCGATTCTCCGAGCGCCACAGCCCGGAGCACGTCGTCGGAATGTTGAACCGGTTCTTCTCGATCATCGTGGCCGTGGTCGACCGCGAAGGCGGTTGGGTCAACAAGTTCGAGGGCGACGCCGCGCTGTGCCTGTTCGGCGCGCCGCAGGCCGAGCCCGACCACGCGGCGAGAGCCCTGCGCGCCGCGGCCGCGATCCCCCGCGAGCTCGAGCGGTCCGAGGCGGTGCTCCGGGCCGGCATCGGAGTGGCGACGGGGGAGGTCATCGCCGGCTTCATCGGTACCGCCGAACGCTTCGAGTACACGGTGATCGGCGACGTCGTGAACGTGGCGTCACGTCTGTGCGACACGGCAAAGGGCGACGGGTCCGGCGTGCTCGCCACCGCTGCCACCATCGACGCGGCCGGACGACCGGAGGAGTGGCAACCGGCGGGTCGAATCGCAGTGCGAGGTCGCAGGGAGAAGGCGGACGTCTACTCCCTGGTGCCGGAGCGGGGGCCGTGGTGGTCCAGGGTCACACCGCGCTCGTCGAGGGCGAGCCGCAGCGCGCCGTAGGCGTGCAGCCCGAGGTGCCGTCGCCACAACCTGCACAGCGCGTCGACGAAGCGGGGGCCGTGACCGGCTTCGGCCGACCAGCGTCCTGGACGACGCCACGACCCGGCAGCGACGTGCGCGAGCTCGTGCACCACGGTCACGGCATCCCAGGATCCGTCGCGGATCCAGATGATGGCATCCCACCCGTCGTCGGTGACGTGCGCGGCGGAGAACGTCGCGCTGCGCGATCGCCGGTGGACCTCAGCGGACACCGGAGCATCGGGGAACTCCCGCCCCCACCACTCGTCCTGCATGGTCGCGTGGACGAACGCCTCCAGCTCTGCGAACCGCCTGAAGCGCCGGCCACCGTCGGGGGACGCGGCCGCTTCGGCCGCGTAGACCGCGGACCCGTTCGGGTCCGCCCTGTCGGTCACCGTCGGTCAACCACCGCTCGGTAGCGACCGGTGGCCACCGACCGCGTCGCGGCCGAGTGCTGCGTCGCGACCGGCGGCTCTGCCGGCGTGGTGCCCCGACCGCGAACCCCCGGTCGACGCCCGGGTGGACTGGGTGTGCGGGAAGCGCTTTCGGAACTCGTCACGCACCTCCTCGGACCGCTCGACCAGCGCCAGCGACACCGTGTGCGGGGGGTGGTCGCCCCGACGGCCGGCGGCGACGCGATCGTCGGCTGACCGCGCCGCCACCTCGCGGTCCGCCTGGAGCCTCGCGCCGACCTCCTCGGAGAAGCCGATGATGAAGCTGCGTCGCCAGCCGGCGGACTGCGACGAGCTCACCCCCCTGGGGCTGCGCGCCAGCATGGCCGAGGTCAGCTGGAGGAGGAGGCTCGTGATGAGCGTCTCGACCCAGCGCAGGTCCGTCGGGAACCCCACGATCGCCATCATCTCCCCGCTCGGCGCCGAACCGGCGCCGAAGCGAATGGCCCGGCAGCCGTGGGCACCGGCGACGCGTCCCACGAGCACGGCCTTCTGGGTGACGTACGGTGCGAGCACGACCAGGCGGATCTCACCGGGTTCCTCCCGCCCGGGAGGCGCCGAGGCCCACAGCATCGCCTCGTCGATCGCGAAGCGGGCGATGAGCTCCGACGCCTTGTTGAAGAACGCCTCGGCCTCCTCCGGGAACTCGGTCGCCTCGGCCTTGGCCAAGAGGCCCCGGACGGTCGCGAGGCGCCGGTCGTCGGCACCGCCGGCGGTCAGGTCGATCGGCTCGTCGCCGGGTTGGTAGCGGTCATCGCTGGGCATGGGTCCAGACTGACATGGTGCAGCGACGCCGGGTACCGGGGACCGCGACCCGGTGTGGAACGCGCTCGGAGTGCGTCACGATCCATCGGTCGCCGTCAGGACGTCGGCGAGGTGGTGGCGGAGCTTCGGTCGGTCGAACTCGGCCCACGCTTCGCGACAGTGGGCGTGAGCCGACTCTGCGTCGCGGTGCAGGTGGTCCGACATCACCCCGGCGGCCAGCGCAGCACGGCCGCCGGCGTCGATCCCGACCTGCTCGATCAGCGCAGCCTGCACGTGGTGGTCCTGCAGGCGACCGAGTGTGTCCTGCAGGTCCGACAAGTTGCGCAGCACCTTCTTGAAGCTGCCCTTCGGGTACATCGGCGCGAACGATGCGACCACGTAGCGGAAGCGCTTGATCGCCTTGCGCAGGTCGTGCCACGCCTCAAGGTCGTCGGTCTTCATGGCACGCTTGCCGCGCTTGCGCAGCCGATGGAACGACTCGCGGACCAGCTCGTCGACGACGACACCGGAGGGCTCCCGTGCGTCGGGACCCGGCTCCCCGCCACCGACGCGGAACACCGTCGACATCGCATGCCAACGGCGGATCAGGACCGGGTAGCGATCCCCGTCGAGTGCGTCGATCAGCTCGGCGAACGCCCGGGCTCTTCGCTGCAGGAGCGCCGCGGACAGGGCAGCGACCCCGTCGGCCATCTCCGGCACCACTCTGCAGCGCATGTCTTCCAGGTCGTCGAGGAGCACGTCGAGATCGCGGACCGGCGAGGTGAGCGCCGCCATCCACGACGACAACGCCATCAGCAGCACGAGCTCCTCTGACGGCAGGACGCTGTCGCCCGCCGCCATCAGGGAACGGGCCCGACGCAGGTTCACCCGGTACTGGTGCAGGTCCTCCGGGTCCGAGTCGGCCCGGACGCCGGCCTCGAGGCCACGGAACGCGTCCAGATAGCCGCCCAGCACGAGCGCCAGCACCCGCCCGGCCGGCTGGACTCGATCACCCGGGCCGAGTTGCCACGGATCCACGAGACCTCCCGCCGTCGCTCCGTCCATGGCCCCAGTCTCGCAGCACCCGCGAGCAATCCGACGCCACCGCCGATCGGAACTTCCGCGGAGCTCAGAGGACCGTTCCGGTACTGACTTCTCGTCAGAATCGGGGTCGGGCGTCGGTCGGGTCGGCGGTCGGACTCAGTCGCCGAACGAGGTCGACTGGGACTTCGAGTAGATCACCGACCCGATCACGACCAGCAGCGCCGCTGCGGCGATGCCGTAGCGCACGACGTCCTCGTCGATCGTCAGGATCGCAGGCAGCACCAGCAGCGAGACCAGGTTCATCACCTTGATCAGCGGGTTGATGGCCGGGCCGGCGGTGTCCTTGAAGGGGTCGCCGACGGTGTCGCCGATCACGACCGCCTTGTGGACGTCGGAGCCCTTGCCGCCGAGGTTGCCCTCTTCGATGTACTTCTTGCCGTTGTCCCAGGCGCCGCCTGAGTTCGACAGGAAGTTGGCCATCAGCGCACCGACCACGATCGTGGCGGCGAGGTAGCCGCCGAGGGCGTAGGCGCCCAGGCCGAAGCCGACGACGACCGGCATGAGCACGGCCAGCAGCGCCGGCGTGGTCAGCTCCCGCAGCGCGGCGCCGGTGCAGATGTCGATGACCGGTCCGTAGTCGGGCTTCTCGGTGTAGTCCATGATCCCGGGCTTCTCACGGAACTGGCGCCGGACCTCCTGCACCACCGTGCCGGCGGTGCGGCCCACGGCCAGGATGGCCAGCGACGAGAAGAGGAACACGACCGTGCCACCGATCAGCGCGCCGGCGAAGGTCTTGGGATCCGCGATGTTGATCGACACGGCATCGAACGCCGCGGCCACGTCGAGCTCCCGGGCGGCGTTGCCCAACGAGGTCGAGGCGGTCGAGGCGATCGTCTCGCGGAACGAGGCGAAGAGGGCGACCGCGGCGATGACCGCCGAGCCGATCGCGAATCCCTTGGTCACGGCCTTGGTCGTGTTGCCGACGGTGTCGAGGCCGTCGAGGATCCGCTCCGTCTCACCCTCGAGCTCACCCGACATCTCGGCGATGCCCTGAGCGTTGTCGGCGATCGGGCCGAAGGTGTCCTCCGCCACGACGATGCCGGTCGTCGAGAGCATGCCGATGCCGGTGAGGGCGACCATGTAGAAGGCGAACAGCGAGCTGCCACCACCGAGACCCAGACCCACCAGGATCGCCACGGCGATGGCGACGACCGCCCACACGGCTGACTCCATGCCCGACGAGATGCCCGACAGGACCACCGTCGCCGGACCGGTGCGGCCCGATTCGGCGATGTCGCGGACGGGCTTGAACTGACTCGACGTGTAGTACTGCGTGATGCGGCTGGCCGCCTGGCCGAGCACCACGCCGGCAACGATGGCCACGAACATGCGAAGGCCGACGTTGCTGACCTCGGCGCCGCGGGGGTCGCCGACGTAGGCGAAGGCGACGACGGCCGCTCCGACCAGGGCGATCACCGACGCGATGTTGAGGCCGCGGTTGATCGGCTTGAGCGCGTCGGTCTCACCCGCCCGGGCCTTCACGAGGAAGATCGACACGATCGAGGCGAGGAGGCCGATGGCCATCATCGCCAGCGGGAAGATGAGGCCCTTCGCTGCGTTGGCGCCACCGATGCCGATCGCCCGGAACGCGGTGACCCCCAGGATGATGTTCGCGACGAGCACCACGCCGAAGGACTCGAAGAGGTCCGATGCCATGCCGGCGCAGTCACCGACGTTGTCACCGACGTTGTCGGCGATCGTGGCCGGGTTGCGCTTGTCGTCCTCGGGGATGCCCGCCTCGACCTTGCCGACGAGGTCGGCGCCGACGTCGGCCGCCTTGGTGAAGATGCCACCACCGACGCGGAGGAACAGCGCCAGCAGGGAACCGCCGAAGCCGAAGCCGACGAGGATCGACGACGCGGTGTTCTGGAACACCATCACGATGGCGGTGGCACCGAGCAGCCCGAGGCCGGCGGTGAACAGGCCGATCGTGCCACCGGCACGGAACGCCACCTGCAGGGCGGCGTCCATCGAGCCGGTCTTGGCCGCCGCCGCGGTCCGGACGTTGGCCCGGGTCGCGAGCCACATGCCGACGAAGCCGATGAAGCCCGAGAACAGCGCACCGGCGAGGAACGCGATCGTCCGGAACGCCCCCGACTGCCAACGGTCGAGTCCCTCGGTGCCAGAGACGTTCAGCACCTCGGTCGAGGTCACGAACACGACGACCGCGAGCGGCACCACGATGATGAGGATCGTGCGGAACTGGCGCTTGATGTAGGCCATCGCGCCTTCCTGCACTGCGGCGGCGATCTCGCCCATCTCGTCGGTGCCGGCGTCGTTGCGCAGGACGCCCTGCATCATGAAGTAGCCGATCACCAGGGCGATGACGGCCACGACGGCGGCGAAGATCAGCCAGAACCACTCCGCGCTGCCGAGCGTGAAGATCTGGTAGCCGCCCTCGGCGGCGAAGGTCTGCATCATTGTGTTCCTCGAGGTGTCGCACGGTTGCGCGGGCCGATCCCCCGAGGGCCCACGCGGACGGGACCGGGGCAGGCCCGGTCCCAGATGTCCGGACGGCAGTTCAGTGGACGGCGAGCCCGGGCGTCAAAACCGCTCCGGTGCGACCAGGGACCGAACCGGTGCCGATCAGGGCTTGGCGTGGCGGCGGCGCTCGCTCCGCGACTTCACGACCTCGACGACGATGGGGACCACCGAGACCGCCACCACCAAGAGGATCGCGATCTCCAGGTTGTCCTTGATGAAGGCCACGTTGCCGAGGAAGTAGCCGAGGAGCGTCACCCCGATTCCCCAGAAGAAGCCGCCGATGACGTTGTAGCGGACGAACGTCCGGTACTCCATCTGCCCGGCCCCGGCGACGATCGGGCAGAACGTCCGCACGATCGGCACGAAGCGGGCCAGCACGATCGCCTTGGGGCCGTGCCGCTCGAAGAAGTCCTGCGCCGTCTCGAGGTGCTCCTGCTTGAAGAGCTTCGAGTCGGGACGGCGGAACAGGGCGGGTCCGGCCTTGCGCCCGAACAGGTAGCCCACCTGATCACCGGCGACGGCTGCGATGAACACACCGACGAGCAGCACGTAGATGTTGAAGTTCACGTTCGGGAACGTGTCGCTGAAGGTGCCCGCGGCGAACATCCCGGCGGTGAAGAGGAGGGAATCGCCGGGAAGGAAGAAGCCGATCAGCAGGCCGGACTCCGCGAAGACGATGCCGAAGATCAGCAGGTAGCCGCCCCGGGAGATGATCTTCTCGGGGTCCAGCCACTCCGGCAGCAGCGCGAGCAGAGAGGCCAGGTGCACGACCGGTCAGGGTAGTGGTGGGAGCGGCCGTCGACGTAACCGAGGTGCTCAGCCGGACGGGGCCGTGGTGGTCGTCGTCTCCCCGGCCTGCAGCGCCTCATCGGCCTGTCGGACCAGGTCACGGGCCTGGGCCACCGCGGATTGGTAGCCGCCGAGGTCACCGGCCTTGAGCCTGGTGTCGGCCTCGGTGAACTTCGCGTCCGCGTCGGCGAGCAGCTGCGTGGGTGTGCGGGCCGTCCCCGACGGCGGCGCCGTCGTCGTCGGGGCCTCCGGATCCGTGCCCGCCTCGGGTTGCTCCTCCGGTGGCAGCTCGACTGCGCCTTCGTCGACGCCGTCGAGCAGGTCGGCGATCGCCGAGTCGATCGTGTCGCCGAAGCCGACGTCGTCGCCGTTGGTGACCGCCACTCGAGTCAAGGCGTACCGGCCGCTCTGCTCCGCCTTGGCGTACACGGGCCGCACGTAGAGCAGCGAGTTCTGGAAGGGAAGGATCAGCATGTTGCCGTAGCGGACCGTCGAGCCGTTGCGGCCGACGATGGTCTGGTACTGCGACACCGGCGGGTACGTGACGATGCGCTGGTTGGCCTGCAACGGGCCATCGACCTTGGGCGCGTTGCTGGCACCCTCACCCGAATCCATGACGATCTGCTGGAGCTTCCCGTAGCTACCCGGGTCGTTCGACGCGACCATCACCGCCGTCAGGTTCCGACCGCTCTCGTCGTCGGAGGCGAGCACGAACGGACGGGTCAGCACGAACTCGGGCGGCGAGTCCGGCGTGAGCTGCAGCATCTGGTAGTAGGGCTCGATGCGAGGAAGGTTGGTGGTCGTCTCGCCCGTGGTCGGATCGGTGGACACCGTCGTCGATGCCGAGTTCGGGGGCTGCTGGGCGATGCTCCACCGGTCGCTGTTGTTGAAGAACACAGACGGATCCGACTGGTGGTACCGACCCCACGCCGCGGTCTGCACCTTGAACATCAGCTCCGGGTACCGGAAGTGGTTCCGAAGGGCCTCCGGGATCTTGTCCTCGTAGAGATCCGGGAAGGCCTTGGCGTACGCCCGGATGATCGGGTCCTTCTTCCCGTACAGGGTGTCGGTCAGGTACATCGTGACCGTGCCGTCGTAGGCGTCGACGACGGCCTTGACGCTGTTGCGCATGTAGTTGAAGGTGCCCGTCAGCGACGGATCGACGCTGCTGGCGTTGATCGTCTGGGCGTACGGGTAGGTGTCGGCGGTGGTGAAGCCGTCGACGATGTACTTGATGCGGCCGTCGACCATGACCGGATAGGGATCGGTGTCGAGCGTCAGATACGGAGCGATGGTGTGGACCCGCTCCTTGATGTCGCGGATGTAGATCACCTTCGAGCGGTCGGTGAGGTTGCTCGAGATCAGCGGCTCGATCTCGCCGAAGCGGAGGGCGAACGCAGCGCGACGCACCACGGAGTCCAGCGCCACGCCGGAGCTGCCCGTGTAGGTCGTGGTCACCTCGTCGGTCGACATCTCGTCCTGGTCGGTGCCGACGATCGCATAGCCCGACATGTCTTCGCCGTGATAGATCTCCGGTTGCTCCAGCGGAGGCACCCCGGTGGAGCGGGCGGGGATGCCCTGCACCAGGAAGTCGGGCTCTCCGCGAGCGTTCGTGGTGTTGGCGGGCGCCATCGCCAGCCCGTAGCCGTGGGTGAAGACCAGGTGGAGCTTCTCCCACGTCGGGTCCTTGATCCCGCTCGGGTTGAGCTCCCGAGCCGACACGATCGTCGGCACCCGCCTCGCTGCACCCTCGCCCGAGGCATCGTCGACGACGTAGCGGTCCACGTCGACGTCGTCGAAGCGGTAGTACTCCCGCTCGAACTCGAGCTCCTGGATCGTCGGCTGGATCACTGCCGGGTCGAGCAGCCGAGCGTCGACGATGTTCTGTCGCTGCCCCTCGACGGCTGCGGGGGTGACCGCCTTCTGGTAGTCGAACGCCACCTCGTCGACCGCGCCGAGCCCCATGGCCTCACGGGTCGCGTCGATGTTGCGCTCGATGTACCTGCTCTCCTTCGACAGCTCGGCCGGCGACACCTGGAACCGCTGCACGAACGCCGGGTACACCGAACCGACGACCAGTGCGACGAGCACCCACAGGGCCACGACGATGCCGGGCATCACCCAGCCCCGACGCCAGATGTTGATCACGAACAGGACCGCGACGAACACCGAGATCAGGATCAGGAACTCGATCGCCGGGATCCGCGCGTTGACCGCGGTGTAGCCCGCACCGTCGAAGGACTTCCCCGCTGCGAACGTCAGCTCGTAGCGCTGCAGCACGTAGTCGGCCGCCTTGACCAACGCCGCTGCCGCCAGCAGCAGCGACAGCTGGGCCTTGGCGTTCTGGGTGATCCGCTCCCCCATCGGCTGCACCCGAATCGCGCCGTTCAGGTAGTGGACAGCTGCAACCAGCAGCGTGGTGATGAGCAGGAAGGCGAACAGCCAGTCCACCACCTGGGACAGGAACGGCAGCTTGAAGATGTAGAAGCCGATGTCGGTGCCGAACTGCTCGTCGGCCTCACCGAACGACCCGCCGTAGCGGAACAGCAGCCACGTCCGCCACTGGCTGACGGCGCCGAGACCCGGGATGAGGGCGACCAACGCGGCCACGACGAAGCTCAGGACCCGCTGACGACCGGCGACGAGCTGGCGATAGCGCACCACGACGTCGTCGTCGGGCCCGGCGACCGGTCGGAACTTCGGAGCGAGGCGATCGGCGATCAGCAGGTTGACCCACAGCAGGACGAAGAAGGCGAGCGTGACGCCGATGCCGAGCGTCAGCCGAGCCGACAGCAGCCGGCGCCACACCGCAGTGAGATCGAGCGAGTCGAACCACAGCAACTCGGTCCAGAACGTGGCGATCGCCCGCAGCGACAGCGCCAGCACCACGAGGAACCCGACGAGGACGCCGACGATCCAGCGCAACCTGTTGGGCCGTTCCTCACCCTTCCCCCGTCGTTCACGCCGCGGCGGACGGGGCATGTCCTCTGGCATCCGCACGGCGGATGAGGTTACCGATGGGGCGGAACCAGGATGCATCGGCATCCTGAGTGCGCTGGTGGGATCACGTCACCGGTCGGGAACACGGCTCCGCATGCGGTGGCACCGGCGAGCGCGTTGTCCTCGGCGTCGCTGCAGGCGAGACCCCCGTTGTCCACCATCCAGCACCACAGCGTGTCGGGCCCGGCGGCGGCCTGCTCTCCCAGGGCGAAGGCGGCTGCGGCCAGGTCACCGGCCAGTTCGGGCACCGTGCGCGTGCGCCACTCCCGGTAGGCGGCCCGGACGCGGTCACCCAGGTCGGCCAGCTCCACACCTTCGGCCTCCGCATGATCGAGCGCTCGCTGCACGTGCAACCGACGGAGGTCGAGCAGCTCGGCGACTCGCACCTCGAGCCCGCCCTGCACCACGTCGGGATCGGCGACCTCCGACGCAGCGTCCCCGTCGACCTCCGCGGTCCAGAACGCCACGCCCGCCGCTGCGGCAGCGGCGAAGTCGTCGTGCAGGGCGGAGTTGAAGGTCGACTGGTCCTCGCCCGCAGGGAGCAGCGCGTCCAGGTCGGGGCGGCCACGCCGGATGCGGCGCAGCCGATCGAGCACCTCGTTCTGCTCGTCGGAGACCAGGCGCTTCAGGGTCCGCACCAGCGACTTCTCTGCCGGACCCAGCAGCTCGTCGCGGCGGTCGAGGGCCGACGTCGCCGCCTCGACGGCATCCGAGGAGGGCTCGTCGCCATCGGCAACCCCCGACCTCACAGCGGTGACCTCGACCGCCGTGGTCTCGATGACCGTCGACCCGCCGACCGAGGTCGCGACGACCTCCTCGACCACGACCTCCTCGACCGCGACTGCCTCGGCGGCCACATCTGCATCGCCGTGCACATCTGCATCGCCGTCCACATCGACGACAGCGGCCGCGTCCGCAGCCGGGTCGGGCTGTTCGAGCACCACCACCGACGCCAGCTCGGGTCCGCCGGTTGGCTCCGCTGCCGCGACGGCGTCGTCGGCTTCGAGGTCGATGTCGATGGACGCCACCTCGTCGCCCGGTTCGCCATCGAGCTCCGTCGACGAGCCTGCGGGATGGTCGTCCGAGTCGGCGTCGCCGCGCCGCTCCGCCCGGATGCGTTCGAAGAGGTCGTGCACCGTCGCGCCGGGGCTCGGCTCGTCGTCGGCACTCTCGTCGAGCACCGCGACGTCCTCGGTCGACGTGTCGGGGGTGTCCTCGGCAGCACCGGCCGGTTCCGGTACGGCATCTGACGGGGCATCGGGCGGCACCGACGGATCGGCGGTCGGAACGGTCAGCGAGTCCGACGATCCCTCGACGACCTCGTCCAGCGGAAGACCGCCCAGCGTGAGCCCTTCTTCGAGCTCGGCGACGACCGCGTCCACGTCGTCGTCCACCGCGGCCGCCGCGTCGTCGGCTGCGAGCTGTGCCAGCTCATCGGCGGTGTCGAGCTCAGCGACGACCTCCGCGACGCGCTCGCCGGCGCTGGTCAGCGTCTCCACGATCCGGTCCCGCCCAGCGCGGGCCGCCTCGATCTGGCGACGAGCGGTGCGTCGGCGTTCGGCGAGGTCCTCGAGCATCTGACGACGGAGGTGGCGCGCTTCGTCCACCATCGCGCGACCTTCGCTCCGGGAGCGTTCGACCTCGGCGGCTGCTGCGGTACGGGCCTCGTCGCGGAGTCGGACACCTTCGCCGCGGGCGGCATCCAGCTCGATCTGAGCGGCTTCTCGGATGCCTCCGGCGACTGCTTCGGCCTCGGCGGTGCGCTCGTCGAGCACCGTCTTGGCCTTGGCGAGCAGGGAGTCGTGCTCCGCTGAGGCTTCGGCGCGCAGCCGATCCGCGTGCTCCTGTGCCTCCGCCCGGGTCACCTCGGCGGCAGCGACCGCCTCGTCCCGGACGGCTGCAGCCTGGTCGCGCAGCGCGCTCGCCTCGTCGGTGAGGGCCGCGGCCGACGCGGAGGCCGACTCGTCAGCCTCTTTGACGAGGCGCTCGGCCTCGTCCTTCGCCTTGGTGCGGATCTCGGCCGCGGCTTCGCGCGCCGCGGCGACGATGCGCGCCGTCTCCTCGCCGAGGACGGCCGTGATCCGCTCCTCGTCCAGCTCCTGGGACTGCTCGAGCCGACGTTCGAGGTCGTCGACGCGAGCGCTCAGCCGATCGTCGCGTGCCTTCCACGCCCGCAGCGCGTCTGCTGCCCGACCGAGCAGCGCACGCACCTCGGTCGGTTCGAAGCCCTTCCGAGCCCTGGCGAACTCCGTGGATGCCAGCGCTCCGGGTTCCAGATCCGGCGGATCGGGCACGGGGTCGACGGAGTGGTCGGTCATGGCCGAATGCTACGGGTGCGCCACGCGACGTTGGCGGACGATCGGAGGATCGGCGCATCCCGGATCCTCGAGCGCGCCCCGATCGGGGTGGTTCGAGGCGGTCGGACCTGACGGGGTTCTCACCGTCAGTCGGGCTGGCGCACGCCACCGGGATGGAGCGCCTCCACCGCCTCGGCCAACGACGCCACGGGGACCAGCCGGACGGCGTCACCGGCGACCGCTCGCATCTTGGCCTGCTGGTCCTTCGGTGTCGCCGCCGGGTAGAGGAACGTGCTCACCCCCGCACGCTTGACCGCGGCGACCTTCTGCACGATTCCACCGATCTCGCCGACGGAGCCGTCGGCCAGGATCTCCCCGGTCACCGCCACGTCCTTGCCGTCCGTGAGGGACTCGGGCGTCATCCGGTCCACGACGGCGAGCGCCCAGGCAAGGCCGGCCGACGGACCCGTCACATCACCGGAGTCCACGGTGACCTTCACGGGCGACTCGACCGACGGGTCGGCCGGATCGACGGAGATGCCGAGCACAGGTCGCACGGCTGGTGCCGATGACACGGTCGTGGCCGACGCGCTGTCCGCTCCCGGCTGGTCGACGGGGATCGACGTCGTCGTCGAGCCGGGCGTGGCGACCGGTGCGGATCCGAGCGTGATCGACTCGGTGACCGTCTCGGGCTCGCTGCTCCCGCGTCCTTCGCCCTCGGACCCAGGGTTCGCCGAACCCCCATCCCGATGGACGGTGACCTCGACGACGTCGCCGGGGGCGGAGTCCGCCAACGCAGCCTGGATGTCGGAGGGCAGCGCGATCGGATGCCCGGCCACGTCGACGATGACATCTCCGACGCGGAGCTTGCCGACCGAGCCGCCGTCCGCGTTCACGCCGAGGACCTTCGCGCCCTTGCCGGTGAACTCGGCGGGGTACCCGAGGTACTGCAGCGCGACCTTGGTGGCCACCAACTTCGACATGTCCATGCGCTGCTGGTTCGCCTGCCGGGAGGCGTCCTTGCCCTCGGGACCGTAGACGTCGCGTTCGGATCTGACGTCGACCGCATCATCGAGCCATCCGCGAACCAACAGGGCGACCGATGCCTGGTCGACGAACACGGTGGTGAACAAGACGTTGCCATCGGTGTCGTACGACGGCGCCCCCTCGACCTCGATCCGGGTCTCGGCGGGTCGGACCGAGCCCGGCTGGAACAGGTAGTACGGCGTCGGGATGAACAGCAGGCCGACGATGACGGCCAGCGAGGCGAGCCCACCACCGATCCACAGCCAGCGACGACGGCGACGCAACCCACGCGAGGTTTCGTCGACCGCGTCGCCGCCGAGCGGCGGTTCCGACGGTGGTTCGGCGGTCGATACGCTGGACGATGTCATGGGAGGGTCACCGGGATCTCGTACCGATCGGAACGGCGGCGTCGTCACCGCGCCGTTGCTCCGGCGAGGTGCGTCGTGCCGACGACCCTGATCGTCGGGCTGTTCGTCGTGGCTGCGTCGGCCATCGGCCTCGGCGTCGCCATGTTCGGACGACGACCACCGCTCCAGCCTGCCACCACCGCCGTCGTTGCCCACCCGGACCCTGTGACGACGGCCAGCCAAGACCCGTCGCCGGCACCGAGGGTCCGGTCACGACGCCCGGTCGGCGATGTCCGGTCCGAGGATCCTCGGCAGTCCCGCCTGCAGGTGTCGGTCCCCGCGCAGGTCAGGATCCGCTCCGCGTTCTTCCTCGGACTCGGCGTGATCGCCGCCGCGGCCGTGGTCGGAGTGATCCTCAGCGTGGTCGTCGTGGGGTTCTTCACGCTCATCGGCTGAAGGCCGGCCGACCCCGGTTCTGGACGCGAACGCACGCCGGCGCTCCGAGTCGGAACACCGGCGTGCGGACGGTCGAACGTCCTCTCAGCGACCGAAGAGGCCCCGGCGCGTCGGCTGCCCGTCGGGCGCCGGAGCGTCGGCCGGCGGCGTCGGAGCGGGGGCCTCGGGCGCGGGCCCGCCGGGCGCAGGACCGCCGGGCGCAGGCGCGCCTGGTGCGGTCGGCGAACCTGCCGGCGGCGCGAACGACGGCGTCGCAGGAGCGGAGGGGGCTGACGGAGCCGGAGCGGACGGACCCGACGGCGCAGCCGGTGCCGTCGGAGCGGACGGAGCCGCTGGGCTCGGAGCCGGGGCCGAAGACGCCGGGGCGGTCGGGCTCGACGGAGCGGGGTTCAGCTCCTTCAGCTCCACCTTGTAGACCGGCTTGAGCTCGAACTTGATCTCCTTCAGCTCGAACATACGGGCGTTCTCGATGCCCTGGTCGTTGCGGAGGGACTCGACGAAGCCGACCGCCTCGCTGACCGATTCGAACTGGCTGTAGGCGGGACTTCCATCGGCGGTCTGGAAGATCACCATGTGTTGCGACATCTTGAAGGAACCTCTCGTTCTTGCTGATCCGGAGTCCTCGGTCATCCGAAGACGGTGCCGCCCTGGACTCGTCGAGTCTATTGGCGGTGGCGATCCACGCGTCGTGTGTGACCGATACTGGAGCACGGTAGCCGCCACCGGGCCCGACGCGAGAGCACTTCTGTTGAACGGCGACGACCACGAAACCATGGATGACGCGCTGCCGACCGACCAGCTCCCACGCCGACGCCGCGACCGGGTCGTGGCGGCCGGCCACCGCGGCGACGTGGCGACGGTGACCGACGGGCTGACCGACGTCGACCCGGGGGTCCGGTCCGCTGCGATCGGAGCGATCGTGCGCCTGGCGATCACCGACTCGCTCCCCCGATCGGAAGCCACCGCGGCGGTCGTCGCCGGGCTCGACGACGACTCGCTCGTCGTCCGTCGGCGCTCGTGTGAAGAGGCCGCCCGTCTGGGTGCCACCGAGGGTCGCGACGCCGGGTCGGACACCGCTCACCTGCTCGACGGCCTGCTCCGACGACTGACCGATGACGACCGCGTCGTCGAGGCCGCCGCGTTCGCGATGGGTGAGCTGGTGCTGCTCGTCGACGGGCAGCGCCGTCGCGCGGTCCGGGCGCTCGACTCGGTCGCCACCTCGCACTCCGACCACATGTGCCGCGAGTCGGCGGTCGCTGCACTGGGAAGCATCGGCGATCCCGCCGGCCTCGACGCCGTGCTGCACGGTTGCCACGACCGGGCGAACGTCCGTCGCCGTGCCGTGCTGGCGCTGGCCGCGTTCGACGACCGAGCAGCCTCGGCGGAGCTGCACCGGATGCTCGACGACCGGGACCTGCAGGTGCGACAGGCGGCCGAGGAGCTCCTGGCCATCGAGTCGGGCGAGGCGACATAGGCCCCTAGCCCGAACAAGCCCGGCCCGAACAAGCCCGGCCTGAACGAGCCGGCCTGAACGAACTTGGGCCTGCACGCCATGGGCCGGAACGCGTGACGACCGGTCCCGAAGGACCGGCCGTCGACAGCTCCGAAGAGGTGCGGGCGTCAGTCGCCCTCTTCCTCCTTGACGTCCTTCGAGTAGTCCACGACGTCACCCTCAGGCACCCACTGGCCGCCGGTCCGCTTGACGAACTGCAGCTGCTCGAGTCCGAACGGATCGGCCGCGCCGTCGGTGTTCCACGTGACGCCCTCGACGTTGAGCCCGAAGGCGATGTCCTTCTGGAACCACGCCGTGTTCATCACCGACGCCCGCTCGAGCTCGGGAGCCGCCTTCAGCAGCTGCACGACGTAGGCGCCGAAGCCCCAACCTGCTGCGACGTTCAGGTCGTCGAGGTCCTCCGGCGTGAGGCCGTACTTGGCGCCCTCGGTCTTGAACTCGACGACTCCCGGCTCAGAAGCGCTCGCCGGGTCCGCCGGGTCGTAGGTCGCACGGGTCGAGATCGCTCCCTCGGAGGCGTCACCGGCAAGGCTCATCAGCACCTTGGACGAGCAGGTGAGCGTCACGTAGGTGATCGGCGCCCAGCCCGAGTCCTTGATCGACTTGAGCGCGTTGGGACAGGGGATGGACGTGACGCCGAGGAGGAGTGCGTCGGCTCCCGAACCGGCGAGCGTCGTGACCTGGCCCTGCGGGGACGTCTCCACCTTGGGATCGAACGTCTGCTCGGCGATCAGGGTGATGTCGGTGCCCTTGATCGCCTCCTTGAAGGCGTTGACGTAGCTCTCGCCGAACGAGTCGTTCTGGGCCAGGATCGCCACCTTGGCGTCCGGCTTGTTGTCCTTCAGGTAGTTCACGAAGGCGATCGACTCGAGCCCGTAATTGGGCAGCCCGTTGATGATCCACGGATCGCTCTCCGGGTCGCCGAAGCCCGGGTAGCCGGTGGCGACCGCCAGGTTCGGCACGCACAGCCCGTTCTCGGCGAGGTACTGCTGGGCCTGCTGGTTGTTCTCGGTGCCGACGTTGCCGATCATCGCGAACACGCCGTCGGTCTTGACCAGCTGCTCGACGTTGGCGCGAGTGCGCTCGGGCAGGTACGCGTCATCGAGCGAGATCAGCTCCAGGTCCTTGTCTCGGACGCCGCCTCCTGCGTTGGCGAAGTCGAAGTAGGCCTTGATGCCCGCTCGGACCTTGTCGAACACGGCGAAGGTCCCGGACTGCGGCAGGGAGTTGCCGATCTTGATGACGTCGCCCTCGGTTCCCTGGGTGCCGTTGTAGTTCGTGCAGTCGTCGGGGTTGGCGAGCTGCTGCTCCGTCGAGTCGCCGGAGCTGCTGTCACCGCCGGAATCGGAGCCGGAGTCGTCGTCTCGGCCGCCACACGCGGCTGCGACCAGCGACAGCGAGAGCAGCACCACCGCGATGGCGGTGATGGACCTCGGGTTTCGTGAGTCCCTGTGCTTCATTGCTGAGCCTCCTGTTGGACGTTGTCGATGGCGGTGGGCACGGTGCCCGCTGCGGAGCCGGGCCCCGCAGCGCGACGCCGCCGAAGCGACGCCTCGATCCGACGGTAGATCCCGACGATGCCGCCAGGAGCGACGAGCATCACCAGGATCAGCACGACGCCGAACACGACCTGGGAGAAGCGCTGGGAGTCCTTGGGGACGGCCTCCTGCAGCGACACGATCAGGATCGCCCCGAGCGCCGGACCCACGATGCTGGCGGCTCCGCCGAGCACAGCCGCCACCAGCAGGGTGATCGACAAGGCGATGGTGAACGAACCCGGGGTCACCTGGCTGTTGAGCACGGCGAACATCCACCCGCCCAGCGCCGCCAGAGCGGCGGACACCCCGAAGGTCACCACCTTGTAGCGAGCGACCTCGACGCCGGCGACCTCGGCGGCCGTCTCGTTGTCGCGGATGGCGACGAGCGCCCGACCCACGCGGGTCCGGGTGAGGTTGCGGATCAGCAGGAACGCCACCACGGCGAGCACCAGGAACACGTAGTACTTCCACTGGTCGTCCGCGAGCCCGGTCCACTCGGGCGCCCGGAAGCCTGCCTGGCCGAGGTACCTCCGGGGACCGACGTCCGCCAACAGCGCCGAGTCCCCGTAGCCGTCGCGGGGCAGCAACCCTCGGCCGTTGCCCGCACCCGTGATGTCGCCGAGTCGGATGACGATCTGCGGGAACAGCGTGGCGAGCGCCAGGGTGACCAACGCCAGGTACACGCCGGTGATCCGCAGCGCCGGGAGACCGACGACCAGGCCGACCACGAACGCGAGGGCCATGGCGGCCACCAGGGCGAGGCCGTAGGAGACGTCGTAGTCCACCGTGAGGATCATGGTGGTGTACGCGCCGATGCCCAGGAACGCGCCGTGACCGAGCGAGATCTGGCCGTTGAAGCCCGTCAGCAGCGCCAGGCCGAGCGCGGCCACCGCCATGTACACGACGTGGCTCAGCTTGTTGACGTCGGACGCGCCGAGCTGTTGGGGAAGTGCGACCGCCACGACGGCCAGCACCGCCCACACGACGTAGCGCCAACGCGACCCGGCGGCGGTCATGCCCGACCCACTGCGGCAGAGCCGAACAGACCCTGAGGTCTGACCAGCAGCACGATGAGGACCAGGGCGAAGCCGGGCAGCAACCGGAGGTCCGGACCGATGATGTCCACGTAGCCGACGGTGAGCTCTGACACGACACCCAGGATCAGGCCACCGACCACCGCGCCGAGCGGGCTGTCGAAGCCGCCGAGCGTGGCCGCTGCAAACGCGTAGATCAGGACGACCTGCATCATGTTGGCGTCGACGCCGAGGTTCTGCGACGCCGTGAACGAACCGGCCAGCGCGCCGATCGCACCCGACAGCCCCCAACCGATCATCAGCGTGGCGGTGACCTTCACTCCGGCCAGGGCAGCGGACTCCTGGTTCGACGTGACCGCCCGCAGGGCCAGACCGAGCTTGGTCCTCTGGAACAGCAGAGAGAACCCGACCACCAGCACGGCGAGCACGGCGAGCAGCCCGAGCACCTGCACGGCGATGCCGGCGCCCAGCAGCTCCACACGACCCTCACCGAACACGCGGGGCACCTTGGCCGGGTCCGACCCCCAGATGATCCGGGCGCCGTCGTTCAGTATCAGGAACAGCCCGATGGTCACGATCACGATCGCGAGCGGGCTCCCCTGTGGGCCGCCGAGGCGGACGATCAGCAGCCGGTACATCACGGCGCCGAGCGCGAACCCGACCGCCAGGGCCACGATCGTCGCCGCCCACCATGGCAGGCCCGCCTTGAAGAACGACGACACGACGAACGTGGTGAACATCGCCAGCTCGCCCTGGGCGAAGTTCAGCAGGCCCGACGCCCGGAAGATGACGACGATCGCCAGTGCGAGGATGGCGTAGATCGCTCCGGCCTGCAGGCCGTCGAACAACCGTTGGACGAACAGCTGCACGGCTCAGACCCCCAGGTAGGCGCGTCGGACCGCTGGGTCCGAGCGCAGCTCGTCGGCCGTGCCGCTGATCACGATGGAGCCCGTCTCGAGCACGTAGCCCCGACGGGCGACGGCCAGCGCGAGGTTGGCGTTCTGCTCGACGACCAACACAGTCGTCCCCTCCTGTGCGTTCAGCGCGGCGATCTGCTCGAAGAGCTCGCCGGTGACGAGCGGGGCCAGGCCGAGCGAGGGCTCGTCGAGCAGCAGGAGGTGCGGCCGGCTCATCATCGCCCGGGCGATCGCCAGCATCTGCTGCTCGCCGCCCGACATCGACCCGGCCTGCTGGTCCTTGCGCTCACCGAGCCGTCCGAACACGTCGAACCAGCGCTCGATGTCCGCGGCCACCTCGTCGGACGGACGGGTGAAGCCGCCCACCCTGAGGTTCTCCGTCACGGTCAGCTCGGGAAAGGTCCCGCGGCCCTGCGGCACGTGGGCGACCCCCAGCCGAACCAGGTCCTCCGGCTTGCGACCGAGCACCTCGGTCCCTCGGAGCCTGGAGCTGCCCGTCGCCGCGATCATCCCCGACAACGCACGCAGCGTCGTGGTCTTGCCGGAGCCGTTGGCACCGAGGATCACCACGATCTCACCTTCGGCGACATCGAGATCGATGCCCTGCAGCACCTGGACCGGCCCGTAGCCGGCGCGGAGGTCGCGGACCGACAGGAGCGACATCAGGCGCTGCTCCCCAAGTAGGCCTGGATCACCTTCGGGTCCTGCTGGACCTCCTGCGGTGTGCCGTCGGCGATCTTCTGGCCAAACTCCATCACCACGACGTGCTCGGAGATCCCCATCACCATGCCCATGTGGTGCTCCACGAGCAGCACCGTCAGGTCGAAGTCGTCGCGGAGGGCCCGGATGGTGGCTCCGAGCTCGTCGACCTCGCCGTGGGTCAGACCGCTCGCGGGCTCGTCCAACATGAGCAGGCGAGGGCGCGATGCCAGCGCACGGGCCAGCTCGATCCGCTTGAGCGTGCCGTACGGCAGACCGGCAGCCGGGCGCTCCGCCACCGCCCCCAGCGACAACCGCTCCAGCAGCTCCATCGCCTCGACGCGGGCGCGGCGCTCACGGCCGAGCATCGTCACGCCCAGCAGGCCCTCGACGAAGCCGCCCGACGTGCGCGAGTGCGCTCCGATCATCACGTTGTCGATCACCGACAAGCCCTGCACGAGCGCCAGGTTCTGGAACGTGCGGGCGATGCCGAGCGGCGCGATCCGGCGGCGTTCGAGCGCCAGCAGGTCCTGCCCGGCGAAGGTCACCGACCCCTCGTTCGGCTCGTAGAGGCGGCTCACGACGTTGAACAACGTGGTCTTGCCGGCGCCGTTCGGACCGATCAGAGCGCAGATGTGGCCCTCCTCGACCTCGAAGCTGAGACCGTTCAGCGCGAGGACACCACCGAAGCGCACGCCGACGTCTGCCACCTGGAGCAGTGCTGCCAACGTGGTCCCCCCGTCTCCTCGCTCGTCGTGACCCGGACCGCCACCCGCTCGCTGACCCAGAGCGTGTGGCGGGTGACACTACTCGCACGGACCCCCGTCGGCGGTCGTGTCGGGTCAGCGCCGCGCTTCCATCGTTCGGGTCAGCGCCGCGCTTCGATCGTTCGGGTCAGCGCCGCGCTTCGATCGTTCGGGTCAGCGCCGCGCTTCCATCGTTCGGGTCAGCGCCGCGCTTCCATCGTTCGGGTCAGCGCCGCGCTTCCAT
>JACDJC010001291.1_pt1 | contig 22633 bp, 19 predicted proteins | sample 7454191 | NCBI WGS metagenome assembly JACDJC01 (sample SAMN14253291, study PRJNA609438) | sludge metagenome | isolation source: sludge after 25d culture with pyrite and EDTA | collected 2018-12-20 | reverse complement strand
CGTCAAGCTGCACGTGCGCCACATCCTCGCCAAGCTGAACCTGTCGTCGCGGGTGGAAGCGGCGGTATTTGCAGTCGAGCACCGGGTGGCGCCCGGGGGGCAGAAATAAGCCGCGGCAGGCCCGGATAGACGACACCTGCGCCCGCCTGCGAGACTTGCCCTGACGGCCCCGCCACCGTAAACCCCAGCCGCGCCGCAGGCTCGGCTATGATGCAATCAATGATCCAGTCATATGGGGAGCTTGGAAATGAAGATCGTGGGCCCACTGATTTTTGCCGGCCTGGTTCTGCTCGGCATATTCACCCTCGCCAACTGGGAGGTGCTGGGTGCGCCGACCACGCTCTCGTTCGTGGCTTTCAGGCTCGAAGCGCCGTTGGGTTTGCTGCTGCTGGGCGTGATCCTGGTATTCGTGGCGCTGTTTACCGCATACGTCCTGATCCTTCGCACCAGCATGCTGATGGACGCGCGTCGCTATGCGCGTGAACTGGAAACGCAGCACGCGCTGGCCGAAAAGGCCGAGGCCTCGCGCCTGAACGAACTGCGCAGTCAGCTCGACCATGAATTTGCACAATTGCGCGAAACCGCGGAGCAATCCCGCATCGATGTCAGCACCCGCCTGGAAGGCATGGAGCAGGCACTACGCAATAGCTTCGAGGAATCCAGCCACAGCCTGTCGGCCTACATCGGCGAGGTGGAAGACAAGCTCGACCGCAGCCTGACAGCCGAAAAGTAGGCACGACGCAATCAGCCGTATCGGCCATTGCCCGTCAGACGCATCACCCAACGGCTGCCTTTATAATTGCCGGCCTTGGCGGGCGCGATGGCGTCACGCCGAATCTTTCCCGCCAGCCGTTACCATGCTCACCCGCCAACCCGAACTCCTCGCCCCCGCCGGCAGCCTCCACATGCTCGATACCGCCTTCGCCTTCGGCGCGACCGCAGTCTATGCCGGCCAGCCGCGTTATTCGCTGCGGGTACGCAACAACGACTTCGGCGATCTCGACGTGCTGGCCGAGGGCGTCCGCCGCGCGCATGCGCTGGGCCACCCGTTCTATCTGGTTTCCAACATCTTCCCGCACGGCAGCAAGCTCAAAACCTATCTCAAGGACATGGCACCGGCGGTCGCACTCGGACCCGACGCCCTGATCATGTCCGACCCCGGCCTGATCCTGATGATCCGCGAGCGCTGGCCGCAGATGCCGATTCATCTTTCGGTGCAGGCCAATACCGTGAACAGCGCGTCGGTGCGCTTCTGGCAGCAGGCCGGGATCAGCCGGGTGATCCTGTCGCGCGAGCTGTCGCTGGACGAGATCGCCGAGATCCGCCAGGCCTGCCCGGACATGGAACTGGAAGTCTTCGTGCACGGCGCGCTGTGCATGGCTTATTCGGGCCGCTGTCTGCTCTCGGGCTACTTCAGCCATCGCGACCCCAACCAGGGCAGCTGTACCAATTCCTGCCGCTGGGATTACAAGCTCAATCCGGCGAAGACGGACGCCGCCGGCGACGTCTGGCTGCTGGAAGAAACCGCGCGCCGCGAGGGCAGCTACATGCCGATCGAGGAGGACGAGCACGGCACCTACATCCTCAATTCGAAAGACCTGCGCGCCATCGAGCACGTGCAGCGCCTGGTCGAGATCGGGATCGACTCGCTGAAGATCGAGGGCCGCACCAAGAGCCCCTACTACGTGGCGCGCGCCTGCCAGTCCTACCGCCAGGCCATCGACGACGCCCGCGCCGGCCGGCCGCTCGATCCGAAGCTGCTCGGCCAGCTTGAAGGCCTGGCGAACCGGGGGTATACGGATGGCTTCTACCAGCGCCACACACCGCAGTCCACCCAGAACTACCTGCGCGGCCACTCCGAATCGGGACGCAGCCTCTACGTCGGCGACATCGTCGGCTTCGACGCCGAACGCGGCCTGGCGGAATTCGAGACCAAGAACAAGCTGAGCCAGGGCGACCGCATCGAACTGCTGCAGCCCTCGGGCGTGCGCGAATTCGTCGTCGACACGCTGCTGGACAAGGACCGCAACGCCACCGCCTGCCTGCCCGGCAGCGGCCATCGCGGCTGGATCAGGCTGCCGCCAGACGCGGTGGGCGCGTTCGTTGCAAAGTTTGTCGGCTAGGAGCCTGTCGCCCCGAATTATCGATTGTGATGCTCCTTCAACGATGCTTTAGGCCGAATGGATACTCCGGGGCGACAGGCTCCTATAGTCGGGGCGTCATGCCTGTTCAGCGGGTTCGGGAGACGGCATGACCAGGCTAACGAGCGTCTGTCCGGGCTGCGGCTTGATTTTGCCTTCGGCAGTAAAGACCTGTAGTTCGCCGTCCTCGGTAATCAGGAACAGCGGCAGGACCTCGCCGCCGTACTGCGCCCGCAACTCTTCGAGGCCGAACGTCTCGCTCAGGTGCGTCTTCTTGACCACCGCCTTGTCGGTGAACTGCCTGGTCAGGGCGGTATGGGTCATCCCCTTGGCGAACAGGAAGCGCCCCCTGAGATGGCGCGAATGCGCCTCCAGCAGCTTTTCATCCTCCGGCATCAGCTGGTAGGCCTGCGCACGGCCGAACAGCGGCGCAAAGTGCAGCGCCGCCAGCGAATTGACGTCATCGTTGCCGGTCATCGCCAACAGCTTGCCGATCCCGCTGATCTCGACCCGATCCAGAACATTGTCGGAAAAGATGCTGGCATAGAAGGCCGGGATGCCGGCCATACGCGCGGCGGACACATTATGCCGGCTGTTGTCGACCAGCATCACCGGATACCCCTCTTCCTGCAGCACCCGGGCCATCTCGCGAACCCAGAACCGTCCCCCCAGAAACAGCACCCCTTGCGGATCCGCCTTCGACAATCCCAGCCGCCGCGCCAGCAGTGGCGCGGTCAAGCCATATAAGGTCACGGTTCCGATAATGACGAAGAAGGTCTGCGGCACCAGCGCCTCGGAACCGGCCAGCCCGCTCTCCTCCAGACGCAGCGCGAAAATCGACGCCACCGCTGCGGCCACGATGCCGCGCGGCGCCATCCACGACAGGAACAGTTTCTCCTTTAAGCTGAGCTTGCTTCCCAGCGTCGACGCGAACACCGCGGCGGGCCGGGCGACGAATATCAGCACCAGCAGGAACAGCAGGCTGGCGAGGCCGATCTGATCGAGATCGGCCGGCTTGAGGTGTGCAGCCAGCAGAATGAAGACGACCGCGATCAGGAGCACTCGCAGGTTCTCCTTGAATTCGACGATGTGGTGAACCGGAACGGATTTCTGATTGGCCATGACGAAGCCCATGATCGTCACCGCCAGCAGGCCGGATTCGGATTGCAGCAGGTTGGCACCGGTGTACGCCCCGACCACGAACATGACCGTCACCGGGTTCTGCAGCGAATCGGGGATCAGGTCACGCTTCAGGCTGAAGCCCAGGGCCCAGGCACCGGCCAGGCCAAGCAAGGCACCGACGGCAATGGTCTTCAGCACGATCGCGGCGACGACCATCTCGGGCTGCGTCCCCGATTCGAGGATCACCTGAAACACCAGCACCGCCAGCATCGCGCCGATCGGGTCGATGACGATGCCTTCCCATTTCAGGATCGGGCCGGTTCGCCCGGTGGGCCGGATGAAGCGCAGCATCGGTCCGATCACGGTGGGCCCGGTGACGACCAGCACCGCGCCGAGCAGAATCGCCAGCGACCAGGGCAAGCCGAGAATCCAGTGCGCGGCCGGGGCCGCGATGAGCCAGGTGATGGCAGCGCCGAGGGTGACCAGCCAGGCGGTCACGCCGCCGATGGCGCGAAACTCCTTCACCGAGAGGCTGAGGCCGCCCTCGAACAGGATCATCGCCACCGCGAGCGACACCACCGGATAGAGCAGCGGCCCCAGCAGCGTGCCGGGATTGATCCAGCCGAACACCGGCCCCGCCAGCACGCCAAACACCAGCAGCATCAGAATCGACGGGATGCGCAGGCGCCAGCCCAGCCATTGCGCGGCAATGCCGAGAATGATGACGGCGCTGAGGCTGACCAGGGTGTGTTCAACCATGCTGTGTTCAACCAGGCAGGGCGATCAATCTTTGCGAAAGCCCCGAATTTTCACGACCATACGCCGGGCCGCGGCGTGAAGCTGTCGAGCACCCGCAGGTAGCTGGAACGCGCCATCGACGCCGGATCGGGCAGGTGCCGCTGGCTCATGCTGCCCTTCAACTGGGCGACCGACTCGTATTCGCGTTCGCTCATCCAGCGTTCCATGCCGGCAAGAATCTGCGTCAGCCTGGCCGGCCCGTGCGCCAGCAGGCTGGACGCCAGGTGCACCACATCGGCCCCGACCAGCAGCAGCTTCAGCGCCTCCTCGTGGCTGTGCACGCCGCCGGTGGCGGCCAGGGTGAGCTGGGTGCGGCCGTGCAGGATCGACAGCCAGCGGATTCGCAGCAGCGCCTCCTCGGGCAGCGACAGATGCAGGCGATCCACCACGCACAGGCTGTCGAGGTCGATATCCGGCTGGTAGAAGCGATTGAACAGGGCGACGCCGCGCGCCCCGGCACGTTCCAGCCGCTGCACGAAATTCGGCAATGACGAAAACAGCGGCGACAGCTTCATCATGATCGGCACATTCACCACGCTGCGCAATTCGTCGAGCAGACTGAGATAACGTGCCTCCACCGCCTCGCCGGACTCCAGCATTTCGGCGGCGACGTGATAGACATTGAGCTCCAGCGCGTCGGCGCCCGCCTCCTGCAGCGCCCGACCGAGCTCCACCCAGCCGGACAGCGAGACGCCGTTGAGGCTCGCCACCACCGGGATTTCGAGCCGCGACTTCAAGCGCTGCAGGTGTTCGAGATAGCGTTCGAGTCCGTTGCAGACATCGCCCTGGTCGGGCAGAAAACCATCCTCCGCTTCGCTGCAGCCAATGCCGGCGTGCCGCAGAAAGCGCTCGGTCATCGCGTCCTCCGCCTGCAACTCCTCCTCGAACAGCGAATACATCACCAGCGCGGAGGCGCCGGCGTCCTCCAGCCGCAGCGCCGTATCCAGATCGCGCGACAGCGGCGAGGCCGAAGGCACCAGCGGGTTCTTCAGCTTAAGGCCGAGATAGTCGGTAGAAAGGTCGATCATGTCAGGCTCCCGATTTGGGTTTATCGACAGGGCGCTGCACCCGCGAGGGGTACGCCGCCAGACCCTCGCCCTCCGGGCGGTCTTGGCGCAGCGCCATGTCCTGGTAGGTTTTGAAACGGCGTTCGGCGTCATCCTGCGCTTGCTCGGCGAAGCGCTGTGCAGCTTCGGGATCGCTGCGTGCGAGCATCGCGAAGCGGGTTTCCGATTCCATGAAGGCCTTGAGCGGCTGGCTCGGCGCGGCGGAATCGAGCTTGAACGGATTGGCACCGGCGTCGGCCAGCCGCGGATCGAAGCGGAACAGCGGCCAGTGCCCGCTTTTCACCGCCATCTGCTGCTGGCGCTGGTTGTAGAGCATATCGTAGCCGTGGGCGATGCAAGGACTATAGGCAACGATGAGCGACGGTCCATCGTAGGACTCCGCCTCGTGGAATACCCGCAGGGTGTGCGTATCCTTGGCTCCGTAGGCGACGGTTGCGACGTAGGCGTGGTTGTAGTTGCTGGCCAGCTTGGCCAGGTCTTTCTTCGCCGTGGGCTTGCCGCCGGCCGAGAACTTGGCGACCGCGCCGAGCGGCGTCGCCTTGGAGGTCTGGCCACCGGTGTTGGAATACACCTCGGTATCGAGCACCAGAATGTTGACGTCGTACGGCAAGGCCAGCACATGATCGAGCCCGCCGAAGCCGATGTCGTAGGCCCAGCCGTCGCCGCCGATGATCCATATCGAGCGGCGGATCAGCCATTCGGCGACGCTGGCGAGCTCGCTGGCGAGCGGGTGGCTGGAGACCGCCAGCTTGTCGCGCAGCAGGGCGACACGCGCGCGCTGTTCGACGATCCCCGCCTCGTCACGCTGGTCGACGGTGACCAGCGCCTCGGCGAGGTCGCCGCCAATTACGCTGGCGAGTTCCTTCACCAGCTGCTGCGCATATCCCATCAACTGGTCTGACGTGAGCCGCATGCCGAGACCGAATTCGGCGTTGTCCTCGAACAGTGAATTGCTCCACGCCGGCCCGCGACCCGCGCTGTTTACCGTGTACGGCGTGGACGGCAGGTTGCCGCCGTAGATCGACGAGCAGCCGGTGGCATTGGCGATCAGCATGCGGTCGCCGAACAACTGGGTGGCGAGCCGGATATACGGGGTCTCGCCGCAGCCGGCACAGGCGCCTGAAAACTCGAACAGCGGATCAAGCAGCATGGCGCTGGGAATGGTGTTGTTCTTGATCGCGCCGCGGTCGAACTCGGGCAGGCGCAGGAAGAACGCGAGGTTGTCGCGTTCCGCGTCGCGCAGCGGACCGACCGGCGCCATGTTGATCGCGCGCCGGCTGACGTTGGACTTGTCGTGAATCGGACAGGCCTCGACGCAGTCGCCGCAGCCGGTGCAGTCTTCCGCCGCGACCTGGTAGCTGATGTGGGTGCCGGCCGGAAAATCCTTGCTCTTCACCGGCACGTGCTTGAAGCTCGGCGGTGCGTCGGCGGCGGCGTCCGCACTGAACAGGCGCGAGCGAACCGCGGTATGCGGGCAGACGAACACGCACTTGCCGCACTGGGTACAGAGGTCGGCGTCCCACACCGGGATTTCCAGCGCGATGTTGCGCTTTTCGTATTGCGCGGTGCCGAGCGGATAGGTGCCGTCGGCGGGAAACCGCGACACCGGCAACGCATCGCCCTGGCCCTGGTAGATCGGCAGGGTGAGATCGCGAACGAAATCGGGAACCGACGGCGCGGGCAGGGCCGTCTCTTGAGTCGGCATCGCGCTGGTTTCTGACTGGGGAATGGCGACCTGGTGCAACTGCGCCAGCGTCATGTCGATGGCGCGGTAATTCAACTCGACCAGGCGCTTGCTCTTCCGGCCGTAGGTTTTGTCGACCGCCTGCTTGATCGCGGCAATCGCCTCGTCCTTCGGCAGGATGCCGGCGATGGCAAAGAAACAGGTCTGCATGATGGTGTTGATGCGCCGCCCCATGCCGGCTTCAGCCGCCACCGCGTAGGCGTCGATCACCCATAGTTGCAGGCGCTTGTCGCGAATCTGCGTGCGCATCGTAGTCGGCAGCGTGTCCCACACCCGCGCCGGTGGCTCCGGCGTATTCAGCAGGAACACTCCGTCCGGCGCGGCGTGTTCGAGCAGATCGTAGCGCTCGACGAACACCGGCTGATGACAGGCGACGAAGCCGGCCATGCCTGCTTCGACCAGGTAGGTCGAGCGGATCGGCTGCGTGCCGAAGCGCAGATGCGAGACCGTCACCGCGCCGGATTTCTTCGAGTCGTAGACGAAGTAGCCCTGCGCCTGCAGCGGCGTATCCTCGCCGACGATCTTGATCGAGTTCTTGTTCGCCGACACCGTGCCGTCGGCGCCCAGTCCCCAGAACACCGCGTGCTGCAGCTGCCGCGCGGCGTCGGTGCGGAAGCCGGCGTCCCACGGCAGCGACAGATGGGTGAGGTCGTCGTGGATGCCGACGGTGAACTCGCGCCGCGGCGCCGCCTGCGCGAGTTGGTCGAATACCGCCTTGGCCATGCCCGGGGTGAATTCCTTGCTGGCGAGACCGTAGCGACCGCCGATCACGCGCGGCATGGTGCGCACGCCATCGGCCGCTGCCTGCGCCAGCGCGGCCACTACATCCTTGTACAGCGGTTCGCCATCGGAACCGGGTTCCTTGCAACGATCCAGCACCGCAACGGCTTTCGCAGAGGCCGGCAGCGCGGTCAACAGCGCAGCCGGCAGGAATGGCCGGTACAAGCGCACTTTCAACACGCCCACCTTCTCGCCACGCGCGACGAGATGCTCGACTGTCTCGTGCACGGTTTCGGCGCCGGAACCGATCAGCACGACCACCCGTTCGGCATCCGCGGCGCCGACGTAATCGAACAGTTTGTAGTGGCGCCCGGTAAGTTCGCCGAAACGATCCATCGCCGACTGCACGATCTGCGGAAACGCGTCGTAGAACGGATTGGCACGCTCACGCGACTGGAAGAACACATCCGGATTCTGTGAGGTGCCGCGCAGCACCGGATGCTCCGGCGACAGCGCGCGCGCCCGATGCGCCGCGATTGCGTCGGCGTCGAGCATCGCACGCACCGTGTCGGCATCGACCGCGTCGATCTTGGCCACCTCGTGCGAAGTGCGAAAGCCGTCGAAGAAATGGATCACCGGAATACGCCCCTGCAGCGTCGCCACCTGCGCGATCAGCGCCAGGTCCTGCGCCTCCTGCGGCGAATTGGCGGCGAGTAGCGCACAGCCGGTGGCGCGGCAGGCCATGACGTCGGAGTGGTCACCGAAGATCGACAGCGCGTGCGTCGCCAGCGTCCGCGCCGCGACGTACAGCACCATGGGCGTCAGTTCGCCGGCGATCTTGTAAAGATTGGGGATCATCAGCAGCAGGCCCTGGCTGGCGGTGAAACTGGTCGCCAGTGCGCCGGTGGTGAGCGCGCCGTGCAGCGCGCCGGCGGCGCCGCCCTCCGACTGCATCTCGATGATGTGCGGCACCGCCCCCCACAGGTTGGGTCGGCCCTGCGCTGCCCATTCGTCGGCCCATTCACCCATGCTGGACGCCGGCGTGATCGGGTAGATCGCAATCACCTCGTGGCCCAGGTAGGCGATGCGGGCAACGGCCTCGTTGCCGTCGATGGTGAGCGTGGTTCTTGACGCATCAGCGTCTTTAGAACCACGGCCTGCCCCTTGCGGGTGGAGGGTGGTGGTCATGACAGGGCCTTCAGGACTAAAGCATCCTTTATTCTAGACGCGAGTTGGGTTTGCGCCCACCCCAGCACGAAGCGCCGGACCCCGAAGCCAGGACCGCGCCGGAGGCGCATCGGCCGCATCTCCGGCAACTGCAACAATCGGGCGACGCCGGCCAGGAGCTGATAGCGCTAGGCGGGGAGGCTGAGCTTGAGCCATGCCGGCTGGCCCTGCCACTCGACGCGCTCGATGTGACGACCAGCTTGCATCAGCGCCGCCACGCGTCTCTCCGTATCGGCTCGGTGATCCGGGCAGGGACGGGACGGGGGTACGCGCTGTTCACTGCCCGACGTCAGCGCAGATGTGCCGCCGTTTCGAGCGGGGTGCGATGGGCCTGCTCGCTGTGGAGCTCGGGCTGGAACCAGCCGAGCTTCTCGCGCAGCTTGACGACGTTGCCGACGATGATCAGCGTGGGCGCCTTGAGCCCCGCTTCTTCGGCCAATGCTGGCAGCGTAGTGAGGTCGCCGGTGATGACGCGTTGCGTCGGCAGGGTGCCGTGCTGGATGATGGCGGCCGGCGTGTCCGCGGTCAGGCCGTGCTTGATCAGCGCCTCGCACAGCAGCGGCAGGCCTTTCAGCCCCATGTAGATGACGATGGTCTGGTCACGGCGGGCGATGCCTTCCCAGTTCAGGTTGAAGGTGTTGTCGCGCAGATGGCCGGTGACGAAGGCGACCGAATGCGCGTAGTCGCGGTGGGTCAGCGGAATCCCCGCATACGACGCCACCCCGGCGGCGGCGGTGATGCCCGGCACCACCTGGAACGATACCCCGTGTTCGACCAGGGTTTCGATTTCCTCGCCGCCGCGGCCGAAAATGAAAGGGTCGCCGCCCTTCAGCCGCAGCGTGCGCTTGCCCTCCTTGGCCAGCCGCACCAGCATCAGGTTGATCTCTTCCTGCGGCACCGCGTGGTCGTCGCGTTCCTTGCCGACGTAGACGCGCTCGGCATCGCGCCGGCACATGTCGAGAATCGGCTGCGAGACCAGGCGGTCGTAGACGATGACGTCGGCCTGCTGCATCAGGCGCAGCGCGCGAAAAGTCAGCAGATCGGGATTGCCCGGGCCGGCGCCGACCAGATAGACCTCGCCGCGGCTGATATCGTCGGAGGCAGAGTCCCTGATCATGGCGTCGAGCTGCGCCTCGGCCTCGACATCGCGTCCGGAAAACACCATTTCGGCCACCGGAGAAAGAAACACCTTCTCCCAGAAGGCGCGCCGCTGTGCCGGCTTGATCGTCGCGCGCACCCGGTCCTTGTAACGCGAAGCCAGCGCACTCAGACGGCCATACGCCGCGGGGATCAGGGTTTCCAGCCGCGCCCGCAGCATGCGCGCGAGCACCGGCGATTCGCCGCCGCTGGACACCGCCACCACGATCGGCGAGCGGTCGATGATCGACGGCAGGATGAAACTGCACAGCGCCGGCTTGTCGGCCACGTTGACTGGGATCTGCCGTGCCTGTGCCGCCTCGGCGACGAGCTTGGCAGTCGCCGCGTCGTCCTCGACCACGATCACCGCATTTTTGCCGTCGAGCAGGTCGGGGGAAAAAACGTCCGCTACCCGCTTCACGTGCTCGGCATGCGGCAGGCGCGCGAAGCCTGGGTGCAGGCGGGGTGCGACCACATCGACGTGGGCGCCGGCACGCAGCAGTAATTCGGCCTTGCGGGCGGCGGTTTCGGAACCCCCGACCACCAGACAGTGGCGACCGCGCAGATCGAGAAAAATCGGCAGGTAGTTCATGGCTTACTCGGTGGGGGAGGCGTCAGCGTCGGGCTCTGAATCGGATTCGGCGGGCTCGTCTTCCGCGGAATAGGGTGGAATGAAAATGAAACGCATGTCGCCCGGGTTCATTTCGACAAAATCGAGCGTCACACCCTGCAGATACGGGGTGCTCGACGCCGCGATCAGGATCGCGATGCCATTGACGACGAGGTGTTCGTCGGCTTCACGTTCCTGGTCGAAGCCCATGCCGAAGTTCACGTCGCCGTTGTCTTCCTGGTAGGCCGCGACGCGCAGGACCATGTCGAACACGTCGGGGTTGTTGTTGGCGACGCGAATCTGCGCGGCGGCGGCGTCGGTGATCTTGATCATGGGTGTAGTCCTCGAATGATTAAGCTGCTGCACGCGCCTTGTGCGCGCGCACCTGGTTCAGAAAAGGCGCGATCCAGCCCTGCTCGCCGCTGCCGCGGCGATGCACGTAGCCGGCCAGCAGATTGTGCTGCTGGAAGCCGTCATGCCGTCCATCGATGCCGTGACCGCGCTCGACCTGATAAGCGTAAATGGAGTCAGCAGGCAGGTTTTCCAAGCTGGAATAATGAAATTCGTGTCCCGGAATGGATGCGCATTCACGCCAGCGATCGGCGCCGGTCGGCTGCAGCCTGGCGTATCCCCGTCCAACCGGCCGGTCGTGCATCACGGTGTCGCCCGGTACCACGCCGACCATCTCGCAGCTCCGATCTTGCCAACTGAGGCGTCGCGACAGGTACATCAGGCCGCCACATTCGGCATAGGTCGGCAGCCCCGCCTCGATCGCACCGCGAATACTGGCGCGCAACCGGGCGTTCGCCTCGAGCTCCGCCATGAACACCTCGGGAAAGCCGCCGCCGATAATGAGGCCATCGATCTCGGGCAGGGTGTGCGCATGCAGCGTGTCGAGTTCGACCAGTTCCACGTTGGATGCGCGCAGGCTGTCGAGATCCTCGCTGTAGTAAAAGCCGAATGCGGGGTCGTGCGCGATCGCCACCCGCACCCGTTCCGCAGCGGTCGGCGCAGGATTTCCGGCGGGGAGTTCGCGTGCAGGCGCGCTGTCAGCGATGGTCAGCAGACGCTCAAGGTCGACCTGCGCCGCGACCCGCGCGCCCACCTGGCGGATGCGTTCCAGCGCAGCCTGCTGCTCGTTGGCCGGGACCAGGCCCAGATGCCGCTCGGCGATCTGCAGCTCGGGATCGTGCTGCACCGCGCCGATCACCTCGACGTCGGTGTAATGCGCGATCACCGCGCGCAGCTTGGATTCGTGGCGGCTGCCGCCGAGATTGTTGAGAATCACCCCGGCGATCCGGATCTCCGGATCGAACGCCTGATAGCCGAGGATCAGCGGCGCCACCCCGCGGGTCATGCCGCGCGCGTCGAGCACCAGCACCACCGGGGCGCCGAGCAGCCTGGCGAGCGCGGCGTTGCTGTTGCTGCCGTCGAGATCGAGTCCGTCGTACAGGCCCTTGTTGCCCTCGATCAGGCTGATCCGTGCGCCGGCTGCCGCACGCGCGAACACCTGTTCGATTTCGTCGCGTTGCATCATGTGGAAATCGAGGTTGTAGCAAGGGCGCTGCGCCGCCATCCCCAGCCACAACGGATCGATATAGTCGGGGCCTTTCTTGAAAGGCTGGACCGCATGGCCGCGTTGCTGAAGGGCCGCACCCAGACCCAGCGTCAGCGTGGTCTTGCCGGACGATTTATGCGCGGCGGAAATGAAGACGCGGGGCATTTGAGCCCCGCGCGTCGAAGAGGTGTTCAAGATGGCTGGCTGCTTCATGCCTGACACTCACCTGCCAGGCGCGCCGGCAGGTACGGGATCACCGTTCCAGCTTGGCGACCGTGGCGTCGTCGAGACTGACCGGCAGCAGCCGCAGCACTTTGACTGCAAAGGTCGTCGCCAGCAGCGCGATCGCCACCCCGCCCAGTGCCAGGAACAGCTCGGGCATGCTTGGCGAATAGCTGTTCACGACCCCGTCGTAGAAGCTGCTCGTTACCTTCATTCCTGGGAACATCTGCAGCGGGTAGGCCTGCGCGCCGATGATGGTGACATACATCTGCGCGAGCCCACCCAGGATGACGAGGGCGCAGGCGATCATGATCCAGCTGCGCTGCCGGCCCAGGCCGGTCAGCAGGATCACCAGCGGTGCCACGGAACCGAGCAGGATCTGCCCCACCCAGAACAGGGTGGTGAGGATGCCGCCGTCGCGCAGGATGAAGCGTTCGACATCCCCCAGCTTGGCGAAGTAGAGATTGGTCAGGTGATATACGACGACGAAGTAGAGCACCGCCGCGACGAACACCGCAAGCAGGGTCTTCAGACGCAGCATGACGGCATCGCCGAGCGGCCGGCCGGTCCAGGCATAGGCTGCCACCAGCACCATCAGGTAGATCGCCAGGCCGTAGGCAAACGACATGATGATGAACATCGGCGCCAGCATCGAGGTGCCGTACAGTTCACGCGCGATCAGGAAGCCGAACAGCGAACCGGTACCGGTAGTGAGGGTCAGGCGCCAGATGAATGCCGCGGTGCCTGCGGCCTTGGAATACGGCTTGACGGTGGGATCGAGCATGGTCCACAGATAAACCCCCACCAGCGCAAAGAAACCGGTGTAGAGGAACACGTTCCAGGTGAACATCGACGTCAAGTTGAAGTGGGTCATCGCCACGATCAGCCGATCGGAACGGCCGAGGTCGAGTACCAGCACCAGCAGCCCACCAAGCAACAGCGCTAGCGCCAGGATCGCCGACAGCGGCGCCAACGGCTTGTACATCGGCTTGTTGAACACCGAGGCGATCGACGCGACGTTCAGCGCACCCGAGGCGGCGACGATCAGGAACACCGCAAACACGTGCGGCAAGCCCCAGACGATCTGGTTGTCCATGCCGGTCACGACGTGTCCGTAGTGATGCATGGTGTTCCAGGCCAAGGCGCCGAATAGGACAAAGAGGCCCAGGCCCCCGAACAACAGCCAGTACTTCAGGCTGCCGCCTTCTACTTCGCGGAAAGTGATGCTTGCCATGTTGTTTTAGATTCCGTGATAACGAACGGCGACGTTGAGATTGAGGTCGGCGCGAACCTGCTTGGTCGGCAGTTCACGCAGACGTTTCGAAATCTCGCTTTCGGGATCGTTCATGTCGCCGAACATCAGCGCATTGTGGCCCGCGGCGGTGCAGGCCTCGACGCACGCCGTGGTACCGTCGCCGCGGTCGAGCTTCTGCACGCAAAAGGTGCACGACTCGACGCAGCCGATGCCGCGCGGCACATCCGGCTTCTGGGTGTCGTTCAACGGCTCATGTACCAGCGAACGCGCCTTGTAGGGGCATGCCATCATGCAGTAACGGCAGCCGATGCAGGTATGGCGATTCACCAGGACCAGACCATCGGCACGCTTGAACGACGCGCCGGTCGGGCATACGTCCACGCACGGCGGTTCGGCGCAGTGCTGGCAAAGCATGATCAGATTGGTTTCCGCCTGGGTCAGCGGATCCTCCAGTTGGAGCTTGCGGATCCACTGCGGCGCCTGCTTCGGATGCGTGCTTTCGGCCACCGGAGTCCAGCCGTTTTCGGTGCTGCACGCAGACACGCATTCATCGCAGCCGCTGGCACATTTGGTCGTATCGACCAGCATCCCCCAACGTACCGCGCTGCTGGCAGGCTGGTCTTCGGGGCGGCCATGCGCCACGTTGATCAGCATCACCCCGGGGGCAATCGCCAAACCGGCTGCTGTGGCCGCGGCGGCGCCGATGAACCGGCGGCGCTCGGGCGAGTTGTTGGAATTGGAGTTCAGTTCGTTCATTGGGCGGTCCCAGCCATCTCTTCGACACGCACCGTGCTGTTTACCTGGACAGCCAGCTTGTGCTTATAGTGCGCCGTTTCAGCGTTCAGCGAATGCATCGCCACCGGCCCCTCCGGCTTGGTCGAATGGCACTCGAAACAGTCGATTTTGACCGCTGCATAGCTGTGGCAACTCACACAAAAGTCATCCTTGGCGGTGGCGACGCTACCGGTTGCTTCACTCGCGTGGCAGTCGATGCACCCCTTGAGGCTGTATTTTTTGCTGCGGATGCCTTCAAGCACGGTCTCGTCACGTTGGTGCAGCAAGACCTTCATATGATTGCGGCGCATGAAATCGTTCGGTTCGACACAATGCTCGCCCTTCACCGCCTTGAGGATCACCGGCTTGGGCACGCCGTCCGGCTTGGGCTGACCATCCGATCCGGCCCAAGCCAGGACCGCGGTGGTCAGTGCCACCGCACCCAGCGCCAGCAAACGCTTCATCTTACCTGCCATGTTTAGCCGCCCATGCCCATGACGATATAGCCCGTCGGACAGACGTCGGCACAAATGTGGCAGCCGATGCACTTGGTGTAGTCGGTGTCGACGTAACGGCCCATGGTGGGGCTGTCCATTTTCTTGACTTTGAACACGGCGGTCTGCGGGCAGTAGACGACGCAGTTGTCGCACTCGAAACACAGGCCACAGGACATGCAGCGCTTGCCTTCGGCCCGCACCGCTTCCTCGCTGAGTGCATGCAGGCGCTCTTCAAAGTTGCCGAGGGCGCCTTCCTTGTCAAGCATGGTCACGTCACGGATATTCCGCGGCACGTTGTGGAAGTGCCCCAGGAACAGTTCGTCGTGCGAGATGATGTGCCGGTCCGAACGGTCTTCGAAGTTGTGCAACAGATCCTTGCGCGCTGAGGTGCCCCACGCTTCACCATGGTTATCACAGGCATACTCATGGCCGGCTTCGAGCCACTTGCGAATCTGGTCGAAGTGATGCACGTCGACTTTCGGGCGTCGGTCGAGGTCCTTTTGTCCCTTCAGGAAGGCATCGATGCCATCCACAGCGATGGAGGCATGACCGATCGCAGTGGTCAGCAGATGCGGACGGATGACGTCGCCGCCGACGAAGATCTTTTCGCTGCCGGGGAAGCGATAGTTCTTGTCGGTCTTGATCAGGCCGTTATTGTTGTTGAATTTTTCCAGGCCGGTGAAATCGACCCCCTGGCCGATCGCGGAGACGATCAGGTCGGCCGGCAAATCACGTTCGGTGCCGGCCACTATCTTGGTTTCCTTGCCTTCCATCACGAAATCAGCGACTCGCAGGGCGGTAGCACGGCCGTTGTCGTCCACGATGACGGCAACCGGCGTCACGCCGCCGATGATCTCGATCCCCTCCTGCTGGGCGTGCTCGATTTCCGCCGGGTTGGCGGCCATCTTCTCGATAGTGGAACGCGAGACCAGCACAACCTCGGCGCCTTCACGGGCGGAGATCGAGGCAACGTCCTGCGCCATGTAGCCGGAGATCACAGCCTCGGGACGATCCTGGGTGCCCCCTTTGGTTACTTTGCCGAGGCGGCGGGCCACGGTCACAACGTCGATCGAGGTATCGCCGCCACCGATGACGACAACGCGGTGGCCAACGTGTTGCAGGCGACCTTCGTTGAACGCGCGCAGGAACGCAACCGCAGTCACGCAGTTGGGCGCTTCGGCGCCGGGAACCGGCAGTGGGCGGCCTGCCTGCGCACCCATGGCCATGAAGATGGCGTCGTAATCCTTTTCAAGCTGGTCAAAGCTGACATCGGAGCCGATGCGGGTCTTGAGTCGAGTTTCCACGCCCATTGCGATGATGCGGTTGATCTCGGCATCGAGCATTTCGCGGGGGGTACGGAAGCCCGGGATGCCATAGCGCATCATCCCACCGAGCTCTTCGTGCTCGTCGAAGATGGTGACGCCGTGGCCACGCAGACGCAACTGGTAGGCCGCGGCCAGACCGCCAGGGCCAGCACCGATCACGGCGACTTTCTTGCCGGTTTCGGCTGCCGCGGCCGTGTAGGCCATGTTGTTTTCAATACCCCAGTCACCGATGAAGTGCTCGACCGAGTTGATGCCGACGTGGTCTTCGACCATATTGCGGTTGCAGCCGGATTCGCACGGTGCAGGGCAAACACGGCCCATCACGCTGGGGAAGGGATTGGCTGCGGTGAGACGGCGGAAGGCATACTCCTGCCAGGTCACCCCGGCTGGCGGCTTCTCGATGCCACTGGTGATATTGAGATAGCCGCGGATGTCTTCCCCGGCGGGACAGGAACCCTGGCAGGGCGGCGTGGACAGGACGTATTCCGGACACTCGTGCGACCAGCTTGCCTGGAAAATGATGTCCTGATTGGAACGGATGTCGGCATGCGTCTCGCCGTCCTTATAACGACGCCATTGTACGCCTTCAGTTTTTGCTTTGTTCGTCGTGACAGCCATGTTCGTTCTCCTAACGCCTACGAAATGAATTGATCTTTCAACCCTGTGATCAGTCGAGCTTGATCGCCTTGCTAACCAGTTGATGCACACCGCCCACCATGCTCATGTCGAAGCCATACTTGGGCAAAACCTTGGTGAACTGCGCCTTGCAGATCGCGCAGATCATCGCCATGAAATTGACCTGGTGCTCCTGGACTACATTGTTCAGCGCGGTCGCCCGCGGCAATGCGCCCTTGACCCGGACTTCCATCAGGTCGTCGGTCAGCAGACCGCCGCCGCCGCCGCAACAGAAGGTGGCTTCACCGATCGTGCCGTCGGCCATGTTGTGGAAATTGTTCGCCACCGACTTGATCAACTCGCGCGGGATGGTGAACTGCCCACCCGGCTCGGTACCCATACGTGAGCCACGCGCAACGTTGCACGAGTCGTGATAGGTCACCACAAGATCATCGTTTTGGGACGGGTCGACCTTGACCTTGCCGGACTTGATCAGGTCATTGGTCAGCTCGCAAATGTGTTGCGGTTGCGGATAAGCCGGATCGAGCTGCTTTTGCAGTTCGATCGAGAACGGATCGTCGCCGCCATAGCCGATGCCCGACAGCGTGTTCCAGAAACTATAGGCGACGCGCCAGGCGTGACCGCATTCACCGACCACGATGCGCTTGACGCCAAGTTCCAGCGCGGCGTCGCGGATCCGCATCGCGACCTTGCGCATGACATCGTAGTTGGCGCTAAACAGGCCAAAGTTGGCGGCTTCCGATGCGTAGCTGGACAGGGTCCAGCTGGTGCCGGCGGCGTGGAAGACCTTGGCGTAGCCGATCAGCGACTCCACATGCGGCTCGGAGAAGAAATCGGCCGAAGGCGTGATCAGCAGCACCTCGGCGCCCTTCACGTTGAGCGGCATCTTCACTGCCACGCCAGTATCGGCCTCGATGTCCTCTTCCAGGCCTTCCAGCGTATCTGCCAGCGCGGGACCGGGCAGGCCGAGGTTGTTGCCGATCTTCATGACCTTGCCGAGGATTTCGTTCGAATACTTCTGGCCCAGGCCGACGTGACTCAGGATCTCGCGACCGGCCATGGTGATTTCAGCGGTATCGATGCCATACGGGCAATACACCGAGCAACGACGGCATTCGGAGCACTGGTAGTAGTAGGAGTACCAGTCGTCCAGCACTTCCCGGGTCAAATCCTTGGCGCCGACCAGCTTGGGGAACAATTTCCCGGCGGGAGTAAAGTACCGACGGTAGACTTGGCGCATCAGATCCTGGCGCGCCACCGGCATGTTCTTCGGGTCGGAGGTGCCCAGATAATAGTGGCACTTGTCGGTGCACGCGCCGCAGTGCACGCAGGCATCCAGAAAGACCTTCAGCGAACGGTACTTGCCAAGCAGGTCGCCCATCTTGTCGATGGCGCGCTCTTTCCAGTCCTCACCCAACTCGCCAGTGTAGCCGAGGAATTCCTGAATCGGTGCATTTGCAGGAAATGTCCTGGCATGCGACATCACGCCTTCCCGAAGCTTGGGAACCTCGATGTCGCTTTTTATTTCCGGAATATCAAAATCAGCAACAGCCACTTGAGTGTCCTCTGTCCGTACTTAAGGTTCGTTATTCAAGCTCAACGAATCAGTTGTTCTGATCGAGCCGCGCCGCCCATGCCGCGACGTGACGACGCTCGCGCGGGTTGTCAACCTGATTGCGCGTCGGACTGAAGAACAGACCGGGTGCGTGCAGCAACTTGCTGATCGGGAAAATCACCATCAACAGGGCCACCAGGGCCAGGTGGACCAGCAGGATCGGATCTTGCGGAACCGGCTGGACGTCGAAATACATCAAGCCAAGGAAAAACGCCTTCAGCGCCACGATATCGGTATGCACCACAAAGGTCATCAGCATCCCGGACAGGCCGATCGCGATCAGCAGCAGCAGCATCAGGTGATCCGAAGGGGTCGAGATGTAGCGCACGCGGTCGACCAGGAAACGACGCGCCCACAAGCCCGCGAGACCCAGCACCATCATGATGCTGGCGTATTTACCGAAGGGTTGCACGATGTTGACCCAGAACCAGACCGGCTCGGTGAAGTAGCGCAAATGCCGCGCCAACACCAAAAACAGCCCGAAATGGAACAGAAAGCCAAATATCCAGATCCATTTATTGGACTTGAACAGGGACTCGAACACCACAACCTCTTTGGCCATCCGGTACACCACACCGGTGCGCGTAGTCGGCGCGGGCGTGGTCGGGATCACCAGCGGCGCAGGCGTGCGGCTGTAATCAAAAATCTTGTAAGCCAGGCCTATCACCAGCAACAACGTGGCGATATAGAACAGCCCCGCATAAATCATCGTCACAATAGACAACTCGATCCCCTAACAACGTTCTGTTTCCGAATCAAACGCGGCGGCTGAGAGTAGCCACGGGATTCGATCGGGAAACACATCCTGAGACTCGGAATCGCCCCAGCAGCAAAGCCGGGACGATCCGACAGGATCAAACCTTAAATACAGCCAGTCGGCTTGGGCAGGCCAGCAATCTTACAAGCCTGCTTGGCGGGGCCGTAGGGGAACAACTCGTACAGGTACTTGTTGTTGCCTTTATCGGGTCCAAGCTTCTTGCCAATAGCCTTGGTCAGCACGCGCACCGCGGGTGCAATCTGATATTCGGCATAGTACTCGCGGAGAAAATTGACCACTTCCCAGTGGCTCTCGGTCAGGTCGACCTTTTCTTCGACCGCCATATACTTGGCGATGTCTTCGTTCCACTGCGACAGGTCGACCAGATAGCCTTCTTCGTCAACTTCGACTTCTTTACCGGCGATTTCTACCATGGGCATAGCAATACTCCTTCTGTTAAAAGTTACAGCCAAGATTGACAGTTGCTGTGCTCTGCGACCAGATCCACAAAACCGCCGTAATCCACGACATTGACTCCGTCCAGCACGCGCCCAGCCATACCGCGCGCCGCCAGATCAGGACCGAGTGCGTAAACCTTGAGGCCGGCCGAAGCCGCCTGGATTTTCGCCGCTGCCGCGTTACCGGTCGTCGCCGCGTACACCGCGTCCTCGATCAGTAATACAGCAGAACCTTGGGTGGCAAAACGCAGACAGCTATCCAGCGAGCTACGCTCTGCGGCCGATTTATTCACAATGTGCAGCATGTCCGGTCCCCTTAGAAGCTGATCACGACGTCTTGCTCAGCCATGAGATTCGCCATCTCATCAACCGCAAGCACCGTCACATCCACAATCAGGTCTTCCTCTGTCAGACCACGCGCATCCATCGACCCCTGATCGACATAGAGCTTCTCGATGTCGTAACCGTCAAGCGCACGGTAGGTCTTGGAGAAATCCTTGACTTCGATGCCCTTGGTGTCGATGCCCTTCAGCAACTGGTAGACACCGTCATCGGTGAAAACCATGCTCACATCCTGATCGAAAGCGGCAGTAATCAGCACCACTTCCAGACCTTCCAGCGCGTACACGGTACCGTGCGGCGCCTTGCGGTTCAGGAACATGAATTTCTTGACGACGCCTGAGCCGTCTTCCATCTCGTCCATATCGCTCATCTCGTTATTCCTTAATCACCGAACGTCACGAGACGATCGTACTGAATACCCATTTCGACCAACTGCCCCAGACCGGAAATCCGGTAGCCAGGTGCCAGGACGTCGTCGGTGATGCCGCGACGCTGTGCAGCGGCGACACACACAACCAGGTCGACTCCATGCGCGGCCGCCAGCGCGGACCAACGCGCGGAGACATTGCGGTCGTCCTGCGGGGGCGTCGCCAGCCGGGTGGAATTGTTCACGCCGTCGTGGTAGAAAAACACGCGCGGGACGGTGTGGCCCTTCTCGATCGCGTTGCGCGCGAAGAGAAAGGCGGAATCGCTGGCCTGATGGGTATAAGGCCCTTCGTTTACAAGAATGCCGAATTGCATGGCTCGTTCAAACTCCGAAAAATCCAGTCAGTTATCGTTGACGCCGCCGCAAATCTATCTGCGGCGGTCGCTCGCGGCGTCAAAAAGCTTAGAAGCGAATGTGCGTCGAAGCGTTCAGGTTGACACGACTACCACGCCAGTCATCGATGTGATACTTGGTGAAGGGCAGACCGGTCTTCTCGAAGAATGCAGGCCAGCCGATTCGCTCGATCCACTCGTTCATACGCTCCCACGGCTTGCCGTCAGCCTTGTAGGTGTAGAGGATCTTCTTGACCACCTCGGCCACTTCAGGCAAACGCGGCAGATTGTTCGGCAAGCCACTCGCAACCAATTTGTGGAAGGTCGGTTTGGAACGGGCATTGGAGTTTTTACCTCCAACCCAGATCGCGAACTTGGAGTGCTCGGGATCGTTGATCTGCATCGGCGGGCAAGGCGGGTAGCAGGCGCCACAGCAGATGCACTTCTTCTCGTCCACTTCCAGCGAGGGCTTGCCGTTCACCAGCGCGGGGCGAATCGCAGCCACCGGGCAGCGCGCAACGACCGACGGGCGCTCGCACACGTTGGCGACCAGATCGTGGTTGATCTTTGGCGGCTTGGTGTGCTGCATGATGATGGCGATATCCGCCTGGCCACCGCAGTTGATCTCACAGCAGGAAGTCGACAGCTTGACGCGGTTGGGCATCTCGTGGGCGATGAACTCCTCGTACAACTCGTCCATGACCGCCTTGGCCGCACCCGACGCGTCGCTACCCGGGATATCGCAATGCAGGAAGCCCTGGGTGTGCGCAATCATCGACACCGAGTTGGCCGTGCCACCGATCGGGTAGCCCTTGTCGTTCAACTCTTTGATCAAGGGCTCGACCTTGGACTCGTCGGACACCATGTATTCGATGTTGGAACGGATGGTAAAACGCACGAAACCGTCAGCGTACTTGTCGGCGATGTCAGCCAGCTCGCGGACCGAGTAGTGATCCAGCTGGCGCGCCGTACCGGCCTTGACGGTCCAGATCTCGTCGCCGGATTCGGCGCGATGATAGAGAACACCCGGCTTCGGATGGCTGTGGAAGGCCCACTTGCCATAGTTCTTCACCATCACGGGGTGCATGTAGGGCATCGGGTCCGGTGCGCCGGATTCGATAGGAGGACGCAGTTCTGCCATGTTTTTTCTCCAACTGATTTAATGCACGAACCCCGGCTCTCGCCAAGGCCCGCGGTAAACGAAACTCAAGCAGCAGTCGATGATTGCTTGTACTCGTTCCACTTCTCGACCTGCTCGTCCCAGTCGTCGGAACGGAAGTAGGGGTTGGCACGCGGCTCGCTGATCATGTTGGGATCGACCGGAATATCCATGCCTTCGAGGAAGTTGGCCATCCCGATACGCTCGATCATTTCGCCGGTGCGCTCGTGCTCGAGGGCGTTTTCAGCAAAGAAATCGATCGCGTTACGCGCCAGTTCATTCAGCCTTTCAAAATCCTCATCGGACTCGAGCTTCATGAACGGAACCACCACCGTACCCATCGTGGCACCGATTTTCAGCACGCTCTTGCCACCGATCAGGATGGTGACGCCCTTATCCAGACCAGTACGCAGGCCGCCGGGAATGACGTTCAGACAGTGCATGCAGCGGACGCAGTTCTTGTTGTCGATGCACAGGGTGTTGCCATCACCGAGGTTGGCAGCGGACACGTGCTCGCTGGCCTGGAACTTGTCGCTGGGCACCAGGGTAATAGCCTTGGTCGGACACTTGCTGATCACGTCGTTGACCAGGTCGTTCATGCCATGAACCTTGTAGTAGTCCCGAACCTGCTCCTCGTTGACGCGAATGTTGTCGCGCCAGGTGCCAATCGTTGCAAAGTCGGAACGCTGGATCGCGTTGACGCAGTCGTT
>JACDJC010001290.1_pt1 | contig 22643 bp, 24 predicted proteins | sample 7454191 | NCBI WGS metagenome assembly JACDJC01 (sample SAMN14253291, study PRJNA609438) | sludge metagenome | isolation source: sludge after 25d culture with pyrite and EDTA | collected 2018-12-20 | reverse complement strand
TTCGTAAACGGCGCGCGCGGCCTGGTCGAAGCGGTAGGCGGCGAAGGCGTCGTGCACGTCGCTGACGGCCTGCTGCAGACGAGCCTCGATCCAGTGGTCGGCGTCGGAGTGATCATATGAGTCCTCTGCTCCGGCCTTGGGCAGAAAATCGTGGCCTTCGAGGTTCATCAGCGCGAAGCGGGTCGCGTTCCACAGCTTGTTGCAGAAGTTGCGGTAGCCTTCGGCGCGCTGCAGGTCGAATTTGATGTCGCGGCCGTGCGTGGCCAAACTCGCGAAGGTGAATCTCAAGGCATCGGTGCCGTAAGCGGCGATGCCCTCCGGGAACTCCTTGCGGGTGCGCTTTTCGATACCGGCGGCCTGCTTGGGATTCATCAAGCCCTGGGTGCGCTTGGCGACCAGATCATTCACGGCGATGCCGTCGATGAGGTCGATCGGATCGAGCACGTTGCCCTTCGACTTGCTCATCTTCTGGCCTTCGGAATCGCGCACCAGACCGGTGACATAGACTTCGCGGAAGGGCACTTTGCCGGTGAGGTGCTTGGACATCATCACCATGCGTGCGACCCAGAAAAAAATGATGTCGAAACCGGTGACCAGCACCGAGGTCGGCAGGAATCGTTCGAGTTCCGGCGTTTGTTCCGGCCAGCCCAGCGTCGAGAACGGCCACAGCGCGCTCGAGAACCAGGTGTCGAGGACGTCGTTATCCTGCGTCAACTTGCCGCCACCGGCCTGCTTTTTGGCTTCTTCTTCGGTGTGCGCGACGTAGAAATTACCGTCGGCGTCATACCACGCCGGGATGCGATGACCCCACCACAGCTGGCGCGACACGCACCAGTCCTGGATGTTTTCCAGCCACTGGCGATAGGTGGTGGCCCAGTTCTCCGGCACGAATTTCAGTTCGCCCGAATCGACTACGGCGAGGCCCTGCTTCGCCAGGCCTTCCATGCTCATGAACCACTGGTCGGTGAGCATCGGCTCGATCACCGCGTGGCTGCGGTCGCCGCGCGGAATCATCAGCTTGTGCGGCTTGGCCGATACCAGCAGACCTTTCGCCTGCAGTTCGTCGAGCAGCTTCTGGCGCGCGTCGTAACGGTCGAGTCCCTGGTATTCGGTCGGGCAGAGATCGTTCATTTTGGCGTCGAGCGTGAGCACGCCGATCGCCACCAGTTTGTGGCGCTGGCCGACCTGCCAGTCGTTGAAATCGTGCGCCGGAGTGATCTTGACCACGCCGGTGCCGAATTCGCGGTCGACGTAGTCGTCGGCGATGATGGGGATGCTGCGTTCGGCGATCGGCAGGCGCACCTGCTTACCGATGAGATGCGCATAGCGCTCGTCATCCGGGTGCACCGCGACGGCGGTGTCGCCGAGCAGGGTTTCCGGACGGGTGGTGGCGACCGTGAGCGAGCCGCTGCCATCCTCCAGCGGGTAGCTGATCTCCCAGAGGAAGCCGTCTTCCTCGCTGCTGACGACTTCGAGATCGGATACTGCGGTTTGCAGTACCGGATCCCAGTTCACCAGCCGCTTGCCCCGATAGATCAGCCCTTCGCGGTAGAGCCGCACGAACACCTCGGTGACGGCCGTCGACAGGCCGGCGTCCATGGTGAAGCGTTCGCGGCTCCAGTCGGGACTGGTGCCGAGCCGCCGCATCTGACGGGTGATGGTGGAGCCGGAATGCGCCTTCCAGTCCCAGACTTTTTCCAGGAACTTCTCGCGGCCGAGGTCGTGGCGCGAGACGCCCTGCGCGTCGAGCTGGCGTTCCACCACGATTTGGGTCGCGATGCCGGCGTGGTCGGTGCCCGGTTGCCACAGCGTGTTGTCGCCCATCATCCGGTGATAGCGGGTGAGGGCATCCATCAGCGTGTGCTGGAAGGCGTGGCCCATGTGCAAGGTCCCGGTGACGTTGGGCGGCGGTAGCAGGATGCAGTAGGCGGGCGCGCCGGGGGTGTCGCCGGCCTTGAAGTAGCCGGCGTTTTCCCACTGCGCGTACCAGCGCGTTTCGATGTCAGCCGGTTCGAAGGATTTGGCGAGTTCCATGGCGTGCGGGCAAAGCGGTGATTATCCCAAAAAAGCCTTGGGACAAGTCCAAAAACCCGGGATAAATCCCAAGAATGCGGCCGACGGCGAGTTTAGCTTGAGGGATCGCGCGGTTGCTTGAGCTTCTCGGCGATGGCATCGCGGACGATTTCTCGTACGTTGACATCAAGCTGGCTGAGCAGGCTGGCCACGGTCTGGTCGAGGTTTTTCCGCAGTTCGGCCGCGACCTGTTTTTCCATCACTTCGGACAGACGCGGCGCCAGTTCGCTCATGAGTTGTTCGGCCAGGGTGTCGGTGACGATCGGGGACGGCTCGATAGCCATAGCGGGTTCGGGTTGCCGGGCGGAAGGTTCGGCGGGAGGCTGTTGCGTGACCCTGAGTGAAGTGGCCACCGGGCTCGCGGGTGGCGGGCAACCGCGTTCGATCACCTGAGTCAGCACCGGCAACCAGGCATTGGGCGGCGGGGCGCCGGGAGCTTCGGTCGTGGCAACGGTGGGGGCCACCGCGGTGTCAGCTTCACCGCCGCCGCGATGCTTTTTGAGCAGCGCGTCCATTTTGCTCAATGGGTCCAGTTGTCCGGATACGGGGCTGTCGCTCATGGGTGCTTCCTATCCGGCGTGCGGGCGCAGATCGTGGGTTTTCAGGGCGTAGCCGCGCGCCTGGTAAAAGCGGTAGCGCTCGCGGCCCTGTTCGCGCCCGGCGTCGTCCAGACCGACGATTTCGACCAGGCGTTCGAAGCGGGCGAAGGCGGGCGGCTGATCATGGTGCAGGTTGATCATGACGTGGGCGCTGCGCAGTGCATCGGCGTCGGCGCCGATCAGCACCGGGGTTTCACCCGCCAGCGGGTCGTGATCGCGGCAGTGTGGCACGAAGCCGGTCGCCGGTGTAGTCCACAGCAGACGGTCGATGGCGTCGGCCGCGGTCGGATCGGGGGCGTAAATCATCACCTGCCTGCCCTGGCCGTATGCCTTGGCAGCAACCCGGCGGGCGACGTCGAGGCGATTTTCGGCAAATGTGTAGAAGATGATTTCGGTCACTGTTGCGGACTTACTTCTGCGTGCGGTTCAGCAGAAAGTTCACCAACAACGATACCGGGCGCCCGGTCGAACCCTTTTTCTCGCGTCCGCCGATCCAGGCGGTGCCGGCGATGTCGAGGTGGGCCCAATGGTATTTCTTGGCGAAGCGCCACAGGAAGCAGGCGGCGGTGATGGAGCCTGCCGGGCGGCCGCCGATATTGGCGATGTCGGCCAGACTGCTTTTCAGTTGGTCCTGATAGTCGTCCCACAGCGGCATGCGCCAGACACGGTCCCAGGCATGGCTGGCGGCCTGCTCGATTTCACGCGCCAGCGGGTCGTGGTTGCTGTAGAGCGCACTGGGATGGGCGCCGAGCGCAATCACGCAGGCGCCGGTCAGGGTCGCCACGTCGATCACCGCGTCGGGTGCGAAGCGTTCGGCATAGGTGAGCGCATCGCACAGGATCAGGCGGCCTTCGGCGTCGGTGTTGAGGATTTCGATGGTCTGGCCGGACATCGAGGTGACGATGTCCCCCGGCTTGTTGGCATTCGCGTCGGGCATGTTCTCGCAGGCGGGGATGAGGCCAATGACATTCAGCTTCAGCCCCAGTTCACCGATGGCGCGGAAGGTGCCGATGACGGCGCCGCCGCCGCTCATGTCGTAGTTCATCTCGTCCATTTCGGCCGGCGGTTTCAGCGAAATGCCGCCGGCATCGAAGGTGACGGCCTTGCCCACCAGCACCACTGGCTTGTCGCCCTTGGCGCCGCCCTGGTGCTTCAGCACGATGAAGCGCGGCGGCTTGTCGCTGCCCTTGCCGACCGACAGGAAGGCGCCCATGCCGAGTTTTTCGCAGGCGGCGTAGTCGAGAATATCGCAGCCGAAGCCGTGGGTTTTCGCCAGTTTCTTCGCTTCGCTCGCCAGGTACTCGGGGGTGCAGATGTTGGATGGGGTGTTGCCGAGGTCCTTGGCATGGTTGATGCCGTGCGCAATCGCGAGCCCGCGCACCAGCCCGGCCTCACCGAATTTGAGTTCGCCGCGCCGCGACACCGCCAGGATCACCCGCTTGAGGCGGCGGCGGGTTTCGTCCGGCGCGCTCTTCAACTGGTCGAACCGATACAGCGCATCATGTGCGCTGATCACAGCCTGTTCGACATTCCAGCTGACATCGCGTTTCTTGACCGGGATTTCGCTGAGGGTGATGACGGCTTCCATCGAGCCGGTGTCACGCAGGGTCTTGACGGTGCGGCCAATGGCGTCGCGATAGGCTTTTTCGTGGAAATCACGTTCCTTGCCGAGACCGACCAGCAGCACCCGGTCGGCCAGAATGTTAGGCACCCGGTGCAGCAGCAGGGTACTGCCGGCCTTGCCTTCCATGTCGCCGCCACGCAGGATCTCCGACAGATAGCCGTCGCTGGCGCGGTCGATCTCGATCGCCGGACCCGACAGCTTGCGGCTTTCGAACACGCCGACGGCCACGCAGGCGCTGCGCTGCTTTTCGGGCGCACCACTTTTTATGCTAAATTCGAGTTCGATTTCCTTGTTTTCCATGTCTGTGCTCAAAAAAATACGATTTGCCGCTGCGTCGCCGGCAGGCGGCGCCAGTTGGAGGGGTGCGTCGAGGATCGACGTTGCCGGGTCGACGATTATTGGCGCAGGCGCGGCAGAATGTCAAAAATCCGTTCGCCCGGCGAGCGGTATCCGCTTGTCCTGATGCTCTATCGCCGCACGCTGACCCGCGAAATGGGGCTTGCCACCAGTGCCGTGCTGACGGTGCTGATTGCAATCGCCCTGGTGGTGCTGTTCATCCGCCTGCTGGGCGATGTGGCGCGCGGTGAACTCGCCAACGAGGCGGTGTTCGCCTTCCTCGGCTTTTCGCTGCTGTATTTCCTGCCGGTGTTGATGACAATTGCGCTGTTCGCCGGGGTGCTGCTGCCCTTGTCGCGCATGTGGCGGGATAGCGAAATGGTGATCTGGTTCAACGCCGGTCTGTCGCTCACGCAGTGGCTGCGGCCGGTGCTCGCCTTCGCGGTGCCGTTTTCGATGGTGATCCTGCTGTTGACGCTGGTACTCAATCCCTGGGCCCAGGCCAAGAAATACGAATACCGGCAGGATTTGCGCAGCCGCAGTGAAGGCGCATTGGTGGCGCCCGGACTGTTCATCGAATCCAGCGCGGGTCAGCGCGTCTACTTTGTCGAGTCGCTCAATCCGCTGACCGGCATCGTGCGCAATGTGTTCATGCAATCCCGCATCGACGGTCAGCTGGGTCTGGTGGTCGCCCGCGAAGGTAGTTACAGCGAGCTGCCCGATGGCTCGCGCTATCTGGTGTTCAAGGATGGTCGCCGTTATGAAGGCGTTCCCGGTCAACTCGATTACCGGATCGTGCAGTTCGAACGCTACTGGATGCGGCTCGATCCAGCTGCCGTCGGCAGCAAGGAAACCGGGGTCCGGCAGGCACCGCCGGGCGAGTTGATCGCCGACGCCTCGCCGCAGGCGCTCGCCGAATTGCTGTGGCGGGTGGGGGTGCCGATGTCGGCGCTGATCCTCGCGGTCATGGCCATCCCGCTCAGCTTCGTCAACACGCGGGCGCGCCGTTCCTACGGCCTGGTGTTCGCCTTGTTGTTGTATTTCATTTACAACAACCTGCTGTCGCTATCGCAGGCGTGGGTGGCGCAGGCCAAGCTCAATCCCTGGGCCGGAATGTTTTCCTCGCACCTGTTGATGCTGGCTGCGGTGTTTGCGCTGTTCTATCTGCGAACGCGGCAGCCTGCCCCGCGCTGGTGGCGGTCATGAGCCTGCTTGCGCGCTATTTGTCGGGACAGGTGCTGGCGGCGTCCGGGTTCGTGCTGCTGGCCCTGCTGGTGCTGTTTGCATTTTTCGATGTGATCCAGGAACTCGGCAAGCTGGGCCGCAACAACTATGGGCTGGGCCAGGCGGTGGTGGTGGTGCTGCTTAGCATTCCCGGCCATCTGTATGAAATCCTGCCGGTGGCAGCGCTCATCGGCACCCTGTTTGCGCTGTCGCGGCTGGTGGGTAATTCGGAATACGCCGTGATGCGCGTGTCGGGGCTGTCCAACTGGCGGGTGGCGGGTTATTTCTCGCTGATCGGGGTGGTGTTGTCGCTGCTGGTGCTGGTGCTCGGTGAATACGTCGCGCCATGGTCCGAACAGGCGGCGCAACGCTACAAGCTGTCGGCCACCCGCTCGGTGGTGGCGCAGCAGTTCCGCTCGGGCCTGTGGGTCAAGGACGGCAGCACCTTTATCAATGTGCGCGAGGTGATGCCCGACAACACGCTGCGCGGGATCGAGATTTACGGCTTCGACAGCGACGGCAGTCTTGGCTGGATCCGTGCGGCCGAGCAGGGCAACTGGCGTGGCGATCAGACGTGGGACCTGCAGCAGGTGGTGGAAACCCGCTTCACTGACGACGGGATCAGTGCCGTGCACAATGTGCATCAGGATTGGCGGTCGGTGCTCTCGCCCGATATTCTCGGGGTGCTCCTGATCGCGCCGGAAAAGATGTCGGCGCGCACCCTCTGGCGCTACGTCGCGCACCTGAAGGAAAACGGCCAGAAAGCCGCCCGTTACGAACTGGCGCTGTGGTCGAAATTCATCAGCCCGTTCGTCATTCCGATCATGATGCTGATCGCAATGCCGTTTGCAATTCAGGGACCGCGCGCCAGCGGCACCAGCAGCAAGATGTTCATCGGCATCCTGGCCGGGCTCGGCTTCCATTTGCTGAGCCGGCTGTTCGGCCACCTGGGTTTATTGAACGACTGGCCGGTCGTGCTGGTGTCGATGCTGCCGCTGCTGATCTTCCTCGCCATCGCGCTGCTGGGGATCCGGTGGGTGGATCGGCGCTAGACATGTTGCCGCAGCGACTGGCAGCCTGCCTGCTGGCCAGCGCGCCCGCAGACAAGGTCGCCTGTGTGCATGCGCTGCAGGCGGACTGGCAGGGCGGACGTCTCGACCCCGCAATCGATGCCGCGCGCGCCCCGATCGACCGGCCGGGCCAACCGGACAGGCCGCTGCTGGTTGCTCCGCAGCAGCTGCCGCGGCGCCGGGTCGATACGCTCCCCGGTCGCGCCGCGCTGGTGCATGCGCTGGCGCACATCGAATTCAACGCCATCAACCTGGCGCTCGACGCCGCCCATCGCTTTGCCGGCATGCCGCCCGAGTATTACGCCGACTGGTTGCAGGTGGCGGACGAGGAGGCGCTGCACTTCGATTGGCTCAACACCCATCTGGCGAGCCTCGGTCATGGTTATGGCGATTTTTCAGCGCACACCGGACTGTGGGACATGGCGCTGAAAACTGCACACGATCCGCTGGTGCGCATGGCGCTGGTGCCGCGGGTGCTGGAAGCGCGCGGGCTCGACGCCACACCGCTGATCGTCGGCAAGCTGAAAGCGGTGAACGACACCCGTCTGGTCGAGATTCTCGCGGTCATCGAACGCGACGAGATCGGCCACGTCGCCATCGGCAGCCGCTGGTTCGGCTGGCTGTGCGTGGCGCGTGGCGTGGCACCCGAGACGACGTTTCGCCAGTTGCTGATCGATTACGATGCGCCGCCGCTGAAACCGCCGTTCAATCTGGCGGCGCGCCGAGCAGCCGGGTTCAGCGAGCCGGAGCTGGACTGGCTGGGCTCGCTCTGAGGCTCACAAACCGAGGGTGGTGGTACTCACGCTTGCCGGAGAACGCTGCCACATCGCCTCAAAACTCTGGTTCAACGGGACGCTGCGAGGTGCGTCGTCGAGGTGCAGCGTTCCGGGCAGCGCCGCCTTGTCGGCGCGCAGCACCACGCCGTGACGGTCGGCCAGGACAAAGGCCTGCTCGGGGCGCGGCGCCAGCGGATCGGCCTGGCGGATTTCGATGACATGCCCAAAGTCGCGCAACAGTTGCATCAGGCGCGGGTGATCGCGGGCGACGCGGTGGATTTCGTCGAGCAGCAGTTCGATCCGCCGCCCGCCTCCGGCGACGCACAGCGCGCGCAGACTGGTATGGCGCGGCAGGTGGTCGATGTCGAACAGGCCCAGATCATGGTCATACAGACGCAGCTGCCGCGGGGCGGTGGCGAGCAGGGCATCGAATGCCGTCTGGAATTCGGTGGGGGTTTCAAAGGCAGTCATGGGGTGTCGATCTCCAGCCATCCGGCTTCGTTCCAGGGATAAAAACGCGCATCGAACGCCGCGCTACATGGCAGCGCGAGCCGGCGCCGGTTGGCCAGCTGCTGCACAGCGGCGGGCGCTTGTGCCAGACCTCACGCAGGAAACGGGTAGGGCCCAGGCCGCCGAACAGGATTTTTGTCATGAAAATAATTATAACGATGCAGCCGGTTTTGCCCTGTTAGAATGTCGCCGGAAAAACAGGTTGCGGAGCCGCCCATGCTGAAAGTAGGAGATCGCGCGCCGGATTTTTCCAATCCGGATGCGGATATGAACATCGTCGAGCTGTCCCAGTTTCGGGACAGGACGCTGGTGCTGTATTTCTATGTGCGTGACGACACGCCCGGCTGCACCACCGAGGCGATCGAGTTTTCAGAACTGGAAAACGACTTTGCCAAACTGGGCGCCGTGGTGCTCGGGGTGTCGCGCGATGACTGTATCAAACACGGTGAATTTCGCGACAAGCACGGCATCAGCGTGCCGCTGCTGGCCGACAAGGATCAGACGACCTGTCAGGCCTATGGCGTGCTGCAGGACAAGGAGGTGGACGGCGTGATGCGTAAAAGCATGCTGCGCTCCACCTTCGTCATCGACAAACAGGGCGTCATCCGTCACGCGCTGTACGGCGTTTCCAGCCGCGGCCATGCGGCAGAAGTGCTCCAACTGGTAAAGGAACTCAAGTGAATATTGGCAAGGACACCGTGGTCACCCTCACCTATGTCGTCCGCGACATGGACGGCAAGCTGCTGGAAGAAAGCGAAGAGCCGGTCAGCTACCTGCATGGCGGCTACGACAACATTTTCCCGCTGGTGGAAGAAGCGCTGGAAGGCAAGGCAGTAGGCGAAAAGATCGATCTCAAGCTGCAGCCGGTCGATGCCTTCGGCGAGATGGATGAAAACCTGGTGCGGCTGGAGCCGCGCGACGCTTTCCCCGCCGACATCGAGATCGGTATGCAGTTCGTCGGTGCGCCGCTCGAGGGTGGCGAGGAACTGCTTTACATGGTGACCGATATCGCCGAGGACAAGGTGGTGGTCGACGGCAATCATCCGTACGCCGGACAGGCCGTGCATTTTCAGTGCGAGGTGGCCGAAGTGCGTGCGGCGACCCCGGACGAGGTGTCGCACCGTCATGCGCATGGCGCCCACGGCCACCACCATCACTGATCCGGTGGCGTCAGGCTGCTAAAATACCCGGCCAACCTGTTTCTGTGACAGCGTGATTAAAGACCACCGATGAAAACCACCTTCCTCGACTTTGAGCAGCCGATTGCCGAGCTTGAAGCCAAGATCGAAGAGCTGCGTTTTGTGCAGGACGACTCCGCGCTGGATATTTCGGAGGAAATCCGTCGCCTGCAGAAAAAAAGCCAGACGCTGACCAAGGACATCTACGCCAAGCTGAATGCCTGGCAGGTGTCGCAGGTGGCGCGCCATCCGCAGCGGCCCTACACCCTCGATTATGTGCAGGGGCTGTTCACCGATTTTGCCGAACTGCACGGTGATCGGGCGTTTGCCGACGATGCCGCGATCGTCGGCGGGATGGCGCGGTTCAACGGCGAGCCGGTGATGGTGATCGGCCATCAGAAAGGCCGAGACACCAAGGAAAAGATCATTCGCAACTTCGGCATGCCGCGCCCCGAAGGCTACCGCAAGGCCCTGCGGCTGATGCGGCTGGCGGAAAAATTCAGCCTGCCGATTTTTACCTTCATCGACACCCCCGGCGCCTACCCGGGAATCGGTGCCGAGGAACGCGGCCAGTCCGAGGCGATCGCGCGCAATCTGTACGTAATGGCCGAACTGCAAACCCCGATCGTCTGCACCATCGTCGGCGAGGGCGGCTCGGGCGGTGCGCTGGCGATCGGCGTCGGCGACCGCATGCTGATCCTGCAGTATTCCACCTATTCGGTGATCTCGCCCGAAGGCTGCGCCTCGATTCTGTGGAAGAGCGCCGACAAGGCTTCGGTCGCTGCGGAAACCCTGGGCATCACCGCCGAGCGCCTGAAGGCGAACGGGCTGGTCGACCGTATCATCGAAGAACCGCTGGGTGGCGCGCAGCGTGACTGGGATGCCATGTTCCAGAATATGCGCCGCGCGCTGACCGATACACTCGCTGAACTGCGCAAGCAGTCGACCGATAGCCTGCTGCAGGCGCGTTACCAGCGTCTGCGGGCGTATGGCAGCGTCAAGCAAACAGCGCCCAAATAAAGACCTCGTCGCGGTCGTGGCGGACAGCCTCGCCCGTCATGTTGCGCTGAATCGGCGGCTGACGCTGGCATTATCGGGCGGGCTCGATTCGGTCGTTCTGTTGCACGCCCTGCTGACGCTGCGCAATACCCATCCTTTCGAACTGCAAGCGGTACACGTGCATCATGGCCTGTCGCCGCATGCCGACGCCTGGGAGAATTTTTGCGCGCGGCTGTGCGCCGCGCAGGCAGTCGAGCTGGCCTGCTATCGGGTGCAGATCGCGCGCGATGACCCCGCCGGGATCGAAGCGGCTGCACGACGCGAACGCCAGCGGATTTTTTCGACCCTGGATACCGATTTTCTCCTCACCGCGCATCAGCAGGACGATCAGGCCGAGACCTTGTTATTACAACTGCTGCGCGGCGCCGGCCCCAAGGGTCTGGCGGCGATGGCGGCGGCGCAGGCGCATCCCGGCTGGGGCGCGACGCAGCTGCGGCCGCTGCTGGGGGTGACCCGCACCGAGATTCAGGACCATGCACGAACACACGGTCTCGCCTGGGTCGAAGACGAGAGCAATCTGGACCTGCGTTATCGGCGCAACGCCTTGCGCCAGCAGGTAATGCCGCTGCTGGCGACGCATTTTCCAGGCGCCGGCGCCACCCTCGCACGCGCAGCCGCGCTGCAGGCCGATGCCGTGGAATTGCTCGACGACCTGGCGCGTATCGATGCGGCGGAGGCGATCGATCGCGATCGCCTCGACTGTGCTGCGCTGGCTGCGCTGGCTGCGCTGTCCGCCCCCCGCGCGCGCAACCTGTTGCGGCATTTCATCGAGTTGCAGGGCCAGCCCATGCCAAGTGCGCGGCGCCTGAACGAGGCGCTGCACCAATTGTGCGACGCCCGCCCGGACGCCCGCGTATGCGTCGGCATCGGCGCGGCCGAGATCCGGCGGTTCCGCGGCGGCGCCTATGTCGTGCTACCGGTGCCGATCCTGGCGGCGCCTATTCGCTGGCGCGGCGAGACCCAGCTGCGCCTGGACGGACTGGGTACGCTGCATTTGCGGCCTGCCACGGGACAGGGGCTGAGCTGCAGCCGCCTGGAAAGCGGCGACGTGACGCTCGAAACCCGCGCAGGCGGAGAGCGCCTGCGGCTGGCGCCGCGGGGGCGGCTGCGCAGCCTGAAGAACCTGCTGCAGGAGCAGGCGGTCGCACCCTGGCTGCGTGCAAACCTGCCGGTTCTCAAATGCGGCGGTGAACTCGTCTGGGCGGCCCGCATTGGCTGTCACGCTGACTGGCTGGCGACTACCGACGAGCCGGGACTGGTCCCGGAGTGGGATCCGGCGCGGTAAGAAAACCGCCGTCTGCGGCAAGACAGGCGATCTTCCGCGTGCTATCCTAGCGGGCTGATTTTCATGGTTTTTTGAACTTTTTCCCTCGTTTCTCTGGAGCAATTACATGGCTGTTCAGCGCACTTTTTCCATCATCAAACCCGATGCCGTCGCCAAGAACGTGATTGGCAAGATCGTCAGCCGCTTCGAGACCAATGGTCTCAAGGTGGTGGCGTCGAAAATGAAGCATCTGTCGCGTCAGGAAGCCGAAGGTTTTTACGCCGTGCATAGGGAGCGTCCTTTCTTCAAGGATCTGGTCGACTTCATGGTGTCGGGACCGGTGGTGCTGCAGGTACTGGAAGGCGAGGACGCGATCGCCAAAAACCGTGAGCTGATGGGTGCGACCGACCCGAAGAAGGCCGACGCCGGCACCATCCGTGCCGACTTCGCTGAAAGCATCGACGCCAATGCGGTGCACGGTTCCGATGCTCCGGAAACCGCAGCGATCGAAATTGCCTACTTCTTCCCCGCCAGCGAAGTCTACGTCGGCCGTTAAATTCGTATCGATGCCGCAAAACCTGCTCGATCTCGACCTGCAAGGACTGTCTGCCTGGTTCGCCGACCTCGGCGAGAAGCCGTTTCGCGCCCGGCAGGTGTTCCACTGGGTGCATCAGGCAGGGCTCGCCGATTTTGCGCAGATGACCGACATCGCCAAAAGCCTGCGCGAGAAACTGCAGCAGCAGGCGGTGGTGCAGGCGCCGGTGATCAATTATGCCCATGCTTCTGCAGACGGCACCCGCAAGTGGCTGTTTGACGTCGGGGTCGCCAACGGCATCGAAACCGTATTCATTCCCGAAGACGACCGCGGCACCCTGTGCGTGTCGTCGCAGGTGGGCTGTGCGCTCGAGTGCACCTTCTGCTCGACCGGGCGACAGGGGTTCAACCGCAACCTGACGGTGGCCGAGATCATCGGCCAGCTGTGGGTGGCGCATCACAGCCTGAAGGCCGAGCCGAACCGCACCATCGGAGAGATCTCCGCACGCCCGGTGACCAACGTGGTGATGATGGGCATGGGCGAGCCGCTGGCGAATTTCGAAAACGTCGTGACCGCGCTCGGCATCATGCTCGACGACCACGCCTACGGCCTGTCGCGGCGGCGGGTGACGGTCTCGACCTCGGGGCTGGTGCCGGCGATGGACCGCCTGGCCGAGCGTTGCCCGGTAGCATTGGCGGTGAGCCTGCACGCGCCCACTGACGCGCTGCGCGACCAGCTCGTTCCGATCAACCGGAAATATCCGCTTGCGGAGCTGATGGCGGCGTGTCGGCGCTATCTGGTGCACGCGCCGCGCGACTTCATCACCTTCGAGTACGTGATGCTGGCCGGGGTGAACGACCAGCCCGAACACGCGCGCCAGCTGATCGAGCTCACCCGTGATGTGCCGTGCAAATTCAACCTCATTCCGTTTAATCCGTTCCCGGATTCCGGTTATGAAAAACCGCGCGCGGAACCGATGCGCGTGTTCCGCCAGATCCTTCAGGATGCGGATTATGTGGTGACCACGCGCAAGACCCGCGGCGACGATATCGACGCGGCCTGTGGTCAACTGGCGGGCAGGGTGGCCGACAAGAGCGGGCGGGTGATGAAAAGAATGCACAAGGAGGCGGCGTGAAGAAATGGATGGGCATGCTGGCAGCGGCGGTGCTGCTCTCGGGCTGCGCGGTGCAGCCGACGGAGAGTGGCAGCGGCGTCGTCGCCAGCGCAGCCGACAGCGAAAGCCGTCAACGCGCGCGGGCCTTTACCGACCTTGCCGGGGCCTATTTTTCGCGGGCGCAATACAAGATCGCGCTCGACGAGCTGCGCAAGTCGATCACCGCCGACAGCCGCTTCGGCCCAGCCTACAACGTCTATGGCCTGATCTACATGGAGCTGACCGAGGACAAGCTGGCCGAGGAAAACTTCCGCCGTGCGATCGAGCTGGATCGAAGCGACTCCGAAGCACGCAACAATTTCGGCTGGTTTCTCTGCACGCGCGGTCGTTATGACGAGGGCCTTGAGCAGTTCAGTACCGCGCTGCGCAATCCGCTCTACCCGCGGCCTGAGCAGGCGATTGCCAATGCCGGGCTGTGCGCCGAAAAGAAGGGCGATCTCGCACTGGCCGAGGCCAACCTGCTGAAATCGCTCAAGCTGCAGCCCGACAATCCGAATACCGTTCTGAAACTGGCCGGACTGTATTTTCGTCAGGATCGGCTGGCCGAGGCGCAGCGCCAACTGGGCCGCCACGCCGAACTGGCGCCGCCGACCGCAGAAAGCCTGTGGCTGGGCGTGCGACTGGAACGCAGGCTGGGCGACCGTGCCCAGGAAGCGGCCTACGGTCTGCAGCTGCGCAAGCGTTTTCCCGATTCGAGTGAAACGCGACAACTGCTGACGGGGCAATACGAATGAGCGAAGGCGACCAGCCCACGGTTGGACAGATTCTGCGCGAGGCCCGTCAAGCTCAGGGCCTGACGCTGGAAGACGTTGCGATGCGCTTGCGCCTGATGCAACGCCAGATCGATGCGATGGAGACCGACGATTTCGAAAGCCTGGGTGAGCCGGTGTTCTCGCGGGGCTTCGTGCGCAATTACGCCCGCTTGCTGGAACTCGCGCCGGAAGCGCTGCTGGCGCAGATGGAAGGCGCGCCCGAGGAGCCGGCTACGGTGAGCCATGCTGAGCCGCCGCTGCCGCGTTCCTGGCTGACTTCACCGTGGTTGATCCTGTTTCTGCTCGGCCTGTTGGTGGTGGTGGCGGTACCGGTGGCGCTGTATTTGTGGCTCAACAGCGAAGTGGACGAAAATCCGGCCCATCCCGTGCCGATGGCGCAATCGCAGCCTGGCCCGGCGGCGGTGACCCCGTCCACCAGCGCAGAACCGGTTGCGCCGTCTCCAGCGGCACCGCTGGAGACGGCAACCCAAACCGCCGATCCCGCCGAAGCTCGCGCAGCCGCTGAACCGGCCGAAGCCGGGGCGCCCGCCGTGCCGGAAACACCCGCAACCGGGAGCGTGTTGCATCTGGAATTTGTCGACGAATCCTGGGTCGAGATCAAGGACGCCAATGGCCGCATGCTGCATCGACAGCTCGACCCGGCGGGAAGCAGCGTGGATGTTCGCGGCCGGCCGCCGTTCGAGGTGCTGATCGGCAATGCCGCGCAGGTTCGGATGACGTACAACGGCCGTCCCATCGACCTGAAGCCTTTCATCGAAGTCTCGGTTGCCCGTTTCACGCTTGAAGAATAGCCACCCGGAAGAATGATGTCCCAGATTGTCCGTCGTCCCAGCCGTCAGGTAGAGATCGGTCATGTGCGAGTCGGCGGCGATGCGCCGGTCGTGGTGCAGTCGATGACCAACACCGACACCGTCGATATCACCGCCACCGTGCGTCAGGTGCAGGCACTCGCCGAAGCCGGCTCGGAACTGGTGCGCCTCACCGTCAACACGCTGGAGGCCGCAGCCGCGGTGCCGCGCATCCGCGAACGTCTCGACGCGCTGGGCTGTCGGGTGCCGCTGATCGGTGATTTTCATTTCAACGGCCACAAACTCCTGACCCAGGTGCCTGAGTGCGCGCAGGCGCTGGCCAAGCTACGCATCAACCCGGGCAACATCGGGCGCGGCAACAAGCGCGACGAGCAGTTCGCCACCCTGATCGAGGTGGCGTGCCGTTACGACAAGCCGGTGCGCATCGGCGTCAACTGGGGCAGCCTCGACCAGGCACTGGCGGCGCGGATGATGGACGACAACGCGCGCCTCGCGCAGCCGGACGACGCCGAAGTGGTGATGCGCCGGGCGATGGTTGCGTCGGCGCTGGAATCGGCGAAAAAAGCCGAGGAACTCGGCCTCGGCGGCGACCGGATCATCCTCTCGTGCAAGATGAGCCGGGTGCAGGACCTGATTTCGGTGTACCGCGATCTCGCTGCACAGTGCGACTACCCGCTGCACCTGGGGCTGACCGAGGCCGGCATGGGCAGCAAGGGCATCGTCGCCTCGACCGCGGCGCTGGCGGTGCTGCTGCAGGAAGGCATCGGCGACACCATCCGGATTTCGCTGACCCCCGAGCCGGGTGGCGATCGTACCCAGGAAGTCCGGGTCGGGCAGGAAATCCTGCAGGCGCTCGGGCTGCGCGCCTTCACCCCGCAGGTCACCGCCTGCCCCGGCTGCGGGCGTACCACCTCGACCGTGTTCCAGGAACTGGCGCAGGATATCGAGATCTACCTGCGCACCCAGATGCCGCTGTGGCGCAGTCAGCACCCCGGGGTCGAATCGATGCAGGTGGCGGTGATGGGCTGCGTGGTCAACGGCCCCGGCGAATCCAAGCACGCCAATATCGGCATTTCACTGCCGGGCACCGGCGAAGTGCCGGTCGCGCCGGTGTATGTCGACGGCGAGAAGACCGTGACCCTGAAGGGCGACCGCATCGCCGCCGAGTTCCAGGCGATCGTCGAGGACTATGTGCGGCGGCGGTATGGAGTTTGAAAAACATTTATCCACGAAGGACGCGAAGAAACGCGAAGTAAAACCGAGAAGAGCAGATTTGGGTTTTCTTCGTGCCCCTTCGCGTCCTTCGCGGATAAAAAAATGAACCCTGAGTTATGAGCAACCACAATATTCAATCCGTGCGCGGCATGAACGACAGCCTGCCCGACGCCGTCGAAAACTGGCAGGGCTTCGAGGCGATCGTTCGCGACTGGCTGCGGCGCTACGGCTACCGCGAGATGCGCACGCCGATCCTCGAGCACACCGGGCTGTTCAAGCGCGCCATCGGCGAGGTGACCGACATCGTCGAGAAGGAGATGTATACCTTCGTCGACGAGTTGAACGGCGAGTCGCTGACCTTGCGTCCCGAAGGCACGGCGTCGTCGGTGCGGGCAGTGATCCAGCACAATCTCTTGTACGACGGCGGCAAGCGGCTGTGGTACAGCGGGCCGATGTTCCGTCACGAGCGTCCGCAGAAAGGCCGCTACCGGCAGTTTCATCAAGTGGGTGTCGAAGCGCTCGGATTCGCCGGGCCGGACGTCGATGCCGAACTGATCGTGATGTGCGCCGACCTCTGGCACGCGCTCGGGATTGCGCCGACGCTGCAGCTCAACACCTTGGGCGACAGCGAATCACGGCTGCGGCATCGCGCCAAACTGATTACCTATTTCGAGGCGCACCAGGATGCGCTCGACGAGGACTCGAAACGGCGGCTGCACAGCAACCCGTTGCGCATCCTCGACAGCAAGAACCCGGCGCTGCAGGCTTTGAACGACGCGGCGCCCAAGCTGACGGACGAACTCGACGACGCGGCACTGGCGCATTTCGATGCGCTGCAGGCGCTGCTGCGCGGGAACGGCATCGCGTTCGAGATCAACCCGCGGCTGGTGCGCGGGCTGGATTACTACAACCGCACCGTATTCGAGTGGGTGACCGACCAGCTCGGCGCGCAGGGTACGGTGTGCGCAGGCGGACGCTACGACGGCCTGATCGAGCAACTGGGCGGCAAGTCGGCGCCGGCCGCCGGGTTTGCGATGGGCATCGAGCGCCTGCTGGCGCTGATGGACGCGGCGGGAACCGCACTTGCGCCGCCGCTGCCGGACGCGTATATCGTCCATGCGGGCGACGCGGCGCAGGCGTTTGCGTGGCAGGTGGCGGGCGCATTGCGCGGCGCAGGCCTCGCGACGCTGATGCATTGCGGCGGCGGCAGCTTCAAGTCGCAAATGAAGAAGGCCGATGCCAGTCGTGCCCGGCACGCGCTGATCATCGGCGACGACGAGGCGGCGGCGCAGCAGGTGACGCTGAAGCCGCTGCGCGGTACCGCCGAACAGACCCGCGTCGAACTGGCGCAGGCAATCGAAATTCTGAAACACGCATCAACTCAAAAGGCATAAACGCAATGGCAACCTACGATCTCGACGAACAGGAACGGCTGGACGAACTGAAAGCCTGGTGGAAACGCTGGGGCAACCTGGTACTGGTCGGTCTGGCGGTGGCGATTGCCGCGACGGCCGGCTGGCGCTACTGGCAGAATCGCGCCGTGACCCAGAGCCTGGAAGCTGCGAGCGTGTACGAAAACCTCACCCAGTCGCTGGCGGCTGAGGACGCCAGGGGCGCACGCGAGGCGGGGGCGATGCTGATCGAGCGCTACAAGAGCACCGCGTATGCACCGCGCGCGGCCTTGCTGCTGGCCAAGCTCAACGTCACCGCCAAGGACCTGAAAAGCGCGCAGACCCAGCTGGAGTGGGCGGTAGCCAACAGCAAGGAGCCGGCGCTCAAGGATCTGGCGCGGCTGCGGCTGGCCGGAGTGCAGCTCGACCAGAAACAATATGACGCGGCGCTGAAAACCCTGGCCGGTTCCCATAGCGACGCATTCGCCTTCCGCTTCCATGATCTGAAGGGCGACGTGCTGCTGGCGCAGGGCAAGCGGGCCGAGGCGCGTGCCGCCTACCAGGCCGGCTTCGGCAAGATGCAGGAAGACAACCCCTATCGCAATATCGTCGAACTGAAACTCGACGCGCTCGGGGGAGAGGCCAAGTGAAAAGAAGCCTGATCGTCGCCAGTCTGGCGCTGGCCCTTGCGGGATGCAGCACGGTGGGCGGCTGGTTCGGCGCCGGCCCGGTCAGGGCCAAGCCCGCCGACCTCGTCGAATTCAAGCCGAGCGTCAATCTCGTCGAAGCCTGGAAGGCCGACACCGGCGAGAGCCGGGCTTACCTGTTCAGCCCGCAGCTTGCAGGTGACGACCTGGCGGCGGCGGGCGGCAGCCGGGTGGTGCGGATTGCGATTCCCACCGGCAACACGGTGTGGCGCATCGATACCGGGGTCAAGCTCTCCGCCGGTGCCGGCGAGGGTCAGGGCCTGGTGCTGGCGGGCGGCAGCAAAGGCGAGTTGCTGGCGCTCGACTGGGTCACCGGTCAAACGCGCTGGAAAGCGGCGCTGTCGAGCGAGGTGACCGGGCGGCTGCTGGTGGTGTCCGATACCGTGATCGCACGCACCGGCGACGGCCGCGTCCATGGCCTCGCGGTGGCCGATGGCAGCCGCAGGTGGCTGTATACCCGCAATTTGCCGCCCCTGAGTCTGCGCGGATCGGGCGGCATGGTGGTGCAGGACGAGGTGCTCTACGCCGGCTTCCCCGGCGGCAAGCTGGTCGCGTTGAACGCGGCGAATGGCGCACAGCTGTGGGAAGCCACGGTCGCGCTGCCGCGCGGGGCCACCGAACTCGAACGGGTGGCCGACGTGATGGGCAATCCGGTGGCCGATGGGCGCGAGGTCTGTGCGGTTGCCTACCAGGGACGGGTCGCCTGTTTCGATCCCCGCAATGGCGAGCTGCTGTGGGCGCGCGACACCTCCAGCAACAGCGGCCTGGCGATGGACGAGCGCAACGTCTACGTCACCGACGACAAGGACGCGGTGACCGCCTACGATAAATCCAGCGGCCGTCCCGGCTGGCGGCAGGACAAGCTGGCGCGTCGCGAAGTCACCGCGCCGCTGGCGCTGGGCGCCTGGGTGGCGGTGGCCGACGGCGAGGGCTACGTGCATCTGCTGTCGGCCGACGACGGCAGTTTTGTCGCCCGTGCCAAGGTCGACAGCGGGGTGCGTGCGGCACCGGTCGACATCGGTCCGGGGTTCGCGGTGCAGACGGCCAAAGGCAGCGTCGTTGCGTTCAGACTCAAATAAACCGCGCGCCGGCTTGCCGGTGCGCAGCTAGGATAGCCATGCTTCCCACTCTGGTCCTTGTCGGGCGTCCCAACGTCGGCAAGTCCACCCTGTTCAACCGCCTGACCGGCACCCGCGATGCGCTGGTGCACGACCTGCCGGGGATGACCCGCGACCGCCATTACGGGCGTGGACGCATCGGCGACAAGCCTTATCTGGTCGTCGATACCGGCGGCCTCGAACCGGTGGCCAAAGACGGCATCATGGCCGAGATGGCACGCCAGACGCTGCAGGCCATCGACGAAGCCGACGCCATCATTTTCATGGTCGATGCGCGCAGCGGCCTCACGCAGCAGGACAAGGTGATTGCCGACCGCCTGCGCCGCGCGGCCTGCCCGGTGCTGCTCGCGGTGAACAAGGCCGAGGGCATGAATCGCGCCGTGGTCACCGCCGAATTTCACGAGCTGGGGCTGGGTGAGCCGCTGGCCATCTCCGGCGCCCATGGCGACGGCATTTCCGATCTGGTCGACGAAGCGCTGGCGCCGTTTCCCGAAGAAGAAGCCGTTGCCGACAATTTCGGCGTGCCCAAGATTGCCCTGGTGGGGCGGCCCAATGTCGGCAAATCGACCCTGGTCAACGCGCTGGTGGGCGAAGAGCGGGTAATCGCGTTCGACCAGCCGGGGACCACGCGCGACTCGATCTACGTCGAATTCGAACGCGACGGCAAACCCTACATCCTGATCGATACCGCCGGGGTGCGGCGCAGGGGCAAGGTGTTCGAGACGGTGGAAAAATTTTCCGTCATCAAGACCCTGCAGGCGATCGAGGACGCCAACGTGGTGGTGCTGGTGCTCGACGCGCAGGAGAACATTTCCGAGCAGGATGCGCATCTGGCGGGCTTCGTACTGGAAACCGGCCGCGCGCTGGTGGTGGCGGTCAACAAATGGGACGGTCTGCCGGTCGAACGACGCAACGACGTCAAGCGCGACATCGGGCGCAAGCTAGCCTTCCTCGATTTTGCCCGGTTCAATTACATTTCGGCGTTGAAGGGCAAGGGGCTCGACACCCTGCTGAAGGATATCGAAGCGGCGCACGCCGCCGCTTTCCTCAAGATGTCGACGCCCAAACTTACACGGGTTCTGGAACTGGCGGTGGAGCAGCACGCGCCGCCGAAGTCCGGACTGTTTCGTCCCAAGCCGCGCTACGCCCATCAGGGCGGCAAGAATCCGCCGGTCATCGTGCTGCACGGCAATGCGCTGGAAGGTCTGCGCGACGATTACAAGCGCTACCTCGAAAGCAGCTTCCGCAAGGCATTCAAGCTGCAGGGCACGCCGCTCAGAATCCAGATCAAGGAAGGCAGCGACAAGAATCCGTACCAGGGAAAAACACGGGCGCCGCTGACCGAAAGCGAAGCGACCCGGATGCGGCGCAAGAAACGGGTGCGGCGCAAGGTCTACGGCTCAAGCTGAGTCGGACAGACGCTCCACCCGCAAGGGGCAGGCCGTGTCTGTAAGCTGCTGAAGCAGCAACAGCCACGCTCCACCCGCAAGGGGCAGGCCGTGTCTGTAAGCTGCTGAAGCAGCAACAGCCACGCTCACTCCAGCCAGCGTACCAGATAGAACAGCTTGAAGCCTTCCGACGAACGCGCGGGGCCGCTGGCGATTGCCGCGTGGCGGTGTTTGGCGGGATCGGCGTGTGCCAGCGCCTCGGCTTCGCTGGGGTAGACCTCGACCACCCCCTCGGGGAAGCGTTTCCGCTTTTTGCCTGCGGGCGAGTAGATCACGACCGCCGAGGTGCCGACGACCCTGGATTCGACGTCAGTGAACAGGCTGCTGGCTTGGGGCACGCTGGTCTCGATCCGGCTGGGCTGGCGTGGTGTGAGTCAATGGGTTTTCTTCGGAATGCTGCTGATCTTGACGGCGTGGCTGTTCGGCGTCTCGTCGGAAAAATGCGGGCGTTCGTCCAGGGTACGGCCGGTGAGTCTGGCGAGTTCGACTTCGCGGCTGGAAATCACCATCAGGCAGTCCTTGATCCCGAGCACGGTCGGTTCCGACAGCGGGCTGGGGTCGCCGTCGCGCGGCGCGGTGTCGCGTACGATCGAGGTGAGAGTCTTGCGCATCATGCGCATGAGGCGCTGTTCGTCGTGCAGGGCTTTTTCGTCCATGGGAATACTCCGGAAACCAGCAAAGATTCGCATTGTCGGCGTCGCTTCAGGCTTCGTCAACGCAAGTCCCGGACATGCGAAGGGATAAAAAGCATGGCAGAGAGCATAAGTATTATGATGCCTTCGGCAGCCTCCGCCTGTTTTATGCTTGGAGACAGAGAAGCCGCCACATGTCAGACTCGAACGCGCCCGATCACAGCGAAGTCCGCACAATCTGCATCAATCGCATCGTGTCGAGCAAACCGGTGCTGGCAGCTACCGCGCGCAGAGTTTTTCTGCGGGGGGTGGCAGCGTTCGATGCGGGCGACCGTGAAATCCTGCCGATGCTGGAAACAATCGACCATGCCCTGTACCGGGCGAAAGCAGATGGCCGTGATCGGGTCAGGATGGCGGCGCATACCCACGTACCATGGAACAGCGCACTGCTGCGGCAGGTGGTCGCTGAAAACCGGGCCAGGCGGGCCTCGCAGGCGATCGTCGATCTGCAAACCGGCCGGGTCATCGCCGACGAGGCGCTGGCACGCATCGAGACCGCAACCGGCGAGACGATCAAAGCCAAGGATTTTGTCGACATGGTGGAAGGCCTCGGGCTCATGGCCGAAATCGATCGTCAGGTCGTGCGCGGGGTGATGGAACGCTGCGTCGCCCGCCTGAATCAGGGTGGAGTCACCGATTTCGCGCATTTCGTCAACGTCTCGCCGCAGTTTCTGGCTCGCCACGATCTGGTCGAGGAAATGCTCGGCAACGCCGTGGAATTTTGTCGGACCTGCAGCGTGACGCCGGGGCCGGTCAAACCGATCGTGGACGATTTCGGCAGCGGCTATTCGTCCTACCTGTATCTCGCGCATCTGCCGGTCAGCTTCCTGTAAATCGAGGGCTGGCTGGTGTCGAACATGCTCGGCGACCGCAAGATCGCCAATATCGTCGAAAGCCTGGCGAACTTTGCCCGCAAGGAAGGCGTACGCACCGTTGCCGAGCATGTCGAAGACGCCGAAATTGCGCGCATCCTGGCCGATATGGGCGTCGACTACGGGTACGGCTGGCATTACTGGCGCCCGCAATAGGGATGATCCTGCACTAAAATGAGAAACTGGCCGACGCTGG
>JACDJC010001287.1_pt1 | contig 22661 bp, 21 predicted proteins | sample 7454191 | NCBI WGS metagenome assembly JACDJC01 (sample SAMN14253291, study PRJNA609438) | sludge metagenome | isolation source: sludge after 25d culture with pyrite and EDTA | collected 2018-12-20 | reverse complement strand
GTTACATCGAAGGCCTCATCTTCCAGTCCATCTGCAACGATCTTTTTGCGAACCTTTATCTTCAATTTAAGAAAAGATTTTCCGTCATCCTCCACAGCCCATTTAAGGGGCATATGTTTTAGTTCCGACCGTGAATCAAGAAATCTTAAAAAGTCATCGACATGATGTTCGGGAACACTCATTTGTGCATTGATCCCTTCATGGGCCACATAAATTCTTCCATAACAACTAATGGCATCAAGTGCCAGATACAACTCATCCCTGAAAAGTTGCAATTCAGATATTCGGATGTAACGATAAAACGAGACAGTCTTTCTTTTGAAGTTTTCACTGTTGATCCGGGCAATCAGTTGATCTCTGCCCATACGGTTGTGTAATATCATCTTTACATGGATTTTATCAGCCGCAAATATAGTAATATCAGATATTTTTATCCTGTTTTTATAACTTTGCAATCCAAAAATGAACAGATGCAGCATGTGGATATTGTGATAGCCGGACAGGGCCTGGCAGGGACAATGCTGGCCTGGGAGCTTTGGGAACAGGATATCCCCTTCCGGATATTTGATCCGGGTGAAGGGAATCATTCTTCCATGGCGGCAGCGGGAATGTTTAGTCTGCTTGCGGCACGTCGTCTGAAGGAAATGGATTTGGCAGGCCAACAATATGAGGTCATGAAGGAAACCTTAAACAAAATTGAAAATAAGATTGGCAGGCAATTCCTGTTTGAAATTCCAACAGCGCGATTGATTGACAAGGAGGAGATTCCTCTCTGGGAAACAGCCTCAAAGGGCGATATAGCCCATCTGGTAAAAAAACTTGAACCAGAGTTCCCTGCAGAAGGCATAGTACCCGGTTTTGGTGCGGCCATTATAGAACCTTCGGGATATATTGACATTCCCGGATTATTAATTTCAATGCGTGAATGGTTAATTGTCAGCAAAAACCTTATGCTCGAAAAATTAGATTATGGGGAATTCAAGCCCATTGATGATGGGTTCATTATTAATGGGCATACATATGCCAGAAAAGTTGTTTTCTGTGACGGTCCTTCCATCACGAAAAATCCCTGGTTCAGATATTCAGACATCAGGCAGAATAAAGGAGAATGGATTGAAATTGAGGCATCAGGGCTATCTCCAGAATACATATACAAAAGGGAGATATTCATATTGCCTCTCGGAAATGCTTGTTTCAGGGTTGGAGCCACATTCAGTCATGATGAAATGGATCCAAATCCCACCATGGCAGCAAGGAAGGAACTCGAACAGAAATTAGGATCCATAATCAGTGTCCCATATCGAATAACAGGACACCGGGCCGGTATCAGGCCATCAAGCCGTAACCGACTACCGGTTGCAGAACCACACAGGGATATTCCCGGGCTGTACATTTTTAATGGGCTTGGTAGTCGGGGTGTATTGCAGGCTCCCTGGTACGCCAGAACGTTAGCAGAAAAAATAGGAAGCGAAAATATTAAAACTGAAAAACACAGGAGTCAAATCAGGTAAAATCCTCCACTCATAGAAAATTGTTTAATATTTGCTTTTATTGATTGAACATTTTGTGTTCTTTCTTTGTATTTATGATGGATTCAAAATGAGTCATACAATAACCTACGGATGGAAATAATTGTTTCAAAAATTGACAGGAACTCGTCAGATTTCATTGAGCGAAAAAAGTCATATGAAAAGCTGATGGTCGAATGGCGTTCACATCAAAAAAGAACGACAGATCGTGTTAATGAACCTGCCATGATCAAGCATATCGAACGAGGCAAATTACCAGTTCGCAGGAGGGTAACCTTGCTTACAGATCCCGGCACACCTTTCCTCGAACTTTCGTCCTTGGCTGCCATAGGTCAATATAACAACAGCTTTCCATCGGCAGGAATCATTACAGGAATAGGTATTATACACGGTAAACCTGCCGTTATTGTTGCCAATGATGCTACTGTTAAAGGAGGCACCTATGTAAAAGAGACTGTAAAAAAACATATTCGGGCGCAGGAAATTGCCATGCAAAACCACTTACCCTGTATATATTTGGTTGATTCAGGCGGTATATTCCTACCCGAACAGGCTGAATTGTTTCCTGACCGTAATCATTTCGGAAGGATATTTTTCAACCAGGCACAAATGTCGGCGGCCGGCATTCCACAAATTTCAGTGGTTATGGGATCATGTACTGCTGGGGGAGCCTATGTTCCGGCCATGAGTGACCAGACCATCATGGTACAAAACCAGGGCACCATTTTTATCGGGGGTCCACCATTGGTCAGGGCAGCGACCGGTGAAGATGTCACGGCCGAAGAACTTGGAGGAGCTGATGTACACACATCCATTTCAGGAGTTGCAGACCACCTTGCGGCAGATGATGCAGATGCAATTCGCATTTGCAGATCAATCTTCGAAACCATGCCACCGGTTATTCCATTATACCCTGAAGGTTCAATCGGACAGATTTTGGAACAATCAGAACCAGAGGACCCGCTTTATGCAGCCAACGACCTGTATGGTATTGCCCCAATCGACCTCAAAAAACCTGTTGAGGTTTATGAAATCATCGCCCGACTGACTGACGGAAGCAAGTTTCAGGAATTTAAAGAGAATTATGGCACGACCATTATTACAGGTTTTGCCAAGTTGCACGGATATCCCATTGGTATTATTGCAAACAATGGATTTCTGACATCAGAGGCTTCCCTTAAGGCTGCCCATTTCATTGAACTGTGCAATTTCAGAAAAATTCCACTTATTTTTCTACAAAACATCACAGGATTTGTTGTTGGTAAAAAATATGAACACGAAGGCATCGCACGTAACGGAGCAAAATTGATCCATGCCGTTGCAACCTCCACAGTACCCAAATTTACTATAGTGATTGGCGGCTCATACGGAGCAGGAAATTATGCTATGTCAGGCAGGGCATATGATCCTCACTTTCTTTTCATGTGGCCAAATGCCAGGATTGGAGTTATGGGCGGAGAGCAGGCATCTTCCGTTTTAAGCAATATAAGACAAGAAAAATCGGGCGTCAAAGCCTCCACCTTGGTCGAACAATTTGAAGAGCAGAGCACTGCCCTTTACAGTACTTCCCGTATATGGGATGATGGAATTATTGATCCCACGGAGACCAGAAAAATTCTTGCTTTGACGCTGTCATTATCTCTTTATAAAAAATGGAAATCTCCACAGGCGGGAATCTATAGAATGTAAAATCAGCCAGATTAGCTATGATTTCATAATAATGTTCACATGACGCAAAGTTTTGAAAATATACAATATAATATTTCCGGGAAAATTGCCAGTCTGCAACTGAACAGGCCAGAGCATCACAATGCGCTTAATCGCAAGATGGTAGAGGAAATCATTGATTTTTTCAGGAAGGTAAACGAAATAAATGAAATTCTGGTTGTGACGGTTCAGGGGACCGGAGAGTCATTCTGCGCAGGAGCTGACCTTCGCTGGATGCAAGCAGCAGTTAACCTTGATGAGCAAGAAAACCTGGCTGAAACCCGAATGCTTGCTGAGATGTTTGAAGTGATACGAACCAGCCGACCAATTGTTATCGCCCTTGCACATGGTAATATTTACGGAGGAGGTAATGGCCTTTTCGCGGCTTGTGATCTTGCCTATTGTACCTCTGGAAGCAGTTTCTCGCTAAGTGAAACCCGGATCGGGCTAGTGGCTGCTACAATAGCACCTTATTTATTGATGCGGATACGGCCCTCGAAGGTTAAGGAATTGATATTTACAGCCAACCGGTTCAATGGAAACGATGCAGAAAAACTGGGACTCGCAGATGGAAGTTTTGATTCATTTGAAGTGATGGAATATCATGTTCACCAGCAGATCTCAGTAATACTTAAGGGAGGTCCAAAATCGGTCATTGAATCCAAAAAACTGATCAACCAGCTTTCCCTTGAAGCTTTTAAACCTGAAACCTTAAACTCCCTTTCAAAAATACTTGCCCAAACGAGGACTTCGGAAGAAGCACAAAAAGGGATGCTTTCATTTATTGAAAAGAAGAGATAGCCCATGAAAATGATCAAAAAAATACTGATTGCAAACCGGGGTGAGATTGCATTGCGAATTCAAAGAACCGCCCACGATATGGGTATTCGCACGGTTGCCCTTTATACTCTTGGAGAGGAAAGGGCACCCCATGTCATGAATTCCCATGAATCAGTTTTTCTCGGGAATGGTCCTTTAAGTGAAACCTATCTCAATGTGGACAAAATTATTGATGCAGCAAAAATCACCTCGGCAGACGCCGTTCATCCCGGGTATGGATTTCTCTCAGAAAATCCGCTTCTGGCAGAAGCCTGCGATAAAAACGGAATAACCTGGATAGGCCCTACTCCGGAAACATTGAGGCTTATGGGCAACAAACTTGACGCAAAAATCTTTGCTCAAAACCTAGGAATACCTGTTTTGAATGATGTACCTATATTTTTGGATCAATTGGAAGAAACTGCCTCATCCCTACCCTATCCTGTCCTGATTAAATCGTCCCATGGCGGCGGGGGAAAAGGAATGCAAATAGTCCAAACCCCGAATGAAATGATTGAAAAAGCGACCACCGCATCCCGGATGGCACTTAACTATTTCGGTAACGGGGACATATACACCGAACCTTTTATTGTAAAGGCCCGGCACATTGAAGTGCAAATCCTTGGAGACAGTCATGGCAACCTGGTACATTTGTATGAAAGGGATTGTACTTTACAGCGCAATTACCAGAAAATAATTGAAGAGGCACCAGCCCCGGGGCTCTCTGAAAAATTGAGGGAATCAATTCTGGACAGCGCAATAAAAATAGGACATGCACTAAGATATACTGGAGCTGGTACTGTCGAATTCCTGCTTGATGAATCTGGAAGGTATTATTTTATGGAGATGAATCCCAGAATCCAGGTAGAACATCCCGTTACAGAAGAAATTACGGGAATAGATATTGTAAGGGAACAAATCCTGATTGTATCTGGAATGCCTCTATCTTTTCAGCAAAATGAGGTAAAGGTCAAAGGACATTCACTGGAGGTCAGAATTTATAGTGAAGATCCCTGGAATGATTTTGCACCCTCCACAATTCCTGTCTCTTATTTTAGTCTTCCTTATGAGGAAAACATTCGGCTTGAGACCGACCTATCATCGGAATCAAAAGAAATAGGAAGTCAGTTTGACCCCCTTCTATGTAAAATCATAGCAACAGGAACCGACCGCAACCATACGTATAACCTTATGGTTGAGGCCCTGCAGAAAACGATAATTGCTGGTCCGGCAACCAATCAGCGTTATTTACATTCGCTACTCACCCATCCAAAAGTCATGTCAGGTGATGTCTCAACTCGTTTCTGTGAAGAAAAGACCGATGAACTTTTTTACCAGGCCGAACAACTCCGCAAGAACATTGCCACGGAATTTCCGATTGCTGCCTATCTGTTTCAAAAATTCATGCCCGTCGATCCAGGCAATAAGAATCCATGGAAAAGTCAGGTATTTGTCAATCAACAACATGAGGTGGAAATTACCATTGATGACACTTCTTTTATAATTCCCGTAAACATTATTCATCATACAAAAAAATATATGTACCCACATGCGGTTTTCCACTTTCAATTCAATGGGAAAGAAATGTTAACAGAGGTAACATCGCAAGCAGAGAATGTAGTCAAGGTTACCATTGATGGACATACCGAAATAGTTCATTGGGCAGAGTATGAGGAGACGACCACCAATTTTTTCCTGAAAGGCAATACCTTTACCCTTAGAAGCGCAGACCTTTTGGGGTGTTATCCCAAAGTCAGAGATATTTCAGTTGGGATGGACGCACAAGGATTTCAGGTTCGCTCACCTTTACATGGAAAGGTTATTGATATTAAGGTTCAGCCAGAACAGGTGATTTCCAAAGGAGACCTGCTTTTGGTGATAGAGGCAATGAAATCAGAAAATCATATCATAGCTCATACATCCGGACGGATTAAATCGATTGATGTTTCGATCGGCACCCAGGTATATGATCAAATGACGTTGATAACACTTGATGATCATTAGCAACAAGTTAAAACAATCCTTTAAATAACAATTGCCAGAATAATTGTCATGAGTTTAATCACTGAAGTACTATTTTTGCCACAGGGCATTTTGGGATATCCACACCCAGATATCTTTTTATATATGATTCTGCTCCTAAAGATGCCTTTTTAGATGAATCTTGATTGAATAATAAATAATGTCAATAACTTTATAAATCAAATTTTTCCTTGGTTCACATGGATGCATTATTAAACACCAAATACGTAGAATATCGCAAACTGGTAAGAAAATTTGCAGAGACCGAAGTTTTGCCGATAGCCTTGGAACAAGATGCCAAAGAGGAGTTTTCAGTTCCACTTGCAAAAAAAATGGGAGAAGCAGGCTTGTTTGGGATTACCATCCCAAAAGACTATGGAGGACAGGGGCTTGACTATCTCTCTTATATAATTGCCGTTGAGGAGTTAGCGAGGGTTGACAGTTCTCCTGCAGCCACAGTTGCAGCCCATAACTCCCTTGGCATTACTCCTATCTTTACATTTGGGACCGAAGACCAGCGGAAAAGATTTCTTCCCGGACTATGTACCGGAGAGAAAGTATGGGCATTTGGCCTGACTGAAGAAAACGCTGGTTCGGATGCCAAAGGTGTTGAATCACGTGCCGAACTGGTAAACGGCGAATGGGTGATTAACGGATCAAAAATGTTTATCACCAACAGTTCTTCTGAAATTGCTTCCGGAATTACACTTCAAGCCATTACAGGAGAGTCAGATGGGAAGAAAGAGTTATCGGCAATACTGGTTGAAAGAAACACTCCCGGATATGTTGTCTCCCCTATCAAAGGTAAACTGGTGTGGAGGTCAATCGACAATGGCAAGATGCACTTCCAGGATTGCCGGGTTCCTGAATCAAATCTTCTGGGCAAAAAGGGTGAAGGACTGAGAATCATGCTTTCCACTCTTGATGGAGGAAGGCTTTCAATTGCGGCAATCGGATTAGGTCTGGCACAAGGGGCTCTTGAAATGGCAATAGATTATTCAAAAAAGAGAAAGCAATTTGGACGACCAATTTCTGACAATCAGGCCATCAGTTTCAAACTCTCTGAGATGGCTGTAAAAATTGAAGCAGCTCGTTCATTGCTATACAATGCTTGCCGACTGAAAGATAATGGACTACCGTTCGGCAAGGAAGCAGCCATGGCAAAACTATACTGCTCTGAAATTGCCCGTGAAGTTTCGGACGAATCGCTCCAGATTCATGGAGGATATGGTCTTCTTAGGGAAAACCACATCGAACGATTTTATCGTGACCAGAGGCTTCTCCAAATTGGAGAAGGCACCTCTGAAATTCTTAAAATGGTTATTTCCAGATATTTGTTAAAATAAATTGTATTCTTCCACCCATGGATAAGGACCGTAAACTCGATCATATCAATCTGGCCTTGCAGTCACAGACCCCGGTTTCATCTGCAGATCAAAGGTTCTGGTATGAGCCGATTTTGTCGGCCCATCCATCTATAAATAATCTCGAGGTTCGTTTTCTAAAAAAAACGATGAAAGCACCCATATGGGTATCGAGCATGACAGGTGGAACACAATTGGCGCGAACCATCAATCATAATCTGGCCAGGGCTTGTAAAGAGTTCGGACTGGGAATGGGATTAGGTTCATGTCGTAAACTTTTGGAAGACAATACATACTTCGAGGACTTCAACCTTAGGCCAATAATGGGAGATGATTTCCCCCTATTCGCAAATCTTGGGATTGCCCAGGTCGAGTATCTTTTAAAGGACAAGAAATTTCACCTTGCAGATCAGTTGATAGACAAGCTTAACGCTGATGGACTAATCGTACACATCAATCCAATGCAGGAATGGATGCAGCCTGAAGGAGACCTTGTAACTGAGGATCCGCTGACAACCCTTAAAAAGGTTCTGGATCATGTAAAATACCCTATTATAGTAAAGGAAGTCGGACAGGGATTTGGCCCTGAAAGCCTAAGGCAATTGCTTAAACTACCACTAGCGGCAATTGATTTCGGAGCATACGGAGGAACCAATTTTTCGCTGGTTGAGCTTTTAAGACGAGACGAACATGAAAGACAGAAGTATGAACCTTTGGTCCATATCGGGCATACTGCAGATGATATGCTTAACATCATCAACAACCTTGAGATTTCAGGAGCTACAATTGAATGCAAGCAGCTAATCATTTCAGGAGGGATACAGACTTATCTTGACGGTTACTATCTGATTACCAAATCCCAACTACCAGCAATCTACGCACAGGCATCGGCATTTTTAAGACATAGCCTGGGAGAGTATGAACCCCTCAGGAAATTTGTTGCCGGGCAAATAGAAGGATATAAAATGGCCCATGCCTTCTTAAAAGTCAGGAAATGAATAAGTCATCAGAAGCAAAAGGAAAAATATCAGGATACTCAAAGCTTAACAGGCAACAGCGAATCGAGCTACTCCATGATATTATAGAGCACAGTGATCTCCATAACTGGCTTGACTCTTGGCTTCATTCAGATGAAAAGCATCAAAAGACTTTTGAAAATCTGATTGAAAACTTTATTACCACCTTTCACCTTCCGATGGGATTGGTTCCCAACATGCTCATAAACGGCAAGTATTATCTTGTTCCAATGGTTATCGAAGAAAGTTCCGTTATTGCAGCAGCTTCCAAGTCTGCAAAATTCTGGGCAGATCTGGGAGGATTTAAGGCTGAAATTCTCGGGACAGAGCGTAAGGGTCAAATTCATTTTCGTTGGACAGGAAGTCCGAAATGGCTGCAAAGACAATTTCCGGCAATTATCCAGAAGATGAGAGACGCTACGCGACATCATACACACAGAATGGAACTACGTGGTGGTGGTATTACAAGAATAGAACTTATCAACAAAACAAGCGAAATACCTGAATATTATCAAGTTGATGTTGCATTTGAAACTGCGGATGCAATGGGAGCCAACTTTATAAACAGCTGCCTTGAGGAGATGGCCGGCATACTCAAACAAGAGCTGGCTACTCCAAATGATCCGGGTTCCGCAGAGGTCATCATGTCGATATTGTCAAATTACACCCCAGACAGTTTAGTAAGATGCACCCTTGAATGTGACATCCAGGATCTTGAAAAACTAAGTGAAAACGACTCTCCCTATGTATATGCGCGCAGATTTGAATTGGCCAATCAAATAGCTATCGCGGACATTTCGAGGGCGGTTACACACAACAAAGGAATTTTCAATGGAGTAGATGCTGTTGTTCTAGCTACTGGAAATGACTGGCGTGCAGCCGAAGCTTGTGGCCATGCATTTGCATCATCTTCAGGGCATTACAGGGCATTAACAGATGTTGAAATCAAGGGCAATACCTTCAGATATTCTTTAACGATTCCAATTGCCCTCGGGACGATTGGGGGATTAACACGAACCCATCCACTGGCCAAGTTAGCATTGGAAATTCTCGGGAATCCAGGATCGGCAGAATTGATGAAAATTGCCGCGGCGACAGGGATGGCCAATAATTTCAGTGCCATAAATGCCCTTATTACGTCAGGTATACAGCAAGGCCATATGAAAATGCACTTACCCAATATCCTTTTACAACTTGGCGCATCCCAAACAGAAACAGAAACTGCAACCACTCACTTCAGCAACCACCCTGTAACCTATGCCGCGGTGGAGAAGTTCCTGCAACAAATAAGGACAACCGTATGAATATTGGGGAACATGAAATGTTTACTACCTATTCAAATGGGAAATTGTTACTCGCAGGTGAATATTTGGTACTGAAAGGGGCATGGGCGCTTGCTATTCCACTTCGATTTGGACAAAAACTGCAGGTTTCATCGCATGCTGGTTATCCAGGAATACATTGGGAATCAATATCAAACGGACAGACTTGGGTTTATGTCCACTTTTCTACCCCCAGCCTTGAAATCCAGGAAACAAATAATCTGGAATTGGCCAACCAAATCAGGAATATTCTGGTCGAAACAAAAAGACTACAGCCAACATTTATAAACACAGCCAAAAGCTTAAAGGTGGAAGCCTCACTTAATTTTCCCCACGAATGGGGAATTGGGTCAGGAAGCTCCTTCATCGTAAACATTGCCCGATGGTCAGGTTGTGATCCATTTGCTCTTAACAATAGGATTTTTTCTGGTTCGGGATACGACATTGCAACTGCAGCCTCTGATAAACCAATCATCTATCGCCTGGACAATTCCAATCCCATATGGAAGGAAGTCACTTTTTATCCCCCATTCATCGATAAGCTTTGGTTGGTTTATCAAAATAAAAAACAGAATACCCTCAAATCTATCCGCAAATTTGAGAAAATACCTATCCATAATGATTCCATTGAGGCCATCTCATCCATAAGTATTCAAATGTCAGAAGAAAAATCCCTTCAAGGATTCATGTCATTGATGGATATTCATGAACGACATATGGCGGAAATTTTGCGAACCAACACAATCCAGCAGACAATGTTTCCTGATTTTCGAGGTTCAATCAAATCGCTGGGCGCCTGGGGTGGAGATTTTCTAATGGCTGTGAGCGAAATAGGTGATGACTACGTTCCAAGATATTTTGAAGAAAAGGGTTTTAATACATATTTTCGAATGAACGACATGATACTGACATGAGCAAATCTGAACACTATACATATACATGGCAAGCCCCCTCTAACATTGCCTTGATCAAATACTGGGGAAAGCGTGACAATCAATTGCCAAACAACACCTCTTTAAGCATTACGCTTGACAAAGCCATATCCACTACCCGTCTGACTGCCAATCCGCGGAGTTCATCAAGCAAGAGAATTGATAATATCAGCCTTGATTTTCTATTTGGAGGGAAAGCTCATGCAGCATTTGAGGAAAAAATTGGGAAATATCTGACAATGCTATCCAGGCAAATGCCATTTCTAAATGACCTCCACCTGACCATTGAGAGTAGCAACACCTTTCCGCATTCAGCCGGTATTGCCTCATCGGCATCGTCAATGGCTTCCCTGGCACTCTGTATGACAGATTTGCAAAGGGAATTTACAGGAATACCTGGAGAACAATATGATTTTTTTCGAATGGCATCCGGGATGGCCAGATTGGGATCAGGTAGCGCATCCCGTTCGGCATATGGAGGATGGACAACCTGGGGGAAATCAGGATTATTAAAAGGTAGTTCAGATGAATACGCTTCTCCCCTTGAAATTGACATAAATCCATTATTCAGGGATATGGGAGTGGCTGTGTTGATAGTCAGTAGTCAACCTAAAAGTCTTTCCAGTTCATTGGGACACACTCTAATGGAACAACATCCATGGGCACCTTCAAGGTATAAGCAGGCAGCAGGTCATTTGGACCAGATTCTGCGTTCAATGAAGTCGGGAGATTTTGAAGAATTTGCCAGAGTAACGGAGAATGAAGCACTATCGTTACACAGCCTCCTGATGACCTCGGCCCCCGAAGGGCTCCTGATAAAGCCAGCCTCCTTAAAAGTGATCGAAGAAGTACGTCAATTCAGGTCAAAAAGTGGTATTCCAGTTTGCTTCACCATGGACGCAGGGCCAAATGTTCTGTTAATCTATCCAAGAATATATAAAGGACAGGTAACTAATTTCATTCAGGCCGAATTGGTACATCATTGTGAGAACGGGCAGTGGATTGATGATCAGTCAGGTGCCGGTCCAATGAAAATAGTTTGACCATGAAATCCTTTCCAGCAAAAATCCTCCTTTTTGGAGAGTACACGGTACTTGTTGGATCAATGGCACTTGCAGTGCCATTTTCCGCATATTCGGGAACATTAAGCTTTAATACAACAACAAATGAAGTTGATGGCAATGAATCAGGATTGCAGCTTTTAAGATTCTGTACCTTCTTAAAGCAAAATAATGAACAATTCCAATTCATAGACATCAACCGTTTTGAGAAAGAGATCAATCAGGGACTCCGTTTTCTTTCCAACATTCCTCAAGGATATGGATTAGGTAGCTCGGGAGCATTAACAGCAGCTGTTTATGACCGATTTGGTTTGCATGAAGAAACAATTAAATTGTCAGATCTCCGAAGAAGACTTGCGTCAATGGAAAGTTTTTTTCATGGCACAAGTTCCGGGCTTGATCCTTTGGTTTCTTACACTGGAACACCAGTTTTAGTAGGCAGAGACGGTGGTGTATCTCTTAGGACTGGCATCGAATGGCATTCAGTTCTGAATAAATCAAACATCTTCATTACCGATACCAAGTCGATAGGTAAAACAGAAGGTTTGGTCGCATGGTTCAGGGATCAAATGGAAGATGAGGTGTATGCCATTCAGATTCGCGACAGTTACATTCCTGAAGTTAACCGCGCCATTGAAGCTCTATGGATTGGTTGTGTAAAAGAATTCCAGGAAGCTATCGCAACAATTTCAAAATTGCAGACAGCCCTGTTTAAACCGATGATCCCTGAATCTTTTCTGCCCTTATTTGAGGCAGGATATTCAAAGAAAGAATTCTACCTTAAACTTTGTGGATCTGGAGGCGGTGGCTTCATGTTGGGATTTGCCCCAAAAAAGCTTACGAATTTGTTGAAATTATACAGTTTCCCTGCTGAACCAGAATACATATTTCAGGATATTGGCAAAAAACCAAGATCCAGATGAAGATTTATTTGCAGATAATTGTTGTTTACTTACTAAAGTGCAAAAATAGGTGGTCATAGCAGTAATTGATTTGGGTACAAATACCAGTAACTTGGTAGTGGCCAGCTTGAGGGATAAGGATGTTAAGATTCTCTATCAGGGGAAGGAATATGTCAGATTGGGAGACCGGAAAATAGCCGAAAACATCATAAGCGAAGCTGCTTTAGCACGAGCCTATGCCGCGGTTAGACGACAGGTAAAAAACGCCAGGATGTTGGGAGCTGGTAATATTCGCATAATTGCTACCTCTGCCGTACGACAGGCAGTCAATCGTAATGAACTGACCAATGCCATCATTGAATCAGAAGGAATTGCAGTCGAAGTTATAGATGGTGACAGGGAGGCAGATCTCATTTACCAGGGTGTAAGGCTTGCACTTGGAACTTTGCCTGAGCCAACAGTGATTCTTGACATTGGAGGTGGCAGTAATGAAGTGATTATAATTGAGGATAGCATTATTCACTGGAGATTCAGTTTTGCATCTGGAATGTCAAGAATAATAAGCAAGTTTCCCATTTCCGATCCGATAACACTGGATGAAATCAACATTCTTGAAAATCATTATTTGGAAGTGCATCAGGAAGCAATAGACCTTTGCCATCAGTTTGGAGTTAAAACACTTATTGGTTGTTCGGGTGCCTTCAACACGCTGGCCGATATTTTGGATGGCACGGAACCTGAAGAAGCATTCAGGAAGCGTAAAGATATCTCACTCGATCAATTCAACAATGTTTACCAACAAATCATTCGATCCACTACATCAGAAAGGGTTGCAATGAAAGGGATGGACATGGTCAGAACTGAATTAATAGTACCTGCTCTTATACTCACGAACACTCTAATCCGGAATACAGGCATTGAGAAAATTGTTCAGACCGGCTATTCCTTAAGAGAGGGTGTATTGAGGGAAATGACTAAACACTGACCAGCCCTTCAGCCATCAGTATAAACATCATTAACAAATAAAGGATATTCAACCGGTAAAAAGCAGGCAGTGGATGAAATTCGGGCTGCAATATAAACCTGAAAACCAGAGAGAACATTAAAAAGAATACATACGCCAGAATTATAAACATCAGGATAGTATCAGTTAGTACATATCCGGTAACAAGCAGGGCACTGGCCAAGGTGGTCAGAATCCATACAAAAGATATACGCTTGATTTGCAATGGTGTAAAAATCGTATTTAATGTCGGCAGGCCTGCAAGGCTGTATTGTTCACCAAACATTAAAAGCAGCAACCAAAAGTGGGGAATCTGGCCAATAAAAAAGAACAAACCCACGAGCAATATTTTCATATCCAGCAATGCCCCACCAGCTGCCACCCAACCAATAAAAGGAGGAAGGGCACCTGTAAGCGATCCGGGCACTACAGCAAATGCAGTCACTTTCTTGAGCGGGGTATAAATCAGATTATACGAAATCAACGTAACCCAACTAACAAAAACAGTTAAAGGTGGAAAGAAGAAATAAAGGATTGAAGAACCAACGACAAAATAGGTCACTGTAAGATATATGGCGTTCCTCAAAGATATACGGCCGGAAGGAAGAGGCCGGTTCTTGGTACGGGGCATCAGACTGTCAATATCCCTTTCCTGGATGTGATTGATGGCAGATGATGCGCAGGATACGAACAAAACTCCTAATCCTAGCATCCATCCTGATAAACTAACACTACCATTCAACAAAACGTAACCTGCCATTGCTGAAAGGGCTACCGGTACAGAGATCCTGATCTTACCCAGTTCGAGCGCAATCCTTAAAGCCTCTTTATATCTCATTATTTATTATTGCAAGGTTTTTAAATATTCAATAATCAGGGTCACATCATCATCAGAGAGTTGATCTTTATATGAAAGCATTAAACCACGACCAAATCCATCGACCAAATCAGCATTGGGATCAAATATTGCCCTTCTGATATATTCATCATCAGCAATCACTTCACGTTTCTGCCCATTGGTTGTCACATTCACAGCATGACCATACAAGCCTTTAAAAGTTGGTCCGACAAGCTTTCCACCATCGACTGAATGACATGCAAAACATCCAATATTCTGCATTATGCGACGTCCGGCAGCCACAGGCGATTCCACATCCGCAGATGCCACTGCCATGGTTGTATCCGAATACCATGTATTAAAAATACTATCTTCAACCACTTTCACATAATTGAACATGTAGGAATGGTTAAGCCCGCAATACTCAGTGCAATAAAGTTCATAAGTACCCTCACGCTGCGGAATAAACCACATGAAATTATCCTTTTTCCCAGGGACCATATCCTGTTTAACCCTGAAAGCAGGTATATATACACTATGGATAACATCCATGGATTTCAGGTTGAGTTTGATGGCTTTGTCCTTCGGAACATAGAGAGTGTCTGTCTTCCGGCCATTCTCATATTCAAAAATGAAGTTCCACATTCGACCAACAACAGTGATTTCCATGGCATCCTTTGGAGCTTTACCCATCGGTTTCCAACCAGCCCATCCATAATAGAACATCACCATGGTAAGGGCCAGCGGAATAATGGTCCAAATAATCTCAAGCCGGGTGCTTCCTTCCATCTGTACAGCCTTAGGATGTCTTTTACGATTGTACTTATAAATAAAATAGATCATAGTAGCAGTCAATCCCAAAAGAAAGACAAATGAGATTCCCATGATCACAATAAATGCTGAATCGACGCCTTTAACAAAATTGGAGGCTTGTGTTATTTCCGTATTGTACATAGCTCTACCTGTATAAATAATCCAAGAATGTAATGATTATGACCACAACGAAAAGGAGGAATACAGCTCCAACCATTATTCCGATGTAAGGTTTATCATATTTCAAGTGCATAAAATATATCAACACAAGATATGTTTTGACGACTGCAAACAGCAAGGCCGCAGCCACCGTGAGACTTCCAAGTTCGATGCTGGTTATCCCAATGGATGCAAAAGTTAGAACAATAAGGGCTCCGAGGATTACAACATACACATAATATGGTACAATATGATGTTTTTCGTTTGACATTCCGGTATGATTTAGTGAATAAGATAAAACAAAGGGAAAAGGAAAATCCAGATAATGTCGACCAAATGCCAGTATAGACCACTATTTTCGAGCAGGTCATATTTTTCACCGTGGATTTTCCTTTGCTTAAGTTCGATCAATGTCCAAGTAATCAAAGCGATACCAACCAGGATATGTAGAGCATGTAAACCTGTCATGACAAAATATAGTCCAAAGAACAAAATTTCACCTTGGCTCATTGTACTTAACATCTCCTGTGATCCTGGATAGATTCCATGTGCGAATTTCGAACCCCATTCGAAATATTTGTTGACAAGAAAAATGATTGCCAGAATGAGTGTAATACCCAACAAAATATTGGTGAGTCGGATATCATTTTTTTGTATTGCAGAAGTCGACATTGCAATAGTCATACTGCTCACAAGAAGGATAACGGTATTGACTGCCCCAATAAAAGTATTTAGCTCTTCTCCGGCAAGGTGAAAGGCTTCAGGATTAAGGTATCTGTATACCGAATATACAATGAACATACCCCCAAAAAGCAGTAGTTCAGTAAAAATAAATAACCACATCCCAATCTTTGACGCTTCAGCGTCATAGGGTAAATGGTGGGCCTGATGTGTGTTTTCCATGTTTAGCAGATTTCGTTATTTTACTCGTAATTATAAGGTCCATCCTTTTCACCTATCACGGGTACTTCCTTGAAATTTTCAAAAGGTGGCGGTGATGGAACTGTCCATTCCAATGTTTTTCCGTTCCATGGATTAGGGACAGCCAACTCCCCTTTTCGCGCAGATCGAACCAGATTAACCACGATGACCAGGAAACCCATTGCCAAAATCCACGATCCAAATGTGCTAAGGATATTGGCACCATGATATTCAGGCAGATAATCGTAGTATCTGCGCGGCATACCTTTCATTCCAAGGTAAAACATGGGGGTATATAACGAAACAAATCCTATAAAAAACATAATCCAACCGACTTTTGCCCAATGTTCATCATACATACGCCCATATATTTTTGGAAACCAGTAGTGAATGGCAGCAAAAAACGAGAAACTTACGCCACCGAAAACAATATAATGGAAGTGAGCTACCACAAAGGCAGTATCATGAACATGCACATTGGTTGCCAAGGAACCAAGAACCAATCCAGTGAAGCCACCAATCATAAATACAAAAATGAAGGAGGAAGCCCAGTAGAATGGGGTCCGGAGATTAATTGACCCCTTATACATAGTTGATATCCAGTTAAATACTTTAATAGCACTAGGTATGGCAACCAAAAAAGTAAGTAACGAAAATGCATATTGGGCAGTTCCGCTCATACCTGCGGTAAACATATGATGTCCCCAAACAAGATAACCAACAAATGCAATGGCCATTGTAGAAATAATAAGAGCCTTGTATCCAAAAATATGCTTCTGGGCAAAAGTGGGAATCACTTCTGAAATAGCTCCCATGGCAGGCAAGATCATGATATATACGGCAGGATGTGAATAGATCCAAAATAAATGTTGGTACAAGATAGGATCTCCACCCAGCGCCGGATCAAAAACGCCAATGCCAAAAATCCTTTCGAGCGCAACCAAAACAAGGGTAATCCCTACAACCGGAGTTGCGAGTAACTGAATCCATGCAGTTCCGTATAATGTCCAGGCAAACATCGGCATCTTTAGCCATTTCATGCCCGGAGCACGCATACGATGGATGGTTACAATAAAATTCAAGCCTGTCAGGATTGATGAAAATCCTAATACAAATGCTCCAAAAATCGCCGGAAGCATATTCGTCCCCGTTTTAAAACTATAAGGGGCATAAAATGTCCATCCTGTATCCGGAGTCCCAGAACCAAAAATAAGTGCAGCCAAAACCAGGAAAACTCCGGCGACATAAAACCACCAAGATAAAAGATTAATTTTAGGAAATGCCACATCGGGAGCACCGATCATAAGCGGTAGTAAAAAATTACCAAAGACAGCGGGTAACCCGGGAATTACGATCATAAAAATCATAATAACACCATGTACCGTAAAAGTGGCATTGTAATCCCTGGCCTCCATAATGGTTTTACCAGGAGCGAGCAATTCAAATTTCATGGCGAGACCTAGCAATAGCCCCACCACAAACATGGTTGTGATCGAGTAAAGGTACAACAGGCCAATACGCTTATGGTCAGTGGAAAATATCCACCCCAACAATCCTTTAAATCTGCCCTGATGGTGCAGATAACTTGCCTGTAATGCTGATTGTGCTTCCTGCATAAGAAATGTGTTTAGTTCTATTTATCTTTTCTTTGGTTTAAACAATAGAAAGGCCAAAAAGATCGCGGCAAAGAAAAGAATGAGGATACCGCCAACCTTTGTGAAATTCATGACATAAGTCTGGCCGATAGGATCATAGGCGTAACAATACCTTAAAACACGGTTTAGCGTTGGCCCTGATTTCCCCTGAGAAGCTTCAATAATAGCCATTTTCCATTCAAATGGCATATAATACATACCATTTAGATAACGGACAATCTTTTTGTCAGGACTGACTACAGTCACAGAGGCCGCATGTAGGTAGTCATTTCCAGTTCGCTTATATTTAAATCCTACTGCTTCAGTAATCCTAACAATACTGGCGCTGTCGCTTACAAAAAAATGCCAACCTTTGGCTGCCTCATCGCGTCGTGTCATTAGATTCAGGTAATTCTCCTTTTTTCGAACACCTAAATCTATTGTCTCCCGTGGATCAAAACTGATTGTCAAAACCTGATAATCTTCGCCAACTTTAAGCTCTGATTTATCCATGACCCCAGCTATCGCTTCCATTAGAGGACTACAAATACCAGGACAACGATAATAGACGAAATTGAGTACTGTAGGTTTGTCAATCAAATCGTTGAGAAAAACTATTTCATTTTTCTCATTGATAAGCATGATACTGTCTGGAAGAAACTCATCAAGATGTTCCACAACCCCTATCTCAACATCTTCTACAGGATTTATAACAGATTGATTATAAGCAAAAAAGGGTAGAAACACCATAATAAACAAAAGTGTTCTTACCGGTTTAAAAACCATTTTAGGAGTTATCATGATTTTGACATAAAATGAAAATATAAATAAATTAAAAAAAGTTCAGCCTTCCATGGATAACTGAATAATTTCTACAAAATAAGATCTTTTTGTCCTATTGGACATATCAACAAATTTTATACGGAAAAGATTAATCTGATTCCCAGTTTTAGTGTGGTTAATTTATGGATAATATCTGTGATTACCGATTAACAAATTAAAATTATTCTAATTTTGATTTTGAAACTCCTGATAGTAAGACTTTTAAGATTCTTTTGTCTTTTATTTCAGGGCAAAATTGACTCTTGTTGAGATACTGAAAACTTGATTGTAATTGTTGTAGTAAGATAAAACCAAAATAAATCAACGCATGAATAATACAAATTCGCGAAGGAAATTCCTGAGAATGGCTGGTTTAACGGTTGCAAGTTCTGGTATTGCAGCCTCAACCGCCTTTTTGAGTTCCTGTAACCGGATTGAAGCAGTGGAGGGTGATAAAATAAAACTGCTTACCTCAAGTGGTGAACTTGTAGAAGTTGACAGGGCTTCCCTCAAGCCGGCAGAGATTCCATCGCTAACTGAAAACCAGAAGCGCGGCAGGGCTGGACTTCCGGGTAGAAAATGGGTTATGGTCATTGATCTTGCTCGGTGCCGAAATGCAAGGAAATGCATGGAAGCATGCCAGAAACATCATCAGCTGCGTCCAGAGCAGCATCACATGAATGTTCTGCAGATGAAGGATGCCGAAAACACCGCACCATATTATATGCCTAAACCGTGTATGCATTGCGACAATCCGCCCTGCACAAAAGTTTGTCCGGTAAACGCCACTTTCAAAAGAGAGGATGGGATTGTACTGATTGACAATGAACGATGTATCGGCTGCAGATTCTGCATTGCGGCATGCCCCTACTCTGCGCGTGTTTTTAACTGGCTGGATCCACGGGATTCTGAAAATTATGTGGGTGTCACTTATAACATTGAAGCAAATGTCCCGCAGAAAAAGGGTACCATTTCAAAATGTCTCTTCAGTGCTGACCGCCTTCGAGACGGGAAACTTCCTTCCTGCGTATCAGCTTGTCCCAATAGTGTATACTGGTTTGGAGACCAAAATGAGGATGCCGTTACAAACGGCACAACAGGTGAAACTGTTAGCTTCAGCAATTTAATCAGGGATAATGCCGGCTACACGCTTCTTGAAGAATTGGGCACCAAACCCAGGGTATACTATCTGCCACCCAAAGGTCGTGCATTCCCATATCAGGGGGATGTTCACCCTTTCTAAACTCTAAAACCAAAATCAAATGATACAAAAAAAATCACCTGAAGAAGCCAGGAAGAGCCTCGATCTGATATTTCATGATCTGACTCGCTCTCTTCGTGTCAAGGATGAATTAAGCCGATTCTGGCTTTTTATCCTTATCATGTTTTGCATCGTGGGTGTTTGGGCCTGGGGTTATCAAATCAAGGAAGGCTTGGGCATCACCGGAATGCGTGATTACGTTTCATGGGGCATGTACATCAGCAACTTCGTATTCTTTGTTGCTGTCAGTCTAATCGGCCTCCTCATCAGCTCTATTATGCATCTTTTAAAAATACACTGGGCACAACCAATTTCCAGGGTTGCCGAACAGGTCGCCATTGCTGCGGTTGGGTTGGCAGGTCTTATCATTGTAATGGACATGGGTCGGCCAGACAGGTTCCTTAATGTCTTCCTGCACGGTCGTTTTGCTTCTCCCATCATTTGGGACGTAACAGTAATCACAACTTACCTTGTCATATCCCTTCTGCTGTTCTATCTGCCATTGATCCCCGATCTGGCCCTTATGCGTGATCGACTGAAAGGAAAAATCCCCGAACTTCAATACAAAATTTATAAGATTCTCTCCTTAGGGTACAGAGGTAATGCTCAGCAATTTAAAATCATTTATCATTCGCTGCGAACACTTATGCTCCTTATCATTCCGGTCGGGCTGGCCATCCATACAGTAACCTCATGGCTGTTTGCTGCCACCCTTCGACCAGGATGGGACACGACTATCTTCGGACCATACTTTGTCGCCGGAGCCTTCGTTGCCGGAACAGCGGCTGTCATACAGGTTATGTATGTTTACCGTGTACGGTATAAACTTAAAAATTACTTTAATGATGAAATATTCGACAGAATGGGCAAAACGCTTGTATTTGTCTGTCTGGTATACCTTTATTTCAATATCAACGAATTCTTGGTCCCCGGATATAAAATGAAAACAGCGGAAGGCATACATCTTACCGAGCTTTTTGCCGGAAAAAGTGCCCCAATTTTCTGGTTCACACAAATCGGAGGTTTAGTTTTACCAATTCTACTTCTACTGGTGAGGTACTTCAGAAAACCTTTTCTACTGACTGTTATTGCACTGGTTACTTTGGTCGCTTCTTGGTTCAAACGCTATATCATTGTTGTACCAACACTTGAACACCCATTCCTTCCGGTTCAGAATGTACCTGAGCATTTCATTCACTATTCTCCAACCAACCCGGAAATTACTATCACATTGTTCGCATTTTTTGCGGCATTGCTTATTGTGACTGCATTAGCCAAACTCTTTCCTGTCATAACGATTTGGGAATATGCCGAACACCACGGGATCGATAAGACAATCATGTTCAACGAATACGAAAATTAACCCGCCATGAATAAAACCATCATCGCAGGAATAGCCATTTGGCTGGCAGGTTTGTATCCGGCATTCGGAGCCGACAACTGGCCAGTACCGGAAGAATATAATGCCATGGTCAATCCGGTTGAGTTTAACAACCAAAATGTCAGAGCAGGGCGTGACATTTACGACAAAAACTGCAAGTCATGTCATGGAGATCCGGGCAATTATAATGCCCTGCCACTTGTTCCACCGCCTCCAGATGCCGCATCTGAAATGATGCAGGCAAACAGTGATGGACAGCTTTTCTTCAAAATTAACATAGGTCGGGGTGCCATGCCCCAATTTGAAACCACGCTAAGTTCAGATGAAATATGGAGAGTAATCACCTATATCAGGAAATTCGATCCCCGGAATGAAGGCAAGCTAGTGGAGGAAGCCCTTAGAAGAGGGAAAATATATGCCTTGGTTGGGAATAACAACTCGACCATCGACATCGTCGCTGAAGAGGAAATAATGGACAACACCATTCCTCTTTCAAACACTACCATTTTTGTAAGGGCCAAAAAAACCTTCGGCAATCTGCTTGTCGGTAGCTTAACCACTGATGAAAACGGAAGAGCCTCCTATGTCATCCCTCCAAATATGAAAGTCAAAAGTGACGGACAGGTTGACTTTATACTATCGCTTAGTGATGATTTTGAACCCGTTATTTTCTCTGTATCAGGCGTGCAGGTTAAACAACCCGATACAAGTGCGGATCTTCCGCGTGTACTTTGGTCAACAAACGACAGAACCCAGGTGTGGCTTCTTTTCACCTATTTCGCGGCACTTATAGGAGGTTGGGCTGTCATCGGCTATGTAATACTTCAGATCTTTAAGCTGGCCAGACTTGGCAGGAACAATAAACCATGAACATATTCTATCTCCTTATTGGGGCAAGTCTTTTAGTTGCATTGGTTTTCCTTGCAGCTTTTATCTGGGCAGTAAAAAGCGGACAATATGACGACAATGAAACCCCGCCATACCGCATCCTTTTCGATGACGATACCCCTTTAAAAGAAGATAAAGAAGAAAAATCAGATAATTAATTCAACCTTGGATATGGAAAATCAAAAATTCTACTATGATTATAAAATTGTGAAGCAATTCCTGATGGCAACGGTAGTTTGGGGGATCATTGCCATAATCGTCGGACTG
>JACDJC010001286.1_pt1 | contig 22662 bp, 18 predicted proteins | sample 7454191 | NCBI WGS metagenome assembly JACDJC01 (sample SAMN14253291, study PRJNA609438) | sludge metagenome | isolation source: sludge after 25d culture with pyrite and EDTA | collected 2018-12-20 | reverse complement strand
GTCGTTCGGCGTGACGGCCTTGGGGGCAAAGGCGGCTGCGCGCTGGTCGAGATCGGCCTCGCGTAACGGCGTCAGACGCAAACCATCCGGAAGTTCACCGGGGCACTCGACGAGTTTGCCTCCGGCAAAGCGAATGAAAATGGCCTGCGGCAGGATGGCGTTCAGGCCGGAGCCTTCCGGTGTCGCGGTTTGTTCCGGTTTTGGCAGAGGACGCGTTAGGGCGCGCAGATTCGTCCAGCGCCATTCCTCATCACGCAGGGTGGGCAGGCCCCACTCGACCACTTGCACACGCGCTGTGGTGTGGATTTCCCCCGGTGCCGCGGGTTCCTGCTGATCTAGTGTGCCGGCCAGCCATTCGGGAAGCGGTGCGCGACTCATGATGCGGCCTCAAGGATGTCCTGATAGCCCTCGGCTTCCAGTTGCAGGGCAAGTGATTTGTCACCGGACTTGATGATTTTCCCTTTGTACAGGATGTGGACGAAATCAGGTTCCACATAGCTCAGCAGACGTTGATAGTGGGTCACGAGCACAATGCCACGATCGGCACCACGAAGCATGTTGATGCCCTCGGAAACCACTTTCAGCGCATCGATGTCGAGGCCGGAGTCGGTTTCATCCAGCAAGGCGAGTTTGGGTTGCAACAGCAACATCTGCAGAATCTCGTTGCGCTTTTTCTCGCCACCGGAGAAGCCCGCGTTCACGCCCCGGTGCAGGAACGCATCGTCCATGCCCATCGTTTTGGTGAGTTCGCGCACCTGCTTCATAAAGGCGAAGGTGTCGATTTCATCCAGGCCACGTGCCGCACGTTGCGCGTTGAGCGCTTCCTTGAGCAGGTAGATGTTCTTGACGCCCGGAATTTCGACCGGGTGCTGGAAGCCGAGCAGCAGACCGGCGGTGGCGCGTTCTTCGGTTGAAAGTTCGAGCAGATTCTTGCCGTCGTAGGTGACGCTGCCTTCGGTTACTTCAAAACCTTCGCGCCCGCCCAGCACTTGGCACAGCGTACTTTTACCCGATCCGTTCGGCCCCATGATGGCGTGAACTTCACCGGCGTTGATGCAAAGATTGATACCGCGCAAGATGGGCTTGTCGCCAATTTTTGCGTGCAGGTTTTTGATTTCTAATAATTTCATTGTCTTTATCTCTAAAATTTACCGTCCGGGAACAACGAACGGGAATTAACCTACGGAGCCTTCGAGCGATACGGCCAGCAAGGCCTGAGCCTCTACTGCAAATTCCATCGGCAACTCATTGAATACTTCCTTGCAAAACCCGTTGACGATCATGTTCGTCGCATTTTCTTCGCTGATGCCGCGTGATTGCAGATAAAAAATCTGATCGTCGCTGATTTTGGAGGTGGTGGCTTCATGCTCGATCTGCGCGGTCGAATTCTTGGCCTCGATATACGGGAAGGTGTGTGCTCCGTTGCGATCACCAATCAGTAGCGCGTCACATTGTGTGTAGTTACGCGCGTCATCGGCCGATTTGGCAATGTGCACCAGACCGCGATAGGCATTCTGCGAATGACCCGCCGAAATGCTTTTCGATACGATCGTGCTGCGGGTACGTTTGCCCAGATGAATCATCTTGGTGCCCGAATCGACCTGCTGATAATTATTGCTGACGGCAACGGAATAGAACTCGCCGACCGAATCATCACCGCGCAGGATGCAGCTCGGATATTTCCAGGTAATCGCTGAACCGGCCTCGACTTGCGTCCAGGTGATCTTGCTGCGTGCACCGCGCGCGTCACCGCGTTTGGTTACGAAGTTGTAAATGCCGCCTTTGCCTTCCTCGTCTCCCGGATACCAGTTCTGCACGGTGGAATATTTGATCGTGGCATCGTCCAATGCGACCAATTCGACCACGGCGGCATGCAGTTGGTTTTCATCCCGTTGCGGTGCCGTGCAGCCTTCGAGATAACTCACGTGCGCGCCTTCTTCGGCGACAATCAGCGTGCGTTCGAACTGGCCGGTGTTTTTGGCGTTGATGCGGAAATAGGTGGAAAGCTCCATCGGGCAGCGTACGCCCTTGGGAACAAACACGAACGACCCGTCAGAAAACACGGCAGAGTTGAGCGCGGCGTAGTAGTTATCGCCTGCGGGTACGACCGTGCCCAGATATTTTTTGATCAGATCCGGGTGGTTGTGTACAGCTTCCGAAAAAGAACAGAAAATCACGCCCGCTTCGGCCAGCTTTGCCTTGAAGGTCGTGGTGACGGAAACGCTGTCGAATACCGCATCGACGGCAACATTTGATGGTTGCGCCACGCCTGCCAAAACGGCACGCTCATGCAGCGGGATGCCCAGTTTCTCGTAGGTTTCGAGTAACTTGGGATCAACTTCATCGAGACTTTGCGGTTTGCTTGCCTCGATTTCGGCCAACTCGTCTGCGGTTTTCGGCGCAGCGTAATAAGACAAGGCCTGATAATCAATCGGCGGGTAATGTACATGCGCCCAGGTCGGCGGGGTCATCGTCAGCCAATGACGATAAGCCTTGAGCCGCCATTCGAGCAGGAATTCTGGCTCGTTTTTCTTGGCGGAAATCAGCCGGATGACATCTTCATTCAAACCCGGCGGGATGATGTCCTGCTCGATGTCTGTCGTGAAGCCGTATTTGTATTCCCGTTGCATCAGGTGTTCGATTTCCTGCTGCTCTGTAATGTGTTGCTCGGTCATGTTATTTCTCCCGAATCGGCGATATCTGATCTTGTCTATTGTGTGCTGGCTTGGCGGCGCGGTGTTTTGCTTGCTATTTGATTCATGTTTGTAGGCTGGCGTTCAAACCAAACCGGCACTTGAGGCGCGGGCTGAATCAATGCCGCCAGCGATGTGCTGTCCAGCAACTGGCGAACGCCCTGATTTATGGCTTGCCAGTGCGGTCTTAAGCCGCAATTGGCTTCACGATCACAATCATGATCGACCGTAAAGCATTCTGTCAGGGCGATCGGGCCATCTATGGCCTCGATGATATTGGCCAGACTGATCTCGTTTGCGCCGCGCGCGAGGCGATACCCACCGTTTCTCCCTTGTTGAGAGAGCAACAAGCCACCGGCAGAAAGCATTTTCAGCAGCTTGCCAACCGTGGGCAGGGTAAGCCCGGTGTCGACAGCCAGAATCCGTGCGGTAGATTGCGCGGCTTCTGTTCGTGCCATGGCCGTCAACAGCACAATGGCATAATCACTCATGCGGCTGATTTTGAGCATTTTGATCACCTTCTTGACTTAAGTTAACTGTACCAAATTGGTACGATATTTCAAGCATAAAAAACCGAAGCATTTGGCTTCGGTTGTGTGTGATAAAAATGCCTGTCCGTGTTTGGCTTATCGCGCTAACGGCTCATGGCTATGACTGCTGGAATTATTTAAGCAAGCGGCGATTGAACAGGTTGATGAAACCGTTGTTCAAATCGGTGGTAAACACAGCCCCGGTCACGGTTTGTTTGCCATCTTTGTAGCTGACTTGGTTCACCACGCCTTTTTTCTCTTTAGGGTTTACACCGAGTGCGAAGATATTGTCTTTGCCTGCCAGCCACGTTCCCACTGCTTTGTCTTCTTGTGCGGCCATTTCAACCCATTTTTTGCCAAATACAGTCAAATGCAGGAAGAGGGTGCCTTTGTAATCCTGCTTCGCCAAATCTGCCAGCAGCATTTTGACTTCCCTGGCGTTGGTTTCATCGCTTATTTGACCGCCGAATACCAAAGCAATGGCATCTTTATTTTTGAACTGCTGGGCGGCGAAGGCGGCAGAATCCGGCTTGTTAAAAGCCACGATGTCTAGTCGGCGCTCGGGGTTTTCGGTTTTATCAGCCAGACCATCGGCTTTGTTATGGGCAACAAATTCACCAGCCATAGATGCAGCCAAGGCGACACAAATGGTGCTGTCGTTGACGGCAATGCCCAGGGTTTTTGCTTTGACAACGTTGTTGAGTGCCAAGCCTTCGAGTTGACCGGCATAAGCGCGCACGATGAATTGTTCGCCCAGAGTCAACGGCTTGGGATCGTTGGCCAGTGCGGGCAAGGTGGTGGTTAGAAGTGCGGCTGCAATAATCATTCGTTTCATATCGGTCTCCGTCGTCGGGTTAAAAAGACCAACTGAATTTATCGGGTAAAGCAGGACTATACAAATTTTTTCTACTGCATTAATTATGTATTAATCAATAAAACTAATAGTCTTTCCATGGATCTGTGGCTTGTGCAGCGGCAGGAAATGTAACAATATAACGTTCTATTTGTAACAAGTTCAGAGAGACATTCCATGTCTGATTGTTTTTTCAACGTGAACCAACCCCTTCATTTGTCGAAACCTGCCCCAATGGCTTCAGCCATCGTTTCGGCACTATTGATGACAATCACAGGCGGAATAACCCATGTGGCACAGGCCGCGGACCTTGGCAGCATTACGGTCGATGCGCCCGCGACAGTGATCGGTTTGCCGGGCGCGCCGACGATGGTGCTCGATGGTCCCGCACTGTTCGAGCGTCAGGGGGCCAGCACTTTGGGTGGTTTGCTCGATGGTCTGCCCGGATTGAGTTCGACCTGGTATGGTCCAAACAGCAATCGCCCCGTCATTCGTGGCCTGGATGCCCACCGAGTGGATCTATTCAGCAATGGGTTGCCCGCGTTGGATGCCTCTGCGGTCAGTTACGATCACAATGCTCCGGTCAATCCCTTATCGCTTGATCGCGTTGAGATTTTACGTGGCCCGCAGGCATTGCTCTACAGCGGCGGGGCGGCGGGTGGCGTGATTAAAACGGATAATTCCGCCATCGCCATGCAGCCAGTCGAAGGTGTATCCGGTCGAGCCCAGTTGCAAGGGGATACCGGGTACAGTCGATCATCGACAGCGGCGTCCGTTAATGCGGGTAATGGTCTTTATGCCTTGCATCTGGATGGATTTTTGCAAAATTCGGGCGATTACAATGCGCCTGATGGTTACGCTGGGCCATCACTGGATGGCGGCAAGATTCGTAATTCGGCCGATCGTCAGCGCGGCGGCACGGTCGGGTTCAGTTTGACAGGCACCGATTCGGCCGTTGGGTTTTCCATTGGTCAAAGCCGGGATTATTACGGCGTGATCGTTGATCCTGCCACACGAATCGATATGCGTTCCACCCAATATGATTTCAAAGCGCAACAACGGAATTTGTCCGGATTCGTGCAGCAGGTCACCCTGGAAGCGAACCACACGGACTATCAACATCAGGAATTGAATGACGGCGTGCCCGCCACCACCTTCAAAAACAAGGGCAACAGCCTGCGTTTGGCACTACAGAGTGAGTTGATGGGATTGAACTGGCAATACGGCCTGCAATACAGCCAGTTTGATTTTTCGGCGCTGGGTGATGAGGGTTTCTTGCCGAAAACCCACACACGCAACATCGGTGGATTTGCGGTGGGCGAGGGCAAGCGTGGTGCCTGGTCATACAGCGTCGGCGCCCGCGTCGAGCGGGTTCGGGTGCAATCCGATGGTGCAGGCGATACCGGCGTTGATCGTTTTGGCTCGCCAAGTTCAAGCACATTCACTCCCGCCAGTGCCTCGTTGAGCCTGGCTTATCAATTCTTGCCGCAGTGGCATGTGATCGGCCAGTTGAGTCATAACGAACGGGCTCCGGCATTTGACGAACTCTACGCCAATGGCCCGCACGATGCGACCGGCGCTTATGAACTCGGTGATCCTAACTTGAAGACCGAACGCAGCAATACGGTCGAGCTTGGTTTGCGCTGGCAACATGAAAAGGCCCAGTTCTCCACCACGGCCTATCTGAGTGATTACCAGAATTACATTGGCTTGCTCGGAACCGATCGCTGTCGTGACGAGGATGGCGGGTTCATTGGCTGCACCAACGCCGATGCCTTGCCCGAGTACGATTACAGCGGCGTTCGTGCGCGGATTTACGGTCTGGAATTCAGCGGGTTGTGGCCTGTATTTTCTCATGCCGGGCATTCCGTGGATGCGCGTATCGTTGCCGATGTTGTCCGTGCCGAAAATCGCAGTGCGGATGAACCTTTACCCCGCATTGCGCCGCTTACGGTCACGCCTGCATTGTTGTGGCAGTACGGTTTGTGGACGGCGCAACTCGAGTTGCCCATGGCCGCCCGACAGACGCGCGTTCCCGCGAGTGACGCGGCTGGGGAAACGCCGGGGTATGTCATGGTCAATGCCCGGGTGACACGGCAGTTCACGCCGCCATTTGGTGGCGGGCGCGTGGGCGGACAGTGGTATGTCGCATTGTCCAATCTCACCGACCGGACCGTGTACTCGGCTGGCAGTATCGATACGATGCGGTTTTTGGCGCCGAAACCCGGGCGCGCATTGTCTGCTGGGGTTCAGTTGCTGTTCTGAGCCGCTTCGGCGAAGCTAGCAGCCTGCCAGCAACCAACCTGCCCCAATGCGGTTTGGGGCATGGTGTCACGGAGATGGACTTGTGCTGTATCGATGTTCCGTCGAAACGGGTTTTAATTGGAGAAATCAGAAACAGGTGACTGGTTTACCTACCGAACTGATTTCGATTTGACCGCCAGAATGGCCTGGTTGCGCAGGGTGCGCAAGCTGTTGGCGTTCCCTTCGTGAAAGACATTGCTTTTGCCTTCCAGATACATAAGCCCGAAAGGTGCGCGATTGATGTAAAGCGGCAAGACTTCCGCCCTATCCGCTTTGCCTGAAAACTGCCAATCTGCGATGTCATCAACAGGCATGGCGGGGCAGAGCAGGGCTCGATCCTCGGCCGACTGGAACGTTTGGGCAATCCGGGAATTTCCCTTCAGTGATATGGGCATTTGTGTACGAAGCTTTGCGTACAAGGGGCCTTCACCCATTTTCGGTATCAGTTGCCAGTTATTCCGATCCAGCATGTAGAGCGCAGCAAGGTCCAGGTTGAGTCCCTCGGCCATTGCTTTCAGAATCAGACCGAATATATCGCCCAGTTTGTAATCGCTCATCAATTTGGCGGTGACGTCTTCAATGCAGCGAGTCAGTACCTCTGAACGCTGTTCGTTGGAGACGGCTGTTGGCATGGTGTCGATGGGGAGTTGATCATCATTTTCCATGCTCATGCGTTGTAAAAACGCCGGCTTCACCTGGGTTTGAACCAGCATGGACTCATATTCCCGAATGTGCGCTCGTGCATCGGTGATCGCTTTTTGATACAGGATTGGATCGACCCCCGCCGTTCTGGCCAGATCCGCCATTCCCTGCTGCATTTGCGCAAAGGTCGCCGCATTGGCCATGAGCGATGCCGTCTCGTTGGCCAAACGACCGATGGCCTGAGCTTTTGCCGTAGGGTTGAGCCCCATAAGCTTGCCGGGCGTTGCGCGTGTGGTCAGAAAACGTCGCGCCGATTCGGGCAATCCCCACTGCTGGCAGACATCCCGTGCAAGCGCCGCAGGTAGAACACCGGTCACGGCATGGATCGCGCTCGATTCATCCAAACCATCAACATTCCGGGCACGCTCAATTTCCGAAAGCAACTCTGGGGCATGCCGGAAGATCAGTAAGGCGCCAAGGTCTTGGAAAAGTGCACTCAGGAACATCTCCTCTACAGTGAAACCACCGATATGACTGGCCAGGTTCTTGGCAAGGAAGGCCTGAAAGAGGGCTTGCAGGAAACGGCTTTGAAGCAACTTGCCGTGTTGCTTGCACTCGATTTGCTCGAAAAGCGACATGGCCAGAGCTGCCATGCGGATTTCTTCGAATCCCATCAAGGTGACTGCGCGAGAGATGGTTGTGACCTGACCACCGAGATGTCGATATTCGACGGCATTGGCCAGTCGCAAAATCCGATGCGTCAGTGCCGGATCCTTGAGGATGAGCTTGACGAGTTCGTGCGATGAGGCGAGATCATTTTCTATGACGCGATAGGCCTCCTGAACAGTACGTGCAAAGGCGGGAAAATCGGGGCTGGCAGCAATACGTTTGAGCAAAATTTGGTGGAAATCGTCTTTCAAGGGATGGGCTTACTGAAATGGGTAAACTCGCCAATCTATCAGGTTTTGAACTGGAATTAGCCGATCCACCGTATCAAATCTCTATACCGCCCAAAAAATTTACGCGGCTGTACGTTCTGCACTGGCTTGTGTTTGAACCTGAGGTGATTCTTAGGGAAGCGCTGATTTATTCAGTGCTTCCCGCTTGGGGCAGGATGCCCCAACACGAACAAAGACATAAGTCTTTGATTCGTGAGCGCCATCGCGGGCGTGTACCGCGATGAGCGAGCTGATTTATTCCAAGGATGGAATAAATCTGCATTTACTTAGGTTCGTGCGCCCATAACCTGCGAAAGCCGGATTTTCAACTGGTAATCGTTTACTCTTTGCCTATGAATTTATTAATACCTTGTGAGCGTCGATTGCCATGACCAAATTCAGTGAACTGGATATCGGTGTAGATGGCATGACTTGCGCCTCGTGCAGTTCGCGAGTGGAGCGTGGTCTTGCCAAACTTCCAGGCGTGGCCTCTGCCAGTGTGAACCTCGCCACCGAACAGGCAACGATCAAATTCGACCCGCAACAGGTGCATCCCGCCGACTTGGTCGAAGTCATCAGGGATGTCGGCTATACACCGGTTGTCGCCGAGATAGATCTCGCCATCGAAGGGATGACCTGCGCTTCTTGCGTCGGGCGCGTTGAGCGTGCACTGAAGCATTTGCCTGCTGTGCTGGATGCCGTGGTGAATCTGGCGACCGAACGCGCCCATGTTCGCTATATCCCGGCGATGGTTGGGCCGGATGAGTTGATCGTCGCAGTGATAGAGGCGGGTTATGGCGCCAGCCTTGTCGATGATTTTGCTGATGGTCACACCAATGGTGTGGAGCCGGATGATAACCGTCAGCAGAAGAACCTCTCTGCCATGAAGCGTGACGTGATTCTGGCTGCCGGATTCTCTCTGGTTATCATGTTCCTATCCATGGGCGCCATGTTCATCCCCGGGCTGGAGCGCGTGTTGGCAGGAATCAGCCCGTTCCCGAATTTTTGGGACTGGGTTCAACTGCTCCTCGCTTCGGTTGTACTGTTCGGCCCGGGGCGACGTTTTTTCAAACCGGGCTTTATCGCCTATCGTCATCTCTCGCCGGATATGAACTCACTTGTCGCGACCGGCACAGGAGCGGCTTACGCTTACAGTGTGTTGGTGCTGGTTTTCCCCTTCTTGTTTCCGGTCGAGGCCAGGCATGTCTATTTTGACTCGTCCGCAGTAGTCATTGCGGCCGTATTGGCAGGCAAATATCTGGAAGCGCTCACCAAGGGCAGAACCTCCGCCGCGATACGCAAACTGATTGATTTGCAGGCGAAAACGGCGCATATCCTCGATGAATCCGGTGTTGAGCGGGATGTGTCCTTGGCACAACTGCACAAAGGTGATCGATTTGTCGTGCGTCCCGGCGAGCGTATTCCGACGGATGGGCGCGTGATCGAGGGACGTGCCCACATCGATCAATCGATGCTGACGGGCGAGCCATTGCCTGTCGCCAAGGGGCAGGGTGACGAGGTTGTCGGCGGTACGGTCGATCAGGACGGGCGCTTGCTGATTGAGGCGACTTCGGTTGGTCGAGATACCGTTCTGGCTCAAATCATCAAGCTGGTTGAAAGTGCGCAAACGGGCAAGTTGCCGATACAGGGTCTGGCCGATCGCGTGGTTCGCGTGTTCACGCCCGTTGTGCTGGCCATTGCGCTGATTACCTTCATTACCTGGATTGTATTGACCGGCAATGTCAGTGTGGCGCTTGTCGCCGCTGTTGCCGTGCTGGTGGTCGCCTGTCCCTGCGCCATGGGCTTGGCAACGCCCGCCGCCATTATGGTGGGCACAGGTCGTGCAGCAGAGTTGGGTGTCCTTTTTCGCAAAGGCGAAGCATTGGAAACGCTTTCCCGTGTGGATACGGTATTGTTCGATAAAACAGGAACATTGACGGAAGGCCGCCCGACTGTATCGGATATCGGCGGCCCTTCGCCCGATGAAGCCCTACGCTTGGCGGCGGCTCTTGAAGGAGCATCCGAGCATCCTCTGGGGCGTGCCATCGTGACTGCTGCAGAACAGCGAGGTGTCGTATTGCCTGCTGCCGAGGACTTCCGCTCTATCGTCGGTGATGGCATCGAAGGCATGATTGAAGGGCACAGGGTGCGTGTCGGTTCCCGCCATTTTCTCGAACGAGAAGGCGTGGATCTCGGCTCGAATTCCACAGAAGCCGCTCAATTTGAAGAGGCAGGCCAAACGACCGTATATGTCTCTGCAGACAGCACGTTTCTCGGCTGGCTGGCGATTGCTGATCGAATCAAACCCGAGGCAAAAAGCGTGGTTGATGCCTTGCGCCAGCGGGGCATCCATATCGCGATGGTCACCGGAGACGCGAAGCGGACCGCTCAAACGGTTGCCGCCATGCTTGGTATCGACGAAGTACACGCAGAAATTCGCCCACAGGATAAGGCCAGGGTGGTTTCTGAACTTCAATCCAAGGGACGCCGCGTTGCATTTGTTGGCGACGGTATCAATGATGCGCCTGCATTGGCACAAGCCGATGTCGGCATTGCGCTGGCTTCAGGGACAGATATCGCCATCGAGGCGGCCGATGTCACGCTCACGCGAGGCCAATTGCGCGAGGTGGTTACGGCAATAACAGTCGCGCGACACACCCTCTCCAATATTCGCGGCAATCTGTTCTGGGCCTTCTTTTACAACATTCTTTTGATACCGATTGCTGCGGGCGTTGCCGTTTCGATCGGCATTCATCTCAATCCAATGGTGGCCGGGGTGGCAATGGGCTTATCCTCGGTGTTCGTGCTGGGGAACAGTCTTCGTCTTAAAAGGCTCAAAGCATTCCAACCAGCTCCAATCACCCAATCAACCAATATCCAGTCTCACCCCAAAACCTAGAGGTATTTCCCATGAGTTCTTATGTTTTCTCCGTCACCAGCCCGAAAGATTATGAATCAACCATCCCGATGGTTATCGAGGCATTAAAGCAGGAAGGCTTTGGTGTGCTGACTACGATCGATGTGGCCGCCACACTCAAGGCAAAATTAGGTCTCGAACGAAAGCCTTACATTATTCTGGGTGCCTGCAACCCGAACTTCGCCCATCAGGCAATGGAAGCCGAACCGGATATCGGCGCTCTTTTACCCTGCAACGTTGTCGTGCGCACCGAACCGGATGACACGGTGAGCGTCGTATTCATGGACCCGGTATCCGTTCTGGGGATGGTAAACCACCCCGGCGTGGACAAGATCGGTCACGAGGTGCGTGAAAAACTCATGCGCGTCGCCCAGGCTGTACGCGGTTGATGAAAGCACTTTGAATCAGGGGGATCAACAATGAGCGAAATCAAGTTAAAAATTACCGGCATGACCTGCGAACACTGCGTTCGCGCCGTCAACAAGGCGCTTAAGGATGTGCCGGGTGTAACCGATGTTGAAGTAACTCTGCAACCGGGTTCCGCAGTTGTTCATGGTGAGATGGACCCGGCCGATCTCATCTCTGCGGTGACCAGTGAAGGCTATACAGCGGAGGTTCAGTCTTGAGTGCAACACCTCAGACCACGAGCACTTCGGTATTGCTTTACACCAGTCCCGGATGTCCTGATTGTGCAGCCGTACGCAACTACCTCAATGAACATCGGATTGATTTCGAAGAGCGCAGCGTGGCTAACCCCGGTGTGGCCGATGAGGCCAAATCCCGTTACGGCGTGCGTGTCGCACCGATTACCGTTATTGCAGGCAATGCAATATGGGGGACCTTCGCTGAACAGAAGCCAAAGCTTGATGCCACGTTCGGGAAAAATGGAATGCAGTAGCTTTTTGGTGTGGCCGGTGTTGCAATCGTTTTTACATCAGCCGATATCATTCTGGTGCTGGGAAGATCATGGTGGTCAAGGCAATCGCATCAGCCACAAATTCAAAATCGGCTACTTCAGGGTTTTGCCAACGGCTATGTGGCAAAAGTGACACAAGAGTAAACCCTGCCCACAGGGTCATTTATTCTGGCTAAAACCTTACAATTTTCAAGTGTTCTGACTTGGGACGGGGAATAGTCCGGGCAAAAGAAAATCCAAACTCGCTGATTTTCTTAAATTCTATGCACCGTAACTACCGCTAATTTCGATCAAGTCATTGATTTAAAAACATTTTGGTGCCGGAAATAGGAATCGAACCTACGACCTTCGCGTTACGAATGCGCTGCTCTACCAACTGAGCTATTCCGGCAAGACGTGAAATTTTCCTGATCTTGTTGGGAATGTCAACGGAAGAACGGGAGCTATGGGCCGGAGGGCATTCAGGCGTGTGTCTTGTCGAGCCGGGCCAGCGTCTGCGCTTCCATGGCCTTGAGATCGTCGATTTCTTCGCGGGTGAAACCGGCGGCCATGCGCCCCGGTCTACCGCGCAAACCACTCACTCGATCAGTTGAATGTGTTGGTCGGACTGGAAATCTGGATCGTGTAGTTCAGGTTGTTGCTGCCGTCCTTGATCACGTCCTTCTCACAGGTGAATGTCGAAGACATATCATCGAAGGGGTAGGTGTAGCAGGTCGGGCATGCCTTTTTCAACCAGGTGATGGTCGGGAGCACGTAGGGAACCCAGGCGGTGCCTTCGGTCGTGTACATAACCGAAGGCGTCGTGATTCCGGTCCAGTTGGTGCCACCGCAGGCCATGACGGCAGGCTGATTGGTCGGTGCCGGGTCCGTGTATGCGCTGAAGCTGTTGTTGACGCACAGTTGCAGGTCGCCGACCGAGATAGTCGATTGGCTGTTGAATGCCGGGGTGATCGTATTTGGCGTGGCAAAATCGAATGGAGCCTGATTCAGGTAGCTGGCATTTTCATTGCCATTCCATCCCCATATCTGATCCGCCGTAGCCCAAGAAACAAACCTGCCGCAAACCCGTTCGGCTGGTGCGAAGGTGAACTGTCCACTCAAGAGTTTATTGGCGTTCAAGCCGCATACGGAGTCACTGGTGCCGAGTGTGGTGCACGTTGATTGTACGGAGCATGATGTCGGCGTCGTTGTACTCGGTGCGACGACGGCAAAATATGAGGAAGGGCTGTCGCTGACGGTTGCCGATTGATCCGAGGGAAAGTTCGAACTGGTCGGTGCAAAAGTCCAAGGACTGTTTGGCAGGGTTGCAGACACGCCGATGGGTGGGGAACTCGCACCCGGAGTGCCGCAGTAGTAGTTATTGGCGGTTGTCAGTCCCTCTGTCGGGCCAAATGCCAGGGCGTAGTTCGCGCCATTGATGATAGAGACGTCGTAGTAGTCAACCGTATTGTGCTGATACGTGACTTCGGCGAGTGTGTTCGCGGCATAGGCCGGACCGGTGCCCGGCGTCGTGGGACTGCTCGGGCAGGTTCCGCTAGCACATTTCTGGATGTAGTAATTACCTGACCACTGAATCTGCTGAGGGCCGGTTGTGATGCCCGACCATTGCGGAATGAACAGAGTGGTCGAAGTGCTCGGCTGAAGTATGCCGGTGTCATTGGCGAAGGCGGGTTTGTCCCAGAAACACATGAACGGTGTCTTCCCCTTTGCCACACCAGCACCACCCTGAACACAGGTCGATCCGATCGGGCAGGCGTTTTTACCATCCGAGGTGGGGCCGCAGTAGGATTGCGCGCCCGCCTTGGTTCTTGCGGGGTTCGTCGGATCTACACCGACAGCCACCGAGGTGGGGGATGTGTAGGCATTCGCCGAGCCTGCGTTGGCGGCGATCAGCACCGTATCTGGTGAATCGTTGGTGAACGTGATGGTCCGCCCGGCGGTCGAGCCACTGTTGTCGATCAACTTGAGATTGACTGTCTTCTGATAGGAAGGCGCAGCGAGAAGGAATCCCGGCTGGTTATTGGCATACTTCGGCGGCACGGTTGTCACGGCAACAGAAAGTGCAGCATCGAGGCCATTGGTCGTGCCTTTCAACGGCAGTAGGCCATATCCACAGGTGGTCACGGAGCTGGCGTACGCTGCGGTACTGCTGTTGTCTAACGACAATGCACAGGTAACGGAACTTGTTGTCTGCATGTCGGCAGGGGTGTTTGAGCCATCCGGATAAGAATAGAAGACCAAGGCACTCGGATCGACGCTGGTAACCGTAACCCAGTAGTCGGATTTGAGCAGTGTGTCTCCCTCCAGATACACAAACAATGGCGCCTTCATGCCCAGATAGATTTGGCCGGAGCTGTTTTGAGAGCTGACGTGGACAGTGCCCGCCGATTGGTTGGGATTGCCATTCCAGGTGATCGTGACATCGTCCTGTGAGCTGAATGGGGCATTGACGCCCGCGACCCAAGACCCGGTGGGGCTGATGGTCGTTGTGAAGGAGGTTTTCGATGGCACTTTTGTGGCATCGATTGTTCCACTGATGGTACAGGTGGGGGCAGCCGTGGTCAGATTGCACTGCTGTGTGCCACCGTTGGCAAATGAAATGCCTGCGGGCTGGTTCATCATGACCGTCAACGGATTATCGTTCGGAATCTTCTTGCTGTTCATCCCTGTTGCGGGAATCAGTTGTACCGTGATGGAGAACGGGTAGGCGACCTGGGCACCCGAGTAGAAGGTTCGCGTTGTTGTTGCGACGGAAATCGAACCATAAATATTGGCTGACCCTGCAACGATCAAGGAAGTACTTGCGCTGGAATAACCGGCGGCTTCGGCCAGAATGCGGGTGTTTCCGGTTGTTTTGCCAAAGACGGTTACCGAACAGGGCTCCGATTCGGAAGACAGGATGCACGTCGACGGCGCAATGTGTGCAACAGTCGGATCTAAAGCGCTCAGATTGACTTTCTGGTTAACGATGCCACTGCCTCCGGCAATCCGGACGGGCACAGTCTGGACGTTGCCTGTCCGGACTTGTAGATTCTGCGCGCCAATCTGAATCTGACCTGTGTTGTTCGAATCGCTGCTGTCGCATCCCGCGAGGAGGATCAAGGCACAAGCCACCAATGCTTTGGATGTGGTTTTAATCATTTTTCACCTGTGCCCCGTTTCCATTTTTTCGAGTAATTTTGTCGGCTGATCCTATCAGCGAGCCGTTTTGGCGGCAATGCGTCTTTTGGGCATCCGACGAGCGGTGCAAAAAACACGGGCTTTCCGTGATTAACAGGCTGCTGAAATACCTATTTCAGCAGCCTGTTAACGCGGGGCATGGATGCCCCGCACGAAAATCAATCACGCAAGTGATTGATTTATCTATGCCAAGTCCGAGCGTGTACCGGACTTGGCAGGGCTGAGAAACTCATGGATGAGTTTTTCAGCATCCTGTTAGGGCCGTTGAATTGGGAAGGTTGTGAAATACGAAGAATGTACAGGGCAATATTTAGGCGTGTGTCTTGTCTAGCCTTGCCAGCGTCTGCGCTTCCATGGCCTTGAGATCGTCGATTTCTTCGCGGGTGAAACCGGCGGCCATGCGCCCCGGTTCGTCGTAGGGGCCGCGAATCCGGCCGTGCATGTATTCGGCCAGCAAGTCGCGAAAGGTGCTGCGCGGATCGAGTTGGCGTTGTTCGGCGCAGTGGCGGAACCAGCGGGTGCCGATTTCGACATGGCCGATTTCGTCCGTATAAATCACCCCGAGAATATCGACGAGCGCCTGATCGCCCACCAAGCGCAATTTGTCGGCGATGGCCGGAGTGACGTCGAGTCCGCGCGCTTCGAGAACGCGGGGCACCAGCGCCATGCGCACCATGACATCGTGATCGGTGGCGCAGACGGTTTCCCACAGGCTGTTGTGTGCGGGAAAATCACCGTAGCTGCTGCCGTGTTGTGCGAGGTAGTCGGCCAGTAGCAGGAAGTGCTTGCCTTCTTCAGACGCGACTCGCAACCAGTCACGATAGTAAGCCGCAGGCATGTCGTCGAAGCGGTAGACCGCATCCAGCGCGATATTGATGGCATTGAATTCGATATGAGCAAAGGCGTGGGCCATTGCGTTGCGCCCTTCCTGGGTGTGGGTGATCCGTCTCGGCAGATCGCGCGGTGGCACCAGCTTGGGTAGGGCAGGGCGGCCGGGGTCTTCCACGCGAACGATGGTCTCGTCGGGCGGGCGTGGGATGACGGCATCGTCCGTCATGAGTGCCTGTCGATACAAGTTGGCTGCGCCTGCTGATTTCTGCCCCGGATCGGCTGTCATCAGCCAGTGATAGGCCTGTTCGCGGATCGTTGGATTGCTTGTCATGGCTGCTGGCGAAGAGGGTGGCATCACAGTTGAATTTTTTGCATGCGCTGCTCGATGAATTGCCGGAAGTCCGCTTCCAGTGCACGGTATTGGGCGATGGCCTTGCGACCTGCTTCGGTCAGGGTGGCATGGCCGCCGCCCGCACCACCGACTTCTTTGGTCACGTACGGCAGGCTGCCGATCTTGTTGACTTCCTCGATCAGCGACCATGCGCGCTTGTACGACATGCCGAGTGTCTTGGCGGCCTGACTGATTGAACCCAGTTCGTCGATGAGTTCCATCAGCCGGACTTTTCCGACACCGAGATAGCCTTTCTGATCGGCGCTGATCAGCCAGAACCGGGCGTGAATCTGTTCGCTGTAGGCATCACCGGGCAGGCGGTCGAGGCGGGATTTTTTCGGCATGATGACTTCCTTGAGTCCATGGTTCGCGGAGCTATGGGCGAGCGTTATGTTTTCATAGCATAACCGAATTCGTACTTTATGGCGTTGTGGAATGGGGTGGCTGTTACCCAAGTGTTACTATTGGTGGCCGTATTTTTGGAAGGTGGATTTATGGCGATTTCGCATGTGCTGGGTAACTTGTCGGTGGCTGATTTTCTGCGTGATTACTGGCAGAAAAAACCGGTGTTGATCCGTCAGGCGGTGCCCGGCTTCGAGTCGCCACTATCGCCGGAGGAGCTGGCTGGTCTGGCCTGTGAGGAAGACGTGCCCGCGCGTTTGATTCTCGAATCGGCAGGCACGCGGCCCTGGACGTTGCGACACGGCCCTTTCGTGGAAGAGGATTTCACGAGCCTGCCCGAAGACGGTTACTCGTTGCTGATTACCGACTGCGAAAAGCTGATTCCTGACTTGATGACCCTGGTTGAGCAATTCCGTTTCGTGCCGGATTGGCGGATCGATGACCTGATGATTTCCTACGCACCGCCCGGTGGTTCGGTCGGGGCGCATATCGATGAATATGATGTGTTCCTGTTGCAGGGTATGGGGCGGCGCAAATGGATGATCGAATATCCGCCGAAACACAGTGATTTCGTACCGGATCTGGATATCCGTCTGCTGCAGGAATTCGATCCGACCGAAGAATGGGTGCTGGAACCGGGCGACATGCTCTATCTGCCGCCCGGTGTGCCGCATCACGGCGTAGCGGTCGACCACTGCATGACGTTTTCGATCGGGTTCCGTGCGCCCTTGCTGCACGAGTTGGCGGCGGGCGTGACCGATCGGCTGATCACCCAGATGGATCAATCGGCCCGTTACGGTGATCCCGATTTGCAGGCACCGGCGAATCCCGGCGCATTGAACGCCTCGTCTCGTGCCAAATTGCGCGCGATCTTGCAATCGCTACTGGATCAGGATGATGCCGTGCTGGATCGATTCATCGCCGAAACGCTCACCGAGCGTCCGCTGGATCACGCGGGTTTTTATCCACAAAACGAGCCATTGGACGCGAAGGCCCTGCGTGATGAAATCGCCCATAGCGGCGACACCCTGATGCGCACACCGGCTGCGCGAATGCTGCTGGTGGAAGATGAGTCCGATTCGGCTGGCGGAACACTGGCCGTAGATGGTCAAAGCACGCTCTTGAATGCCGAAATGTTCCCTTTGGCGCGTTTGCTTGTGAGTCAGGTTTTTTATGATGCCGCCGAACTGCTGGCCGTCACCGAGCAGCCAGCCGCAGCCGAACTGTTGCAGCAACTGTATGCCGACGGTGTGGTTCAGTGGCGGCCAAACATGCTTACTATCTGATCCAAAAGGAGAATAAGTAATGAGTCAGAATACTTCTGGTCTTGCCCCGTCCGTGATTTTGGTTGGGATGGGCGAAATCGGTCAGGTACTGGCCGCAGGCTTTCTGAAAACCCGCCATCCGGTCATTCCGGTGACCCGTCGGCAATCACTTTCCGGCGTGCTGGCCCAGGTGCCGGATGCCCAAGCGCTGGTGCTGGCGGTCGGTGAAAAAGACCTACCGGATCTGCTCACGCAAATCCCGGCACAATGGCACGAGCGACTGGTGCTGATCCAGAACGAACTGCTGCCCAAGGACTGGCAATCGGCAGGGATCGTCAACCCGACCGTCATGTCCATCTGGTTCGAGAAAAAGCCGGGCAAACTCGTCAAACAACTCATGCCCAGCCCGGTTTGGGGGCGCAATGCCGGTTTGATGGCCGAATCGCTTGCAGCGATTGGTCTGAATGCGCGGATTATCGACGATTTGGCTGCCATGCAAAACGAGTTGGTCATCAAGAACGTGTACATTCTCACCACCAATATCGCCGGGCTCAAGGTGGGTGGAGATGTCGAAACACTCTGGCGTGAATATCAGCCGCTTGCACGCGCCGTGGCTCTTGAAGTCATTGCGCTTCAGGAGAAACTGGTCGGACAGCCGCTGGCAGCAGAGCCTCTGATCGAGGGCATGTTGGCTGGATTCGAGGGTGATCCGGCACATGCTTGTCAGGGTCGTACGGCGGCGGCTCGCTTGCAGCGGGCGCTGAAACTGGCCGAAAGGTTTGGTCTGGATTTGCCGGTAATGAAGGAAATTGCTGCCGCACATATAGCGGATTGAGGTGGCTTTCGAGCATGACAGAAAAGGCTTCTTTAACTCGCAAGATAGTTCATGTTTGAGTGATAGATGCGGCCCTGAACGGTTTGTTTTCTTTTCTACTCTGATCGAATAGGCATACTATGTTTATGGTTTGGCGAGTATGCGGTCTGCAATTAAGTTTTTGAGCTTGCGCCCAATGAGCTCAGACCCAGCGATCTTCGGCCGAGTAAATCCAGAGTAGAAGGAGGTTTGGGCATGGTTAAGGCCATCGATAGTCAGCAAGTCGAGAAGCTCAGTATTGATGAATTGACCAAGCAACTTCAAAGCACATCCAAGGGCTTGAGTGGCGCGGAGGCTGCGGCTCGGCTGGCCCAGTTCGGTCCGAACGCGCTGCTGGAAAAAAAGGTCAGTCCGTGGGTCAAGTTTTTGGGTTACTTCTGGGGGCCTATTCCCTGGATGATCGAGGTGGCTGCGATTCTGTCGGCCTTCGTGCGGCATTGGCCGGACTTTTTCATCATTCTCGCCTTGCTGTTGTTCAATGCGGGCGTCGGGTTCTGGCAGGAGTTCAAGGCGGCCAATGCGCTGGAGGCGCTGAAAAGCCAACTGGCGCTTCGGGCTCGGGTTCTGCGTGATGGGCAATGGAGCGAAATTGATGCGGCTGAGCTGGTGCCGGGCGACGTCGTTCGTTTGCGCTTGGGTGACATTATTCCCGCCGATGCTAAATTGATCGAAGGGGATTATCTGTCGGTCGATCAGTCCGCGCTGACGGGCGAATCACTGCCGGTGGACAAGAAAGCGGGCGAAGTGGTGTATTCCGGCTCGATCGCCAAGCAAGGCGAAATGGTGGCGATGATTACGGCCACCGGCAGTCAGACCTTCTTCGGTCGGACGGCGAAACTGGTCGAGGGCGCGGGTGCGCCGTCGCACTTTCAGAAGGCCGTTCTGGCGATTGGCGATTACCTGATTTTCTTGAGTCTCGGGCTCGTGGCGGTGCTGATACTGGTTCAGCTCCAGCGAGGCTCGCCGATGCTCGAACTGTTCCAGTTCGCGCTGATTCTGACGGTTGCCTCGATTCCGGTGGCGATGCCCGCCGTACTGTCGGTCACGATGGCTGTCGGCGCCATGGCATTATCGAAAAAGGGGGCGATTGTTTCGAAATTGCAGTCCATTGAAGAAATGGCGGGTATCGACATTTTGTGCTCGGACAAGACGGGTACATTGACTCAAAACAAGCTCACGCTGGGCGAACCTGCCGTATTCTCGGCGAAGGACGCACAGGATCTGATTCTGGCTGCCGCGCTGGCGTCCAAGGCAGAGGATAAGGATGCGATTGATCAGGCGGTGATTGGCGGATTGAATGACGCCCATGTGCTTGAGCAATACACGCAAACGGCCTTCGTGCCATTCGATCCGATCGGTAAACGGACCGAAGCTTCCATCACGTCATCCTCGGGTCAGCGCTTCAAAACCACCAAGGGCGCGCCACAGGTCATTGTCGCTCTGGCTCAGCTTGCCGGTGACGAGGCCAAACGGGCCAATCAACTGGTTGACGACTTCGCCGCCAAGGGCTTTCGCACCCTGGGTGTCGCGCGTTCAGATGATGGCAAGAACTGGACATTCCTTGGCATTCTGCCGATGTTCGACCCGCCGCGTGACGATTCGGCGCAAACGATCAAGGAAGCGAATGAACACGGCATTCACGTGAAAATGGTGACGGGAGACAATGTCGCCATTGCACGGCAAATCGCGGGGCAACTGGGTTTGGGCCAGGCGATTCAACCGGCGAGTAATCTGCTGGGTGCCGATGGTGCTAAAGCGCTGGATGCTGCCGAACAAATCGAGAAAGCCGATGGGTATGCCCAGGTCTTTCCCGAAGACAAATACGCCATTGTCAAAGCGCTGCAGGGGCGACACCACCTCGTTGCCATGACCGGGGACGGGGTCAACGATGCACCAGCGCTCAAACAGGCGGATGTCGGGATTGCCGTTTCCGGCGCAACGGATGCGGCGCGTGCGGCTGCTGATCTGATTCTCACGGCGCCGGGGCTATCGACCATTACCACCGCGGTCGAAGAGGCCCGACGTATCTTCGAGCGCATGAACTCCTACGCCATTTATCGAATCAATGAAACGATTCGGATCATGATCTTCGTGGTGTTGGCGATGATCGTGTACAACTTCTACCCGATCACGGCGATCATGATCATTCTTCTGGCCTTCTTCAACGATCTGCCGATCATGACGATTGCCTATGATCACACCAAGGTCGAGCCCAAGCCCGTGCGCTGGAACATGCACCGGGTGTTGGCAGTGTCCACTGTGATGGGTGTAACCGGCACCATCGGCAGTTTCCTGATGTTGTATCTGGCCATGAACTGGCTGCATCTTTCCATCCCACAAGTACAAACCTATGTGTTTCTCAAGATGGCGGTATCCGGTCATCTGGCCTTGTTTGTCGCCAGGGCGCGCGGTTGGTACCTCACCCGCCCTTATCCTGCGCCGGTCATGATCTGGACGGCTGTAGCCACCAAGGTTGCCGCCACCCTGCTGTGTTTGTACCCGATGGGCTTGATGGCGCCAATCACCTGGTTTGATGTGGCGCTCATCTGGGGTTATTCAATTGTCTGGTCATTTGTGACGGATGTTGCCAAAGTAAGCATCCAGCGACGCTTCGACTATACGGCGGCACCGCATCGCAGTTTTCTGAATATGCTGCGACATCCGTTGCGGCATGGATAAGAATGAGACGGGGTGTAAACAACAATAGATTCGATGACCGGTTCCAGGGTAGATAACCAGAGGAGATTCAGCATGATTACGTTTTCAACCAAGGTGTACCCGAATATCACCATGCATCGGGCGGATGCGCTGGCCATGATCGACAAGATGGGCCATAGCGCGACAGTGCCCGGATCGATTCTGGCTGCCGACGTGCCGCAGGCGCTCGAAAAATTGACTGCCGCGGTCGGCGTCAGTCATGCGGTTGGGCAGGATGCAGGCGATGGTGTCAGCCCCTCCACCCGCGCTGCGCCGTTAATCGATTTGCTAAAAGCGGCGGTTAAGGAGCACAAGAACGTGATGTGGTCAGAAGCCGGTTTGCTGGACTAACACGATGCCGAAAAACCGCCCCCCCTGAGTTTTTCAGCGATACCGGATCCGGTACATGCATGGACCCGGCATCAGCAAATCAATCACTTACGTGATCGACTTGCGTGCGGGGCATCCATGTCCCGCCTGATAATCGAACCCACTCAATCATCAGCACTTAAAATACGAGGTAAGGATCATGAGTAGCATTGAAGACATTGAACTTGAACATCATCGCGCACAAATGCTGCACGACATGCGGGCATTGGTGGAAAAATATCGGGCGATATTCGATTGGGATGTGCCGGGCGTGAACCAGGCGGAAGCTGACAGATTGATCGTTCAAGCCATGCATGATGCCTTGGATAAAGTCGCATCGGATTTGTCGGGTGCAGAGTCCGCATCATAACCACCTACGGTTTCATGGTGGCATTTTCTTAAATCTGCTACACCATTAGGCGGCCTTGAGCATTGTTTATGGCTGTTTCAAGGCTGATTTTCAGATTTATTCGTTTATGAGATGGGCACTGATGACTGCTTCGAATTCAACCTCGATTGAACTTAAAACTGTTCCATACACATTGGATGACGTGACGATGCAAGGAGCGCTAGCTGTTGACTCCACGCAACAAGGTCGTCGTCCTGCCGTCCTGGTCGTCCATGAATGGTGGGGGCGAAATGCCTTTGCAGATGACCGCGCGAAGGCACTGGCCAAATTGGGTTATGCCGGCTTTGCTGTCGACCTGTATGGCAACCATGCCCAGGCAGACAATCCGACCGAGGCATCGGCCTTTTCTTCGGCCATCGGGGGCAACCTGCCCTTGATGAAAGGCCGTTTCATGGCAGCGATTCACGCCGTGAAACAGCAGCCCGAGGTTGATCCGGAACGCATCGCCGTG
>JACDJC010001285.1_pt1 | contig 22675 bp, 18 predicted proteins | sample 7454191 | NCBI WGS metagenome assembly JACDJC01 (sample SAMN14253291, study PRJNA609438) | sludge metagenome | isolation source: sludge after 25d culture with pyrite and EDTA | collected 2018-12-20 | reverse complement strand
CTTTGTTCAAAACCACCGCTCTTTTGCCGCTCCGCGGCTGCATCCACACAAGTAGTGGAGGCTTAACTTTTGCAGCTGAAAGGAATAAATGTTTCCGCTAATCTTTAATCCTTTCTAATCCTTAATCATTTTTCCCTTTTATCGTTTACCGTTTACGCTCCACGGTTCAATGTTTGCAGGCTGGCCACAACTCCCCTCCTTTGGAGGGGCAGGTGGAGGCCCCCTCTCCAAAAGTCACCGGCTCCTCTTCATATTCGGCATCCAGGTCCAGCGGTTTTTCATCTTTTATCATTTTGCGGGTAACCGCTTCATCGGGTTCTTTGGCCGATAGTGAAACAATAGCCCGAAACAAATGCCCGTATGGATTATCCTTTTCGTTAAGGGCAATATTTATCCGCTCAATAATATTTACCGTTTCGCCCAGGAGCTCTGCTGATTTTGATGGCGCCAGGGTAGAAAGAAATTCTAAAAACACCGGAATATAGTCCGGTAGCTCTCTGCTGTCGGGGTGCATCCCATTCTCTTTATAAAACTCTATCAGATCAACCATCGCCTGCCCGCGGTCTTTCGAGTCGCCTTTAACATGTTCAAAAAGATGCAACGAAACGCTGCGCGAATAGTCAAACAATTGAACGTAATCGGCCTGCCATTCTATCAAATCGCTGTCTATAAAGTTGTTGCAAAAATGAGCTATCCCGCTGATTTTATCATCGGGCAGCAAGGCCTCATCTCTCAACACTTTTTCAGCCTCCTGCAAAAACTCTTGAAGTTCGCGATTTGGGTACGAAAGCAAAAGCGATAGTATCTTATAGGTCTTGATCATTGTTGGTATATTTCTTAAAAATTTCTCAGTTTCTACCATAACCCCGCACCGCCCTCGGTCGGCAGGCAGGCGTCTTCTCTCTTCTGTCGTTTCGGCTTTGCATAATGCATCGAATTCCATCAATCCATCCTTCCATCAATCTTCTTCCTTCAATCTCCTTCCCTTCAATCTTTTCATCTTCCCTCTTCCCTTCCGATAGCTATCGGAACCGTGCTTCGTGCTCCGTGCTCCGTGCTTCGTGCTCCATGCTTCGTGCTTCGTGCTCCGTGCTTCGTGCTTCGTGCTCCGTGCTCCGTGCTTCGTGCTCCATGCTCCGTGCTCCCCTCTTCCCTCTCCTACATCCCTCCAAACAAGTTTTTAAATTTTTCAGTATCGTTGCTGTCGCCATCGGGATAACCGCCGCTGGTTTGGTGTTGAAACACATTTTTTGCTTCCTCACGGTGACTGGTGGGTATCACAAATCGGTCGCTGTAGTTGGCAATGGCCATCAGATGATACATCTTCTCGGTTTGCTCAGGGGTGAGTCCGGTTCCTTTTAAGACTTCAGTATTCACCTCTTTATCAACAGTTTTACTGCGCATATAGGCCCGCATGGCCAGCATCCGCTTAAGCGCCTCTTTTACAGGCTTTTCGTCACCGGCAGTAAACAGGTTGGCCAGGTATTTATGCGAAATGCGCATATCGTCCACATCGGGCAGTATGCCGTTCATGCCAATGGTTTGGCTGTTGGCAGCCGATTGGATGGGCGACAGAGGGGGCACATACCACACCATGGGCAATGTGCGATATTCGGGATGCAGCGGGAAGGCCACCTTCCAGTCGATGGCCATCTTGTAAATGGGCGACGCTGCTGCAGCTTCCAACACATTGTGGGGAATGCCCTGCTTCCTGGCCTCGGCTACAATTTCCGGGTCGTGCGGATCGAGGAAAATGTTCAGATGCTCTTCGTAAAGCTTCTTTTCATCGGGTGTTGCAGCCACCTCTTTTATCCTGTCGGCATCGTAAAGCATCATACCGATATACCTTAGCCTGCCTACGCACGATTCGCTGCAAATGGTGGACTCACCCGCTTCGATACGGGGGTAACAAAAAGTACATTTCTCCGACTTTTGCGTCTGCCAGTTGAAATAGACCTTTTTGTAAGGGCAGCCACTCACGCATTGGCGCCATCCGCGACAGCGATCCTGATCGATGAGTACAATGCCGTCCTCTTCGCGCTTGTAGATGGCTCCCGAAGGACACACAGCCACGCAGGTGGGGTTGAGGCAATGCTCGCAAATGCGGGGCAGATACATGATAAACGAATTTTCAAACTCCCCGTATATGTCTTTGGGCACATCGTTAAAGTTGCTGTCTCTGCTTCGGCTTTCGAATTCGCCACCCAGGTCGTCTTCCCAGTTGGGCGTCTTTTCTATTTTCTCCATCAACTTACCTGTTATGATGGAGTGCGGACGGGCCGTGGGAGGCGTTTTGAATTTAGAGCCCTTATGCAATATGGAATAATTAAAGGTAAAAGGCTCATAGTAATCGTCGATGGTGGGCATGGTGGGGCTGGCAAAAATGTTTTTCATAACGCCAATCTTGCTGCCCATTTTAGGATAAAGACGCTCTTTGTCGAGCTTCCAGCCACCCTTCCAGCGGTTCTGGTTCTCCCACTCGTCGGGATAGCCTATGCCGGGCTTAGTCTCCACGTTGTTAAACCATACGTACTCCACCCCTTTGCGCGAAGTCCATACGTTTTTGCAGGTTACCGAACAGGTGTGACAACCAATACACTTGTCCAGGTTCATAACCATAGCTATTTGTGCGCGTATCTGCATGGTATCAATTTTAAGATTCTTCAATGGGTTCGTCCTTCCACTCCACCTTGTCGAGCTTCCGGATAATCACGAACTCGTCGCGGTTTGACCCGATGGTGCCGTAATAGTTGAGGGTATAACTCAGTTGGGCGTATCCCCCGATCATGTGCGTGGGCTTCAGGCAGAGACGGGAAATAGCATTGTGCGCCCCACCCCTGTTGCCGGTCATAGGGCTCACCGGCATATTCACCGTCCGCTCCTGGTTGTGGTACATAATGAGCGCCCCGTTGGGAATGCGTTGCGAAACCACCAGTCGGGCCACGGTAGCCCCATTGAGGTTAAACACCTCAACCCAGTCGTTGTCTTTCATATCCAGGCTCCGGGCATCCTCCTCGCTCATCCAAACCACAGGACCTCCACGCCCCAGGGTGAGCATCAGCAGGTTATCGGACCACGATGAGTGGATGGTCCACTTATTGTGTGGTGTCATCATATTGATGATCATGTACTTTTCTTTACCTTTAACCCTTTCAACGAGCCCTTTCAACGATTTGGTATCGATGGGTGGTTTATAGCACACCAGGTTCTCGCCAAAGTCTATCATCCATGGATGATCCTGATAGAGCGTTTGCCGGCCGGTGAGGGTGCGCCACGGAATGAGCTCGTGCACATTGGTGTAGCCGGCATTGTAGGATACCTCGTGCGAATCCACGCCGCTCCAAATGGGTGAGGTGATGATTTTTCGGGGTTGGTGCAACAAATCTTTAAACCGTATCTGTTCATCTTCGCGCGTGGCGGCCAAATGTTGGTGCTTCCGTCCGGTAACTTTCTCCAGTGCTTCCCAGGCTTTAACAGCTACCTTGCCATTGGTTTCAGGGGCCAGAGACAATATCATCTCGGATGCGTGAATATCGGTATCAATACTTGCCAGTCCGTTGGTTTCACCTTGGTGTTCCGAGGTTTTGTTCAACTTTTTTAAGAGCTCTACCTCTTCGCGGGTGTCCCAACTGATACCCTTTCCTCCATTTCCCAACTTCTCCATGAGTGGTCCCAGGGAGGTAAACCGCTGGTAAGTTTCGGGATAATCACGGGTCACCTCCATGATGTCCGACATATTTTTACCGGGCTTCAGCTCCAGGTCGTGTTCTTTCCAGTCCTTTGCGTAGGCCGTTTCCGAAAGCTCCATGGGCGAGTCGTGTTGCATGGGCAGTAACACCACATCTTTTTCTTTGCCTAAGTGGCCGGGAGAAAGTTCAGATACTTTTTTTGCCAGTCCTCTAAAGATATTCCAGTCGGTGCGTGCCTCCCACACCGGATCCACAGCGCTCGAAAAGGGATGGATAAAAGGATGCAGATCGGTGGTGCTCAGGTCGTTTTTCTCGTACCACGTAGCCGCCGGCAACACAATATCGGAGTGCAGCGCCGAGGTTGACATCCTGTAATCGAGTGTGACCAACAAGTCGAGTTTACCCTCGGGAGCCTTATCGTGCCACTTTACTTCGCCGGGCAGTTGTTGGCCGTCCGTTTTTAAATCCTGACCCATCACACCATTTTGGGCACCCAGCAAATGCTTCATAAAATACTCCATCCCTTTGGCACTTGATGCCAACAGGTTGGAGCGCCAGATAAACATATTACGAGGGAAGTTTTTAGGGTTATCCGGGTCTTCCGAAGCGATACTTAATTCATGGCTCTTTAATTTTTCCGTAATAAAGCGCTTAATGTCTTTGCCTTCGTCTGCGGCTTGTTTGGCCAATTTAAGCGGATTTTCGTTCAGTTGCGGACTCGAAGGAAGCCAGCCCATCCGCTCGGCCTTCACGTTGCAGTCGATCATCGTCAAATTCTGCCACTTCTTTTTATCTGCCAAAGGCGATATCAATTCCGAGGGATCCACGGTTTCGTAGCGCCACTGATCGGAATGCATATAAAAATAGGAAGTGCTGTTCATATGGCGGGGCGGCCTGCTCCAGTCCAGAGCAAATGCCAGAGGCAGCCAGCCGGTCTGCGGCCGCAGCTTTTCCTGCCCCACGTAATGCGACCATCCGCCGCCCGATTTACCCACGCAGCCGCAGAAAACCAACATGTTGATGGCCGAGCGGTAAATCATATCGGTATGGTACCAATGGTTTACTCCGCAACCGATGATGATCATGGATTTGCCCTCGGTTTTTTCGGCATTTTCGGCAAACTGCCGTGCTGTGGAAATAACCTGTGATGCAGGAACACCGGTTATCTTCTCCTGCCAGGCCGGAGTGTAGGGTGCATCGTCGGTGTAATTTGGAGACTGTTCTCCGGCCAACCCGTGCGAAAGGCCATAATTGGCCAGGGTAAGATCGAACACCGTACAATACATGAAAGTGCCGTCGGGCGATTTGCGTACGGGTATTTTATGGTTGATAATTTCATCGTGCGAGGAGGCCTTAAAATACTCATGCTTATAATTATCCCCTCCAAAATAGGGGAAAGCCACCTCGGCCACCTCATCGTAATTGCCTGCAAAAGAAAGCTGTGGAACAATATCCTTGCCGGTAACCACATCTACTAATTCAAGGTTCCATTTTTGGCTCTTGTCCCAGCGGGAGCCAATGGTGCCATTGGGGATGACCAGCTCTTTACTTATCTCATCGAATATTACAGGTTTCCAGTCGGCATTCTCCACACGGGCGATTTTTGTCTTCATGTCGCCGGCTCTCACCACCCTTCCGGCCACATAACGGCCGTTCTGCTTTTCTATCTTCACCAAAAAGGGAAGATCGGTATATTGCCTCACATAATTCTCAAAATAGGGAGTCTTTTTATCCAGATAAAACTCTTTGAGTATCACATGCCCCATGGCCAAGCCTAATGCGGCATCGGTGCCCTGCTTTGGTTTTATCCAGAGGTCAGAAAATTTGGCAGCCTCATTAAAATCGGGCGAAATGTTGATGGTTTTGGTGCCTTTGTATCGCACCTGGGTATAAAAGGGTGCATCGGGGGTGCGTGTGATGGGCACGTTGGAGCCCCAAAGCATTAGGAAGGAGGAATTGTACCAGTCGGCACTCTCGGGCACGTCGGTCTGTTCGCCCCAGGTCTGCGGTGAGGCGGGCGGCAAATCGCAATAAAAATCGTAAAAACTAAGAATGGTACCCCCAAGCAGACTCAAATAGCGGGTACCCGATGAGTAACTCACCATCGACATGGCAGGTATGGGCGTAAAACCTGCGAGGCGGTCGGGCCCGTATTTTTTAATGGTGTATATATTGGCCGCGGCGATAATCTCCTGCGCCTCTTCCCAGTCGAGCCGGATAAGCCCCCCCAACCCTCGTTCGCGTATGTAAGCATTGCGCGTACCGGTATCGTTCATGATGCTCTCCCAGGCTGCCACGGGGTCTTTATGGGTCTCTTTGGCCTTCCGGTAAGCTTTGGCCAGCGTGCCTCGTATCATGGGGTACTTCACCCGGTTGGCGCTGTACAGATACCAGGAGTAGCTGGCACCCCGGGGACAGCCGCGCGGCTCATGGTTGGGCAGGTCGGGCCGGGTTTCGGGATAATCGGTGCTTTGCAGCTCCCAGGTCACCAGGCCGTTTTTCACAAATATCTTCCAGGAACAAGAGCCGGTACAGTTAACACCATGCGTAGAGCGCACCACCTTATCAAATTGCCACCGGTTGCGGTAAAAGCGTTCCCAGTCGCGGGGTGTGTCGGTGGTTACCACATGCTTGTCGGGGCTTACAGAGGATTCTTTGCTAAAATAGATGAGTTTATTGAGTAGGCTCATAGCAAGAGTGTTAAGTAAAATGAAGTTCCTAAATAAAATACACTTACGCTCGAAAAGTTTTGCACGGTGAAAGTTACGAAAAACCCTCCCCAACACCAAACCTACAATGTGGGTTAGTGGTCTTTTTATCAGGAAGTTTGCTAATTTATTTTTGGTCTAAATAAACGGAAGACATTAAAGTCCTCTTATAGAATGCTTTTACATTACGGGCTTTTGTTTACTTTTGGTTTTTGAAAACCAGCAGAGAAACAGTTATTGAAACCCACCTCTCACGCATACCATCAATGGATCGATCAGCTTCTGAGTGAAGGGAAGACGGTTCAGGTGCCCGTTTACGGCATGAGCATGTTCCCGGTGCTGCTGCCGCGCGACCTGGTGCAGATACAAAAGCAACCCATCGAAGCTCTTAAAAAAGGGCAGGTGTTGGTTTTTGAGACCGGTGGACAATGGATTGCCCATCGTTTAACGGGAAAAGACCCCTCCACCGGATTGCTCTTTACCCGTGGGGACGGACTGCCCCGTAAAGATGCCCCGGTGGCCGTTGAGAAAGCAAAAGGAGTGATTACCCGGGTGGTGCGCTCCCGGTCGCCATTTGCCTATACCATCAATACACCCTTCGACCGGCTGATGGTATGGTGGGGCCCGTGGCTGGGGCATCTGTTTTTTTGGCTGGGAAGAGCGGTGATTAAAATACGATTATGCGTCACACCCAACAAATAAAAACCATTCTCCAATACATCTGGAAGAGCTCTCCCGGATGGACCTTGCTCAATGCCCTTCTTTTGCTGGTGAGAGGGGTGTTGCCTCTGTTGCTCATCTATCTGGTAAAACTGTTGGTGGATGAGATACAAACGGTGGCCACCGCGACAGACGCAGAGCCTGTTGTGCACCGCCTCATCATCCTTTTGATCGTGGCCGCCGTGGTATTTCTTACCAATGCCCTCACTGCATCGCTTGGCGCCCTGGTAAGAGAAAAGCAATCGTTCGTGATCTCCGACTTTTTCGACAACCTCATCCATGACAAAACCACCCGCATAGACTACAGTTTTTTTGAACATCCCAAATACCAAAATGTCTTTTTCCGGGCACTCCACGAAGCCTCTTTCCGGCCTTCCCGCATCTTTTATGGCCTGGTAGGCGTATTGCAAAACCTCATCACCCTGGCCGTTATGGGAGGTATCCTGCTGATGGTTCACTGGTCGGTTTCCATCGTGTTGGTGGTGGTTACCCTGCCGGTTACCTTCATCCGGCTGAGACATGCACGTTCGTTGTTTCAATTCACCCGCTCCCACACCAACCAGGAACGAAGGGTAAACTACTACAACCGGTTGCTCACTTCGCGCGAATTTGCCAAAGAGGTGCGCACCTTCAGTTTGGGCGACCTGTTCAGGGAACGCTACCACCACCTGAAAAACGACTGGCGCCACACACGCTATAAGATGCTGAAGCACAAGACACTTCAGGAAGTTGCAGTACAGATTTTGGCGGCCATCGCTGTTTTTTCGCTCTATGGCCTGATTGCCTACAGGGCTTTTTCGGGAAACATCACCATTGGCGACGTGGTACTCTATTTTCTGGCCCTTCAACGCGGGTACGCCTACCTTCAGGAATTTTTAGGAAGAGTCTCGGGCCTTTACGAAGATTCTCTGTTTCTCGACAATCTTTTCGAATTTCTGGAGTTGAATGAAGAAGATAGCCACTCCGGCTTACCCTCTCCCCTCCCCTTTCCTTCACCCATGCAGAAAGGCCTGCGCTTTGATAATGTAGGTTTTTATTACCCCTCCAATAAACGCTGGATACTCAAAAATCTCTCCTTCTCAATAGAGGCCGGTGAAACAGTGGCCCTGGTAGGCGCCAATGGTGCCGGCAAATCAACCCTGGTTAAGCTCATCTGCAGCCTTTACCAACCGGTAGAGGGTTCCATCACCATCGACGACATACCCCTGGAGAAGATAAGCTGGCCCGAAAAAACCGCCCACATCAGCGCCATCTTTCAGGATTTCATGCTCTACAACGTCACGGCACGGGAGAATATCTGGTTTGGAAATGTTCGACAGGAGGCGCTCGATGAAACGGTGAAAGAGGCAGCCCATCAGGCTGGAATTGATTCGGTAATTGAAAATTTTGAAAATGGCTACGACACTACCCTGGGCACCCTGTTCGACGACAGCGAGCAACTGAGCCCCGGGCAATGGCAGCGGCTGGCGCTGGCCCGCTCCTTCTTCAACAAGGCACAGCTGGTGTTATTGGATGAGCCTACCAGTGCATTGGATGCCTTTGCGGAGGCCAAACTGCTGAAATACATCAAAGGAATTACCAAAGGACGAACGGCACTGATTATCAGCCACCGCCTCTCCACCATTCGCATGGCCGACCGTATTGTATTGCTTGATGGACAAAAGGTGGTGGAGACGGGCAAATACGAAACATTGATGCAAAAGGAGGGGCACTTTTTCAGGATGGTCAGGTCACTGACAGACGCAGGGTTTTATTTTCCAAACGAATAGAAGATGCCGGTAAACACCCCAATGGAATAGGGTTTAAACGAAGTGGGATACTCTTTGTTGATGTCGGACAAAAAATAGTTGACGCGTGGCTCTACCTGCAGGCTCAAGGCCCCGTAAAGGGGCAACGAAAGGGCCACCCCCGCATGGGTACTGAAACTGAGTCCGGCCAATCCCTCTGTTTTGCCCAGGTCGCGTTTTTGTCCCTCATCAAGCAGGTAAGCGCCATTTTCCACCAGCCAGTTTGAGCTGATCCCGCCCGACAGAGAGATGGCCATGCCCCGGTCCAGAAGCTTATACCGCAGGGTGAGAGGCACTTCCACATAACCCAGCATCTGTTCAATGTCCACGGATGAAGTCATTTCTTTCGTGGCGTTCAAATCAACAAATTCGTTTCTGTCCGAACCGGGTGCTGCGGGTGCCAAAGCCGGTGTTTTGGCTGCACCTGACATGCGAATAGCTCCCAGGGAGTTACTCAATTCTATATGTCGTACCGATAGTGCGGCCTCCCCATTTGAAGCGGTTGTGCTGTATAGTCTGTCCACGTTGGCCGAAGCTGTCAGCTCCTGCCCCATCATGGCATACCGCACACCGGTCTCCACACTCCAGCGCCGGTGCATCTGCATGCTCACCTTCACACCTCCGCTGGAGGTCATTAATCCATCTTCGGAAAATGAGGAGGAGCCATTGGCAGGGGCTCTACCCGAAGTCTCTCTAAAAGCATACGTTGGTGAATACTCGCCGCCTACCTTAAAACGAAGCCTGAACTCCTTTTCCTGACTGGCCTCCCTGGTTCGGGCCGCCATTATCGCGTCAAAATCGAACAGGGAGCCGGCCTCATGCTTTTCCTCCGGGACTTTTGCCAGCGGGGAGAGTGGCATTTCACTCCCTGAAACAGTTGCATCGGTTAACGGGTTGAGGCTTTTTAAACCCGGAGACCTCACATCGTCACGGCTGAAAGATTCAACACCTTCCTTTTCCGCCGTGGACACCACGTCATCGGTAATTGTTCGTCCGGTGGAGGCTAAAAGCGGGATTTCACGGGTACCCTCTGAGCCGATGGGTTCTTTTTTGCCGGATGCTTTCTCCCCTGAACCGGCACCCGGTTGAGCGACCCCGGTTGTGTCCCCGGATTGCGCCCTGGGGCCACCGGTACCGGTTTTTTTCTGTGAATCCTCCAAAAGCTCCGGGACCGACTTATCGGCAAGCTGACCCGAACCCGGTGGGTTCACATCGGGCCACAGGAAGAACAGACCACCCGCAATCAGCACAGCAGCCACAGCACCCCATCGCCACAAGGCAATGAGCCCGCCACGACCCGCGGAAGCATTAAGCCCGCGCTCCACACCGGTCCAAACCCTGTCGGGTGGGGTCACTTCCAGCGAAGAGAGTTGTTGCTTAAACAGTTTATCTATATCATTTTCCCGCATCATCACATTTTTGAATTCTCTTTTTCGGCCATTTCGTTGAGCCGGTGCCGCAACCACTGACGTGCCCTCGAGAGGTTCGACTTACTGGTGCCTTCGGTGATGCCCAGGCGACGGGCTATCATCTCGTGGCTCTCCTCTTCCAGTACATATAAGTTAAAAACCATCCGGTATTTCTCGGGCAATTGAGCAATAACGCCCAATAAAACATCCAGACTAAATTCCGGGTTTGAACCCCCTCCATCCCACTCCTCAAAAATATTATCCGGTGGTACCTCCAACGGCAATTCCGCCATGTGTCTGTTTTTGCGGAGAGACTCGAGGATGAGATTCACCATCAGTTTACGCAACCACCCTTCGAAAGAACCTTTGAACTTGAATTGTCCAATTTTTTGAAATGCTCTAATAAAGCCATCCTGCAAAAAGTCTTCAGCTTCCTCTCTATTATGAGCATAACGCAAACAAATACCAAACATTTTGGGCGCAAAAATCTCATAAAGCGCTTTTTGGGCGCTTCGCTTCCCCTCCTGGCATGATTTTATAATTTCATCTAATTCCGGCACCGGTTATCTGCAAAAATAGTTTCTGATAAAATTACATCATTCTTATTAACAACCAATACTGAGGTAGCAAAACACGCTTTAATTAACCCAACCTGGATAAACCACTACTTATTGGCTGCCGCCGGGTAAAGGGAATCGTTTACCTTAAAGATGATGAAAAGTAGAAAAGGTTGCGTGAAGAGGCCAAATAAAATTCAGAAGCTTTTCCTGATGCGGTCCAATTCCCTCCTGGAGTCCTTCAGCTTCAGCGTTTCACGCTTATCGTGTTGTTTCTTGCCCTTAGCCAATCCGATTTCGAGTTTAGCGAAACCCCGCTCGTTGATAAACATACGCAACGGCACAATGGTAAGCCCCGACTCTTTGGTCTTTCGCTCCAACTTGTAGAGTTCTTTTTTTTGCAAGAGCAGCTTACGCTCACGGTTGGGCGCATGATTGTTGAAAGTGGCATAAAAATATTCCGAAATATTCATGCCCTTCACCCAAAGTTCGCCCCTGGCAAAATAACAGTAAGAGTCGACCAGCGCCGCCCGCCCCAAACGAATCGATTTTATCTCGGTGCCCGAGAGCTGAATCCCGGCCACATATTTTTCGATAATTTCATAATCGAAATAAGCGCGTTTATTGCGTATATTAATTCGGTTTGTGGTCATCGTTAAATAGATAATAGATTCAAAAGGAGCAATCGAACCGCCAAAGGTAAAATCAATACCGAAACTGCAGTAACTATGGAAGTACTCACCTTTTCCCTATCGCTAAATTCGGGCAATTCACGAACGCCCACCCAACTCAGATAGAAGCTGTAAAACGACAATATTTGAACAAAAAACAGTTCGGGCACCAGGCTGGTAATCACCGACACCACATACAATGGCGCCGAGGCGTAAACGGTTAATTTAGCCGCCAGCTGGTTTGAACCCGTCGTGTGAAACATTTTAAGCACTCTGCGCACCAGATAAAAAGCCAGCAACAAGCCCAAAAAAAAGCCCGAAAAGGCCAATAAAGCCTGTTTCAGGGCCAGCTCGAATATCAGCGCCTGCCGGCTAACCAGAAAATTTATAAATGTGGTGAGCGTAATGAGTCCGATAAGGGGCAGGGAGAAGGCCGAAAGCAAATCGTTAAGCGTGGTCTCTTCGGGATGAATTATCCTCCACTCATGTGAGGGCCGCAGCAGAAGATTGCGGAGCCTCAAAGCCAGATGTCGATACATCCTTACCGAACCGGTTGTTTGTTTGACTTTCATAAAATACACCTCTTGTAAAAATACAAAAATAGCAAAATTAACGGGGATATTGAAAAAAGTAAAACCCATTCATTTTACTCACCTCCCCCACCAAAATGGTCTTTTTTTGAACCAGAACCTATCTTTGTTTAATTTAATAATATAAAACACGCCAAGTGCGTGTGGAACGCAATCCGTCAAAATTATTAAATTTTGCATATCGTGGCAGAATCTAATAAATTATGGCTAATTTATCGCGAATATCAAAGTTCATCTCTTATTCTTGACTTGGCTTTATGAAATTTTAGCAGGAAAATGTCCCGGTTTAAACTCATTCTTATTTTCTTTATTCTGCCAATTGCAATCCAGTCGGCAGCACAAAAAATCGATGGCGTGAATTTTAACCCGCACAAGGAGCTTGTGGTGCGCTGGGACAACGATGCCTTTTTTGATATAGACTATTACTACACGCAGGGGGCGCACATTTTATGCATCCATCCCGCCTTGAGAAAAAATCCGCTAAATCACCTTTTATTCCGTTTAAAGAACACCGATAAATATTATGGAATGGGTGTGGTTCAGGAAATGTTCACCCCAAAAGATATTCTCGACACCCTGCTGAATGTGGTTGACCGGCCTTATGCAGGCACCTTGTTTTTGAAATCGTTCCTTGTCTCTTCATCTCCCGAAAAAAGATTGCGGTTGACTACCCAAATCGACCTGGGTGTTCTTGGACCACTTTCGGGAGCTGAACAAGCGCAGAAATTGGTTCATCACCTGACCCATTCTAAGCCTCCCGAAGGGTGGGACTTTCAAATCCAAAACCGTCCGTATCTCAATTATCATGGAAAACTTGAGAAGGGATTAATAGCGCTGCCCCAAAAATTTGATATGAGCGCGTACTCACGCCTCCGACTCGGAAACATCCACGACGATTTACAACTGGGTGGCAATCTGCGCTACGGGCAATTCAACAACCCATTTAAGGGCTATATTCTGACAAACCCGGGATATGCCGGTAATAAGGATTTTCAAGCATTTGTTTTTGGCGGCGCAAATGTAACCTTTGTGCTGTACAACGCCACTTTAATGGGAGGCATCATTCCCCCAAAAAGCGAACATGAATTCGAACTAAGCCAAATAGAAAATTTTGTTGGTGAAATTTATGGCGGACTACAAGTCTCGTTTAAAAATTTTGGGCTGCGTGGAAAAGTAATTTGGAAAACCAAAGAATTTGAACAAGGGGAGGATCATAGCTGGGGTTCCATCTCCTTCATTTTCAGACTTTAACTCTCTATCGTGTAATTTCGACAAAAAGCAATGCCCCCGGGTGCCGGTTTCAACCCCTTAATATCTATACAAAGCATTGATTCTTGAATTGGGATTTGGCATTTTTTCCTTATCCAATAAATACACTTCGCCACCATTCAAAAATGTTTTTACCGCCGCCACATTCATCAATGATATGGTGTCGTCGTTTTCCTCACTTTGGGTAACCATTATAGAATTATTCTCCTCTTTATAGTTGCCAAAAATATCTGACTTATTTTCGCAAAACAAGGTGTCAACTCTGCCATGAAAAGCCGCCGGTATAATTTTATCTATGCCGATAGCTGTTTTACCCGTACCCTGTTGCTCAAGGAAAAGTGCTATTTTATCCTTTCTTTTTTGGTCGAATACCGGAGCCATCATTTCCCAGGCCAACTCATGGGCCTCAAAAATATCAGTATCGCCAAAATTGATGTTTAAAAATTCTTCCATTAAATTGGGGTAACTATTTACCTCTTTATAGATGTCAAAAAGAGGTCTTTGAGCTGCAATTAACATGGGCATATGCTCCTCTCTGAAAAGCGGAGCCAGTCCATCATTTATGGCTCTCAAATACTTTTTGATCTCATTTTCCCTTTTTCCCGTAGCTGCTTCCTGGCCATGATACATAGCCTGTCCGCTTCCTGTTTGTCCGGTTCTGAATTGAAGGTTTTTTTGTTCATGATCATAACCTACGCGATCCTGCTTGGTTTCAGGAATAAGATCGTCAATACTGATTTCAGTAAAGCTATGTTGGGTGCATTCGTATAATTTCACATTACTTCTTTCAAGCATCAGTAAAAAGAAATTACCATCCCCTACAAACATGGGCATCAATGGTTTTAAATAGAATGAATTGGATACATAGTTAAACTCCTTGAAATATACGGGAAGGGTGTAGATTTTTGAAAAACCATCGGCTAAAAAAATGGCAAGACCATCCGATTGCTCGCGCCAAAACGACGAATCATCGATTAATTGCTGAACAGGCGCCGTCATTTTATCAATATCATTGGCATGAAGACCTTTTTCGGCCAACTTATTTTTAACTTCTTTTAACTGGTTTTTTAGAGCAAGCGCATCCTCTTGTTGCAATACCTTTTTACCTGCTCTATGTGTGGGAATAAAAATTGAAATACAATTTTCCTGATTTACATCGTGTAATTCAGCTATCTCTTTTTTAGTTATTAATGCCATAATTCTTTTGTTTAAGATGAATGATTTAAGAATCTCGAATAATCCTTTATGTATCACAAAAACACGTTCAAGATATCTGTTGTGAAATGATACAGGTCAGCTCAAAGATAATAAATTAATGACAAGTTACCTATTAAAAACCATCTATTCAATTTATTTGAGATAGAATCGGTTTTTCAATAAACCCTATATTTGCATATAAAACAATCTGGTTTGAGCACCGTAACACTTTTAATTTCCAGGCATCTTAAGGAGCTGAAACAGTTCATGAAAAGCATCAGTTTTTCAAGGGCCATCCGGGTTGGCATTGCCGTTACCCTACCCATAATAACGGGCGTACAACTCGGGTACTTTGAAATTGGGCTGGCACTTGGCTTCGGCGCCTTTTGGAGTTCCCCCAGCGATGTCACGGGTAGTTCCCGGCACAGGCAATTCGGCATTCTTATTTCTGCGACGTTGATTATGGTTGTCAGTTTTATTAAGGGCTATCTGCATTTTGAACTTTGGTGGTTGCTACCCATATTGGGAATGCTCACTTTTGCCATTGCTTTTATTTCGGTCTATGGCTTTCGGGCCTCGCTGGTAAGTTTTTCAGGCCTAATGGCCCTGGTGTTGAGCTTTGCCACCGATCCGGAAGCGCTTGAAATCTATCAGTACGCGTTGTTGTTGGGTTTTGGCGGACTTTGGTATTTGCTCTTGTCCAAAATTTGGCATCGAATAAACCCGAAGGCAGAGACCGAGGAGTTTTTGTCTGAAACTTATACACTTACGGCTAAATTTTTAGAAACGCGGGGAAAGTTGATCGACCCACATGAAGACCACGAAAAATTACAGTCTGAATTACAGAAACTTCAAAGCGAGCTTACCGCGAACCATAATACGCTGAGAGAAATTCTGATCCTCTCCAGAAGGTCTTCCGGTTTGTCGAATTATCAGGATAAACGCCTGTTGATATTCGTTCAATTGGTGGAAATGCTGGAAACGGCCATCGCCAATCCCGGGAATTATGATCGGATGGATGAGCTCTTTAATGACCATCCCCAATACATTAAAATATTTCAGGAGCTGATTTTTGAAATGTCTTTCCAATTGCGAAGGATTTCTGAAGCGGGAAACGACGTAAAGAAATTGCCCGGGAACGATTATATGAGGCAATGTTTTGAAGATGTAAGAGTTAAAATAGCCTCGTTAGGTGAAACTCTGGATTACGAGGAATATCTCATGCTTCAAAATTTGCTCGAATATCAGAAAAAACAGTTCGAAAAACTAAAAAGGATAAAATGGCTGTTAGGTGATTCCAATATCGCTGAAATCGATTTGATTGATAGAAAAGCTGCCAAACGATTTGTGGCGCTCCAGGATTATGACCCCATGCTATTGGTGAGAAACTTTAGTTTTAAGTCCACCATTTTCAGGCATTCATTTCGGCTGGCGGTTACAGTGATGATCGGTTACGCGCTGGGTTCGATCTTTCCTTTTCAGAATCCCCACTGGATATTGTTGACCGTTATCGTCATTATGCGGCCCAGCTACGGACTCACGAAGAGCCGGGCAAAAGACCGTACCATCGGTACATTTATCGGCGGGGCCATCGCCACGGTTATATTTTTCCTGGTACGAGATCCCTATGTGTACGGGGCCATGAGCGTGGCATCTTTGGTCATTGCACTTTCCATGGTGCAAAAAAACTATAGGGCTTCGGCTACCTTCATTACTTTGGGAGTGGTCTTTATCTATGCCATTCTCCAGCCTGATATCCTGACGGTGATAAAATTCCGAATATTAGACACTCTTCTCGGAGCCGTCCTGTCATATGCCGCCATGCGGTGGCTATGGCCTACGTGGGAGTTCGTTGAAATCACGGATAGTATCGAAAAAAGCGTGAAAGCCAACAAGGATTTTCTTCATAAAATTACCGAATACTATCAGCGGAAGGGAAAAATACCCACCTCCTACAACGTGGCGCGTAAGGAAGCATTTTTGGAAACCTCCAATCTAAACTCGGCCTTTCAGCGCATGGCACAGGAACCCAGATCGAAACAAAGAAAAACGGATAAAATTTACGAACTGGTTGTCTTAAACCACAGATTTTTAGCTTCATTGGCTTCGTTAAGCACATATATACAGCACCATGAAACCACAGAGGCATCCGAACAGTTCAAGATTGCAACTGAAAAAATAGAGAAAAACCTGAAGAGGGTGCTGCAATGCTTAGAAGATAAGAAATGCGACGTTGCGAGGGCCTTTTCTGGAAACGATCCTCTTTTTGAGGAGCAGCTGCCTGCGTTTAATTTTTCAGAAAACAGGAAGTTGGCATTCAAGGACAAAGAAACCGTGCGTGATCTTCAAGAGGCCCATTTGGTTTGGGAACAACTGAAATGGCTGTTCTCCATAAGCGGTACAATGCTCAGACTGGCCGCATCGGTGAAGCTGGATTGAGATCAACCGTTATTGCACTAACTCCATGAACATATAACAACAATTTAGGGAAATTCACCAAAGGGAACGCCGATGAATACAAAATCAAAAAAGAAGGAAATGGTGTTTATGCTTTTATCCTTGTTGGAGAGGTAGAAATTAACAATGAAAAACCATCCGGATGAGACGGAATGGGCATTTGGGACACAGAAACCATCCATGTAAAAGCAACAAAAAATGCGCGTGTACTTATAATGGAAGTGCCAATTACAAAACAATTTTGTATCTTAACAGTTTAAAATAAACAACGAAAAATCAGAACAATGAAAAACAACACAAACTGGTCAATCGACAACGCACATTCAGAAATTGCTTTCAAAGTAAAGCATATGATGATTTCAACGGTAACCGGTCATTTCGAAGATTTTGAAGCAACCGCAAAAACAGATGGCGACAACTTCAACAATGCTATCGTTGAATTCAGTGCCAAAACAGCATCTATAAATACTAAAAACAAAGACAGAGATGCGCATTTAAAATCGGATGATTTTTTCAATGCTGAAAAATATCCTGAAATCAAATTTGTTTCAAAATCATTTGATGGCGAACAACTAATTGGCGATTTAACCATAAGGGATGTAACAAAAGAAATTACTTTAGATGTCGATTTTAATGGCATAGCCGTAGACCCTTATGGACAAACCAAAGCTGGTTTTGAGATAAATGGTGAAATCAACCGGAAGGACTTTAATTTATCCTGGAACGCAGTTACAGAAGCTGGAAGCATCGTAGTTTCCGACAAGGTTAAATTGGCAATTGACGTACAATTTGTAAAGCAGGCTTAACCAGCATATATTGCCGGCATTCAATTTTTTGCTAAAATTGACACCTGAATGTTGTCCGAATTTTTAGCAGTGATCGGTAAACGGTTTTCGGTAAACGGTAATCAGGCAAGAGGCATCAGGCAATAGGCAAGAGGCATCAGGTTGGACGGTTGCTAAATAGCTGAAAGCTGAAAGGGTGAAACAGTGATCGGTAATCAGTAAACGGTTAACGGTCAGTAGGGGTTGTGGGGGGAACGGTTCTGTATAGCCGGCAATGAGAATCAGAACCGTCCCTTAAACTACCGGGAAACCGCAAGCGTTCGTTAATCTCCCAGCACCTGTTTACGGAATTTACCGCTGTTACAATGCCGTTGGCAGGTGCAATAATACGGGTGTATCGGAGTTGAGCACTTTGCAGATCGAGGGTTTTTTGAGCCGTCTGGAAATTGGAACGGGCACTCGAAAATGCCCCCTTAGCCTGTTCATAATCGCTGAGCAAAACAGGGTTGATGTTTACTTTCAAATCCTCATCTTCCATCTACTCAACCACTTCGGTAGTTTTGTTATCGCTTATGGCGTTGTGGTAGTATGCTTATCACTTATTTTCCCCGGCGACCGAAGGGAGGCGCAAGGCTTGCCGAAGGCGCTGCGGGGGTTTATCCAGGTTAGAGTATTAGATTTGTGCTCAAATAATATGCTTTCAAAACAACCTGACCCCGAGTCCCAGTTCAATCCAATCAGCCTTAAAACCAGCTTGAGTTTTTAATCCTATTTGAGCAAACAAACGATTTGTAAATTGATATTTTAGTGCAGGTCTTAAAAAATAATTTCCTTTATATTTTTGTCCTTTTTCATGTAAATAAGTTCCCAATTGTAGTCGGAGCGCTAATTTCCAAAACAAAAGGTCGTACCCTCCATGGATACCCATAAAAAAATAATCTTCATTGGGGAAGTAGGTAGTTAAACTAGCGTCATAAAACCCGTCAATCCCTATAGCAAACCCACTCTTTTCATTCAGGGTGTAAAGATACTCCGCCATAAAAGTAGCCGTTCCGAACTGTTTATTAGTCCCGCTATTTTCATCGTTCTGCACCAACCCACCTGCTCCATAAATAGAAATGCCTGATTTGTTGATACTTTCTGCCCGTCTGAAAGGAGCGGGTTGATGTCGGACATTTAAAATTTGCTGCGGAAATTCCGAGTTGTCAATTTTATTTTGTTGGCGGTTAAAGTGGTATCTGAAGCCAAGGTTGAGCCCTAACATATTTAACCCGGAATTAGGCTTAAACATCCGCCCATTGCTGAAATGCGTAATGTCAATGCCATAAATAAGATCCATTTCACGATTTAACCGGTAGTTTGCACCCAGGTTAAGATTAAAATAGACATTAAAACGGCTTCCAATGGCATCATTGGTCTCATTGCTTTCCGGATCATAGGGTTTTAAATCATAACTCAACCCAAAGGCAGGTTCAATCACCATTTGATGTCGGCGTGGTTTTGAAATCGGAAAGGAAATAAAGCCATATAGAGCCCCAGGACTACCCAGCAAATCCGGATTGCCGATAAAACCACTGTACCATCCAACGCCATAAGCCGGATACCCAAAAATGCTTTGCCAACCGTTGGGATTATTGCTTTGCCAGCCATATCGCACCTCGATGGCCCCATAGCCATTTTCTAATGCCTCTTTCAACTCGTCTCCAGTGTATAAATGTGAGCCGGAATGTCCTTTTATCTCGAAAAGCCTAAAGTCACCTATAGATTCGACATATTGCGCATTTACCATCTCACCACTCAACAGAAGCAACCCTATCCACCCAAATAAAATCTTTCTCATTAACAGTTATTTATACAAACACCTATGTAAATAAAGCATCAGTTAGGCAGATTGTTCCCACAACCCTCTCCTCTCTAATTACTTCTTATCCTAAGATCAAAACCATTGGCCTGCAATCCAACGTATAAATATCTTATCTTTTATTCGATAAATATACTAAAAAAATGGAGTGATGGTTTAATATTTAAATTATTGCTAAACTGACACCTGAGTGTTGTCCAAATTTTAAGCAGGGCAAAAAAGAAACACTATGAGCGAAAACAGTGCTGCCGATGGCCGGAAAAATATTTTTCCCCGGTTTATTATGATTCTGATGTCGTCGGTAACTTTTGTTGGAATTCTTTCGGAGTTGATGCCTTCGGGTATTCTTCCGCAAATGATGGCAGACTTGAATATTAATGAAGTGCAAGGTGGTAACCTGGTGGGATACTACGCCATTGCATCTGTCATTCTCGCGATTCCGCTTATATCGCTGACCATCCAATTCAACCGCAAAGCTTTGTTATTGATTTTACTTGCAGGATTTGCCGTTTCCAATATCATGGCAGGACTTGTCGGACCTTAAACAGCTATGAAAATATAATAGTCCTTTGGTCGGGGGTCGCTTCGCGACGAGTTTGTCCACAGATTTCTTGGTTTTCACCAAGAAATCTGTGGACAACTTTTTTTGCCCGAAGGGCATTGTCGCGTTGCGACCTTTAGGGGCTTAGTGTAGTAACCTAACCAACTTTTTTATTTGAGCCTGCCTTCCCTGCCTGCCGCCGGCAGGTAGGCAGGCTGCGCCGGCAGACAGGTGTTATTTGTTACTTGCCTACCGCCAGACAGGTTTCTGGTTTATCCAGGTTAGGGGTTGTGCCGAAATAGCTTAGTGGGAAATATCCCCGTGTAATAGGTGCTCCAGGGCCTCCAAAGTATGGGTGTATTGTACGTAAGCCTCTACATAGGCTCTTCCCTGCTCAACGGAGTTCTCTTTTGTTTTGCTGAGTTCTGCTACTTTGGAATAACGGTCACGTAGTACTTGTTCCAAATGGGTAGTCACGGTATTAACTACTCCCTCTACATCATTTTTTGCAATTGAATTATCTGCCATCACTACCAAAGGAGTCGTCGATCCTGCCGGTTTTAATCCGGTATAAGGTGCGCCTTCGGTCTCTCTGTGCAATCGCACAAGTGTTTCCAGGAAATATTTTTCAACGATGGAATATACTTGCTTGTCTCCGTTTTTTAAGCGGTAGGTTTTATCGAACAAGGGAATGATTTCCTTTTCTTGTTCTGGTTCAATCCACTTCAAAACCAGCTGCACATTATTTTGATCCAATGCTTTTAAGGCATCCTTAATAACGGGGCCATCATAGGAATCGCAATGCGCGAATGCAGTTGTACTGACCAGCATAAATGCGAGTGCCAAAAGAATGGAACGCATATTGAACTTAAGAGATCCACCACTCTTTAAAGCACCTGAAACCATTGTTTTTCTTAGTTGAGTTTTCATAACGTCTGTTTTTTAAGTTAATAATACTACTTGTTCATTTTTCTGTGTACAAAAGTATATACCAACTTACCACTGTGCGACCTATCTTATAAAATGGCACCGGTTTAAAGAGATGCATAGGTGCCACTTTATAAAGTAGGACATGGAAAAGGCAATCTTAAAAAACTTAGAATGCTGATTATCAGCCTATCGCTGAGAATTCCGAAATTCACTGGGGGTTGTCCCGGTAAACTTCTTAAATACGCGGTTAAATGCAGATTTAGAGTTAAACCCACTTTCGAAGGCGATGCCAAGTAAGGAATACTTATCGAATTTGGGGTCTACAATTTTATTTTTCACTTCTTCAACCCTATATTTATTGATAAACTCAAAGAAGTTTTGCCCATACACTTCGTTAATTACCTGCGAAAGATGATGAAGCGGAACATTAAGGCTTTTGGCGAGCCTGGGCAAGGTCAAATCGGGGTCTAAATAGGGCCTTTCGGTTTTAAAGTAATCATCTATTTTACAGAAACACTTATCTAAATCGTCATCTTTTAATTTGGGAGTGGATTTTTCAATTTCGATAATAGGGCTTTGGGGTTCTTCATCGGTATAGCTGATAAATACTCCTATTTGTTTTAGACCAAAATACCCAATCAAGATAATAAATGCCGAAAGAGACAACATGAGACCATTGATACAAAAATCCATGGAGAACAGATGGAAAATATGATGTATAACAGCGATAATGATCAAAGCGGTCCATATTATTCCAAAAGCCGGAATCAATTTCCCTAACCAGTCCAATTCGATATCCTTAGAAGAAAAATTAAGGTTGGATTCTTTGGCCCTGTGAAACTGTCTTTGGGCCAACACGAAATAAACCGGTCCCGAAAGGGCGGTTATAGCAAGGAAGAACAAAAATATTACAGGGGGTTCGGCTACTCCTTCAGAAACATGATCCACCCTAATCCCCGCTGAATAGGCGGGAAAGCCCGACGCAATAAGCAGGTACAGAATAAATGCCACAAAAGGGGCAAAATGCAGGATGTTTTTGGTTTTAAATTGGTTGTGGTTAAAAGTAAGCGTGGAAACATACAGGTATAAAAAAGGACCGTGCAACAGCAACAATGCAATAATACCACCGGATAAAACGGGGGTACTGGAGAAGGACTCCATAGAGAACGCATAAATTGCTGTGAAACTACCCAAATACAAAAGCCAAAAAATAAAGATGCGATCATGCAATAATTTTGGTTTTTTCTGCAGGAGTAGAATCAAAAAGAAAAACGCATTGAAAGAAGCTATAAAGAAAATATATTTCATCGTCCTGAGGTTGAAAAAAGCACGTCACAGCTATTCCTTTCATTTGGCCGACTTAATTGCTTTTTCCGGTTTTGGGCATTAAGGAGTAACCAATTTTTTAATCGCCCATTCTCTCTAATTGCCGGCGCAGCTTTTCTTCCACGCTTTTCAGCAGTTCCATCCAGTTGTCCCCCGAATCGGATGCATAAGCATCATT
>JACDJC010001284.1_pt1 | contig 22680 bp, 27 predicted proteins | sample 7454191 | NCBI WGS metagenome assembly JACDJC01 (sample SAMN14253291, study PRJNA609438) | sludge metagenome | isolation source: sludge after 25d culture with pyrite and EDTA | collected 2018-12-20 | reverse complement strand
GCGGAAGTCCGGTCGCGCGAACGCTTTTACACCCAGCAAGGTATCAACTCCGTCCCTTCCATCATCTTCAACGACCGGCATCTGATCCAGGGCGGCCAGGCCCCCGAGACCTTCGAGCGGGCGTTGCGGCAGCTTGCCGATGTCAGGTGAATCGACCTGAAGCTTCTGGTGATCGGGCGCGTACTGAGGGTGTCGCGCAGTCAGGAGTTTTGAGGCGCCGCACGACAGCGGCTGTCATTTCGCCTATCAGGTAACAAGCCATGATGGGTGTGTGGATACCTTGCTCGTGCGGTCGAACGGTGATCCAAGCGGGTATGCTAACGTACGCAGCTATTTAGTCTTAACGCTATTCATACTGCTATTCGAAAGGACGCATTGAATCACACCGGGTTTTGCGCAGGCTCCAAGCTTTGGGAGAATGGAGCCATGAAGAATCAAACGTCTTTTTCCCACAAAACTTGGCCATCTTTTCCGAAAATCAACACATCATGTTGGTTATCCAGATAAGTTGGCCACTAACACTCCTCATAGAAAACTTGGCCAAGTCTTCGTGAACAGTTGGCCAATTATTTCGTCCACAGCACGCTTCAAGTGGGGATTATCGGCCGATCACCGCGCTCTCTCAAGGTGTGTTCGGCGGAGTCAGTCCACACCACCAGGATCACTTCCCCACGGCTGAGTGTGAGTGATCCGAGTGGTTGTGCAGTGTTGCCCGGGCCGCACGTGGCAGGTCTGCCCACCGCGAGATGATGAAATGATTCTCGTCGTGTGCCGCGTGAACCATCGCGGCGCTGTGTCCCGGAAAGTGACCCGGCAGCAAGAGCAAGCCTTCGTCTGCTGCGCGTGCAAGGATTCGCCTGCGGGTGGAGCGGGCTTGGGCAGCATCGAGATCGAAGCAGCAGCGATGCTCCGGATGCAGGATCTGGACTGGGCTGTGCAGCAGATCACCGACAAAGAGCGCACCCTGGCCTGTGCGCATCTCGGCGATGGAAGACCCAGGCGTGTGGCCTGGCGCGGGTGTCAGCGCGATGGGTAGCCCACGCAATTCATGCCGGTGGCGCCAGAGTCGCAATTGGCCCGATCGTTCCACCGGCGCAATGCTGTCCGCAAACACCTGCTGCATCCCGGCAAACCGTCGCTGCTCGTCCTCCGTTTCGGGAGGACGCTGATTGGTGGCATTGTCAGGACTGAAGTAATCGTAGTCGTCTTGCGGAACGAGATACACCGCATTTGGAAACGTGGGTACGAACGCGCCGTCTACGAGACGGGTGTTCCAGCCTACGTGGTCGGAATGGATGTGCGTGTTGATGACGACATCAACGCGCGCGGGATCCACTGCGGCAGCATCGAGGCGTGCGAGGAAGTCGGTATGCCAGTGGGCGAACGCCGGTGTGCCGGGGCGCTCGCGGTCGTTCCCCACGCCTGTGTCTATCAGAATCGTCTGTCCAGCCACGCGGATCACCCAGGTCTGGACGTGGCACGGCCACGCATTCGTTTTCGGGTCCCAGAAGTCAGGAGCCAACCATGCGCGATGTTCGTCCCAGTCTGCAACCTGGGTATCCGGCAGGATTTCCGTGACGGTACGGATGGGTCCCGCCCATTCGACAACCCGGGTGACGATGGCATCACCCACGCGCAGTGTCGCGTTCATGCCGCCACCCCTTCGAGTCGATCCAGTTCGTCTGCGGGGAGTGCGAGCGACGCGGACTGCAGCGACGTGAACCCGCCAAGTGGGAAATAAGGCGTATAGGCGATGCCTTGCGCGGCCAGCACGCCGAAGGGCCCGGCGATCGGTCCCGGTTCGGGGTGGTCGAGGCCGCCTGCGCGAAGGTTGACAATGTCGAGCGCGTCCAGCCCCAGGTGTTCGAGGTTGTCATGGATCGCCTGGCGCAACTGTGCGGGTGCGAGCGTCTTGGGCCAGCCACCATCGGCGTCGCGCAACGCGCCGACCTTCGTCGCGAAGTGAAGCCCGGCTGGATACGGGTGCAGCGCTTCCTTGATGATTTCATTGGTTATGTACGGTCCGTAGAAGTCGCTGGTGTCGATGTGGTTGATGCCCAGGTGCACGACTTCGCGCAATACTGCGATAGCGGCATCGCGATTCCTGGGTGGGCCGAATACGTGCGGCCCGGCCAACTGCATGGCGCCGTAGCCCATGCGTGCAAGCGTCGAGTCGCCGGCCAATGTGTAAGTGCTGTGGGGTGTCGTGTTCATGAGGCTGCTCATTCTCCATTCGGACGGGCAGCACGAGAAACAGCGTAGCTGTCTTCAAGCATCGTATATGAGGCAATTTTGTTGCCCGCGAAGGTCAGTACGATCGAAAATGATGTCTCGATTAACTTGCCGGTCCGAATCACCCTGGATTTCAGCTCGCCGACAATGACAGCCCGTTCGTCACTGGCGAGAATATCCCAGATTTCGAGGTTTTCCAGCTCAAGCAAGGACCGGCTGTCCCGTATGAAGTCGGAGGCGGCAGCACGTCCAATTTTTTTTCCCAGCCACGGAAGGGCTCCAACATCACCTGGGACGCTCCACGTGAGATCTTCCGTAAACAGCATGGCGACCTCATCCGGACTGGCGGCTGAACCCAGTTTGGCCAGAAAGATATTGGCCAGATTCAAGTTTTTCTCAATGCTCATGTAAGTCCTATCGTGTGAGCCAGTGACGGTGCTACATTGCGCCTGACGGACATACAGGTAAAGTAGTGTCTTTATCCGGGTATAAACACCAACAGGATCACCATGAACGATGAGCGCAACAAACTCGGTGAGTTTCTGAAGGACAGGCGCAGTAAGCTCGACCCCGAAACCTTCGGGTATCCTCGTCAACGTCGTCGCACGCCAGGGTTGCGACGCGAGGAAGTGGCATTGCGGGCCCACGTCAGCGTGACGTGGTACACGTGGCTCGAACAGGGGCGGGGTGGGGCACCCTCAGCGGCGGTGCTGGGTCGCGTGGCTCAAGCCCTGCTGCTGACCGAAGTTGAACGTGAACACTTGTTTCTTCTGGCGTTGGGCCGCCCACCGGAAGTGCACTATCGGGCGCCGGGTGGCATTGATGCGCCGCTGCAGCGCGTCCTTGACGCACTGGAGTACAGCCCGGCTGTCGTGAAGACAGCTACCTGGGATGTCGTCGCTCAGAACCGCGCTGCTGCCACCTTGATGGCGGACTTTCTGTCCGTCGAGCCAGGGCGGCGCAACGTATTGCGGGCCATGTTCTGCGACGTGCGCTATCGCGCGGCGATGCTGCATTGGGAACGTTGTGCACGTTTTGCAGTGGCCACGTTTCGTGCCGACGTGACGCGTGCAGGTGCCGAGCGCGAGGCCAAGCCGCTGGTTGACGAACTGTGCATACGCAGCGAAGAATTCAAAGCCATCTGGCATGAGCAGGGCGTGCGCTCGCAAAGCGACGGCATCAAGGGCTTGCGACACCCCGTGCTGGGAGAGATCGAGCTCGAGTATTCAGCCTTTGCGGTGGGTGATCGGCCCGGACTGCGGCTGGTGGTCTGGAATCCTGTTCGAGCCGTGGACACCGAGCGCGTCAAGGCGATTCTTGCAGGCCAGAATATTGATGGCTCATCAAGGCAGTGCACCGCTCTCGCAGAAAACCTTGCAACTGGCTGATGATCGGCGTCAGCTGCGAGCGATGCGCGCAGATCAGGTGCAGCGGTGCAGGTTCTCCGTATGTCGCCGGAAATAGCTCCACCAACCGGCCCGCCGACAGGTTATCGATCAGGTCCAGTCGAGATTTGTAGACCAACCCCTCACCGGAGATGGCCCAGCGACGAACTACATCGACATCGTCGCTGACGCGGTTGCCCGTGACGGTGACCGTGCGGTCGCCACGTGGCAAAGTTAAGCGCCAGCGCTCGCGAACCTGCTCGCTCCACACATGCCGCGGACAGTTGACATTCTGGTCTTTGGCGGGGATTGTAGTGCTTCCAACACTGTTTCTAGGAAAACCGGATTGTGAGTAGACTTCATGTGTGCTTGGTGTCTTGATGGTTGTCGTGAAAGATCGCCCACCAGCTTCCAGCACCAACCCGACGCCCCGAAGCCCGCATAAAACCTAGACGTGACCTCGCGCGCGCTCGCGAGCCCACCCCGCAAACCCGCGCCAGCACTGGCGCTCCAGCCAACAAAAGGGCCCAACCGATAAGGATTGGGTTTCATGCCACTGGTGGTGCAGTGGGGACCTGGTTCACAACTGGCTCTCCATGCGAAATGAGCATGATTTGAATTGATGGGGAATAAAAGTACCTACATTCTTGCTTGATCGTATTCGTTCGAATACAATGGCTCATGTACACGATAAAATCGTTGCCCGAGTTCGATGCTTGGCTTGTCGGCCTGAAAGACCCGACTACCCGCGCACGTCTGGTTCGTAGATTGGAAAAAGCGGCGCGAGGCTTGCTGGGTGATGTCGAATCCGTGGGTGACGGCGTCTTTGAGATGCGAGAATTTTTTGGCCCGGGTTGGCGGATGTACTACACCCAGCAAGGCGACGTCCTGATCATTATGCTTGGGGGCGGAGACAAGGCCACCCAAAGCCTTGACATCAAACGCGCCAAGACACTGGCCCATACGCTCCAAATTGGACAGGAGGATCTGTCATGAACACGAAAATCAAGGTTGCTGATTTGCCGACTTTTGATCCCGCCCGCTATCTGCGCGATGACGAGGACATTGCTGCCTATCTGACGCAGGTGATCGAAGAAGGCGATGCAGGGGAGCTTGCCCAGGCCCTGGGGGTTGCCGCGCGGGCCCGCGGCATGACGCAGATCGCCCAGGCTGCTGGGATTGGGCGCGAATCCCTGTACAAGGCCTTGCGTGCCGATGCCAGCCCGCGCTTCGAGACGATTGCAAAAGTATGCAAGGCCTTGGGGGTGCGGTTGGTGGTGCAGACGGATCATGCGGCCTGAGCGTGGCTTGAGCGTCACCTGGCTGGCCATGCAGGATGCCCATGATCTCTGGGTTGCCGAGCAGCACTTGGATCTGTCCGGCGTCAGCAAGCTTGAATTGGCTGAAGCCTGATCCAGTGCCTACCTGCGGCCGAGATCGAAGCCGCCGTGGTGGGGCAAATCCGATCGGTGCTGACAAGTCCGGAGGCCATTGCTGCGGTCGTCCAGGAGGTTCAGCACCAGGGTGCGCCAGTCGATGAAGCCGTCGTGGTGACGGCCATGGGTAATTTGCACAGCGTGTGGGATCAACTGTTCCCGGCTGAGCGCCACCGGATCACGAACCTGATGATCGAGCGTGTCGATCTGGTCGATGGCGACGAGGGGCAGGGCATTCGTATTGCCTGGCGTGAGATCGGATGGCGTTCTTTGATTGCCGAGTTCACCGGAGGCACGATTGGCGCCGAGATGGTGGAGGTGGAGTGATGGATGCGCTGCAGACATTCACCCCGATCAACTTTACCCGCAAGAAGGGCCGGCTGCTGGCCGACGATGGGGATCCCCGGCACGATGCCAGGATTGTCGAAGCAGTTGCCCGGGCGCACTACTGGCAAGGGCTACTTGATGATGGAAGGTTTGCCAGCATCAGCGATCTGGCCCGCGCAGAGGCGTTGCAGCCCACGACGGTGGCAAGGCTCCTACGCCTGACCCGTCTGGCTCCCGACGTGATCGAATCTGTGATGGCAGGCGAGCAGCCACGCAGGCTGACGCTCTATTGGTTGCAGCGCCACGACATCCCGATGGCGTGGGCCCAGCAGCGTGCCGTGCTGGATGGATTGAATTGAGGAACAGAAATGAACAAGAAACAGGGTAAGCAGACCGGGCGATCCAAAACCCGCAGGTTGCCTGCCCCAGCGGGCGGTGTGCGGGTGGAAACCTTCATCCCCTGGACGCTGATCAAGCGGGGAGCGAAAAAGGAAGTCATCACGCCGCTGGATGCGCCACAGGCGTTTCGAGTAGGAGCAAAGCAAGGGCAGGCCGTTGTGGGGACTGCCCGGGACACGCCGTTGTTGAGAGCACTTGGGCTGGCACATTACTGGCAGCGGCTGCTGGATCGTCAGAAGGTGGCATCAATTGCCGAAATTGCCCAACGTGAAGGGATCGATGTGACGCAGGTTCGCCGGTTGTTGCGGTTGGGCCTTCTGGCCCCGCAGGTAATTGAGTCCTTGGAGCGCACGGGCAGTACGCACCTTGACGCAGTCATTCGTACACGGTGGCCGATTGACTGGGCAGAGCAGGTCAGAGTACGGCAGAGTTGCGCGTGACCAGGCCCTGGTCTTTGTTGTCTCCAGAATTTGCGACAATGGCCTCATGTGCAATCGTTATGTATCGCCCAGCCAGGCCGAGATCGAACGGTTCTGGCATATCGGAGGCCAGAACCCACCGCGATGGTGGCAAGCCGATGTACATCCGCGCTCGCCAGGACCTTTCATTCGTGTGGTAGCTGAAGGCCGCGAATTGGTGCTTGGCCAATGGGCGCTGATTCCGCATTTTGCCAAGGCGGCAAAGTTACCCTACCAGACCAATAACGCTCGATCTGAGGAATTGTCCAGCAAGGCCAATTTTCGCCAACCCTGGTTGCGCGGCCAGCGCTGCATCATCCCGGCGTTGTCATTCGATGAGCCGTGTTGGGAGACTGGCAAAAACGTCTGGTGGCGTTTTCGGCGTGCCGACGCAGCCCCCTGGGGCCTGGCGGGCTTGTTCAACACGTGGACGGATCCGGCGACGGGCGAGGTCGTCGAGAGCTACACGATGCTCACCATCCCCCTGTGTCAGACTAGTTGTCGCAGCAAATTTGGATTGGCTAAATGAATTTGACAACCTACAGCGCGGCCTTCAGAGAGGAAGCGATACGCAAGACGTTGCAGCGTGGGACACGCACGGTGGCCGATATGGCCAGCGAGCTGAACATGTCGGTGCATACGTTGAAGAACTGGATTCGGGATCCGAAGGTGGCGCATCTGCGCCCCTCGCCTTCGGGGGAGAAACCTGCCGGTGAGTGGGGTGCCGCAGAACGGCTGCAGGCGCTACTCGATACGCACGCTCTGTCCGAAGAGGAGCGCAACGCCTGGTGCCGCCAGCGGGGGCTGTTTGCCCACCAGCTGATCGCCTGGAAGAAGGCCTTGATGGAGCCAGGCAAGCCAGCGGGCGACGCATTGGAGTTGCGCAGGATCAAGGAGGAACTCACTTCGGTACGTCGAGACCTGGCCCGCAAGGACAAAGCCTTATCGGAGGCGGCAGCACTGCTGATATTGCAAAAAAAATACCAGGCGCTGTGGGAGGGCGAGGACAAATGACCTCACTCGTGCAGCGCCGACAAATCATGTCGCTCATCGACCAGGCCGTGGCCGCTGGCGCCCGTCAGGCTCGTGCCTGCGAGGCTGTGGATCTGAGCGCCCGCACGCTGCAGCGCTGGCAACGTGACCGCCATCAGGGCGACGCACGCCCGCAGCGACTCCAGACACCGCGCAACCGGTTCGGTGAGCTGGAGCGCCAGCACATCCTGGCGGTGATCAACAACGAGGAGTACGGCCATCTGCCACCGTCGCAGATCGTGCCACGCCTGGCCGACAAGGGGGTCTACCTCGCAAGCGAATCGACCATGTACAGGCTGTTGCGTACAGCCGGCCAGCTCGCGCACCGTACCCCCGATCGGGCGCGCAAGCCAGTGGCCCGACCCCGTCCCCTGATTGCCACCGCACCGCGGCAGCTCTTCAGTTGGGACATCACCTACATGACCGCTGCGGTGCGTGGCCAATACCACTACCTGTATCTGTTCCTGGATCTGTTCAGTCGTCGCATCGTGGGCTGGCAGGTCTACGATACCGAAGACAGCGAGCGGGCCGGCGAACTGATGCGCGATATCTGCCGACGCGAGGGTATCGCCCCGGGACAGGTCGTGTTGCACAGCGATAATGGCGGCCCGATGAAGGGGGCCACGATGCTGGCCACCCTGCGTGAACTGGGCGTGGCGCCATCGTTTAGCCGCCCGGCGGTGAGCGATGACAATCCCTATTCCGAGTCCTTGTTCAGGACCTTGAAATACCGCCCACAATATCCACGCAAACCCTTTGCCAGCCTGTCGGTGGCCAGGGCCTGGGTCGAGCAGTTCGTTGCCTGGTACAACACCGAGCACCGCCACAGTGCCATCGGCTTTGTGACGCCCGAGCAGCGCCACCGTGGCCAAGATGAAGCCCTGCTGGCCCAGCGCCACGCCCTCTACCAGGCTGCCCGTGCAAGGCATCCGCAGCGCTGGACGGGAAAGACCCGAAAGTGGTCCAGAGTCGATGAGGTCCACCTGAATCCGGAAAGGGGTGGCACCGCAGTCGATAAACAGAAACCAGACCTCAAGCGGGCGGCTTGAGTATCTCAGGAAATGCGACAGGTAGCTTGACAGTCACCGCCATCAATGCGGATCACCATCCGCTCATGCGGCGCATGCACAAGCCCCAACCGGATCGGCCAGCGACGGCACAGGACAAACGTTCGGTCATTCCAATTGAGATGGGCGACGCGGATCAGTGGCTGTCTGGGTCAGTAGAGGATGCGAAGCAGCTTTTGCGGCTGGCACCTGTGGATGTGTTTGATGCGGCACCGATGGTTCCGTCGACCGAGGGTGGGCCAGTCCAAGCGTCACTGCTGTAGCCTGTTGGTGCTGGTCACGGCCCGCATGGTACGGTTATCTGATGTCCGCTGCACAATACTCAAACCATCAGCGGTGGACGGCAAGCCAGATTGTGGGGCCATCTGCGGCCGTCGAATTCACACGATGTCTGAGGCCCGCTGGAATCCAGTAATGGTCACCTGGAGCCAGCATGACGGCAGTATCATGACCTTCGATCTGTAAGGTGGCCGCGCCCTGCAGGATGATGACCCATTCATCCCCATCCTGTTCGTACCAGAAGTCGGGCGGGTTTTTCTGTCCGTGAGACACAATGCGTTCGATGCGTAAACCGGGGACATTCAGCAGATCGTCAAAGGCTTCTTGGGCCGTATCGACGGGCATGGCTGCAAAGAAGTTCCTGAGCATATTGACTGTGTTCTCTGAGTGAGCCGCCCGACGTTGGAAGGCTACTTGCGGCTTCCAAAGAACACCTTCAGTAGATCCCAGATGCTAAACGTGGTGCGTGAGTAAATCCGGTTGTAGGCTGCCCGTTTGGGGTTGGTCAGCCATCCCCAGCCGCGCGGGGCTTTCAGGCCCAGGTTGTGACGGATGAACCGCTTTGGGGATGTGCGGGCAGAGATCATTCGCTTGAGGGATGGCTTGCGTAGGCCGAATTTCATGGTGGCTTCTCCTGACGTCGGACTTTCGCTATTGGCCATTATTGTGCGGTAAATTCCGTGAAAAATTCGTCATCCACCTCATACGTGGTCACCGGCTTCAGCCCCAGTTCCAGGTGCTCCAGCATGTCGACGAGTTTTTCGCTGTCCACCAGCTCAATGGGCGGTGCACCGTCGCGGTTGGCTTCGCGGCGTGCTTCGGCTGTGAATGTCCCTGTGGTGATGATGATGCCTTTATCGGCCCGCCCGGACATTGCGCCCCGGAAGTCCCGCACGATGGACGGGGTGACGGAATTAGCATAACGTTTGCATTGAAATAACACCTTGAAGGACACCAGCGCATTGACCTGCAAGGTGCCATGCCCGTCGATGCCGCCGTCATTGCTTTGACCAGTGACTTCAACGTGTGTGAATCCGGCCTCGCGCAGCAGGCGCTGCGACAGGCGCTCGAACCCGGATGGCGGCAGGTTGCGCATGATTTCCAGGACATCTGCACGGTAATCGTTCGAAGGCTGTCCTGCCTCCTCGACGGTTTGCTCTTCCGTCGCAATAGTGTTGGCAGCTTTTGCTCGGCGCTGCTCCTGGAAGACCGCCACCCAGCGGCGGAAGATCTCATGCGCTTGTTCGTACGTCAGAGTTGCGGTGCGCCCGCGCTCCGTCAGGCTCCAGACGCCGCGCTTGGATGAACCCAGCAGCCCCTCTTTGGTCAGGTAGAACCGGGCCCAAGCCACTTGATTTTTGAAGCGTGGTTGGCCGGACGACGTGAGCTCATTCTGGATGTCGTCAGAGACCCCCTGGTCGGCGGCGATTTGCTCAACCACCTCGTCGGGTGACCCAGAGCCGCCCAGCTTGCGAAGCGCATCCAGTAATGGGCCAAACCAGTTGACGAACTGAGCGCCTTCGTTTTTGTTGTGGCCCCCCATGCCTCGATCCCTTTACTGTTCTTTGATCAAGGTATGGTATCACTGGAGTTGTGCTTCGGTCGCCTCTGCAGCAGCAGTTACCAACTCCAACCCAGAGCCCCAAAACCCGCATAAACTCTGGCCCGCGCCTCGCGCGCACTCGCGAGGCAAACAGATAAAAACGGAAAACAGAGAGGCCGACCTGGGCCAGAAGCAGGCTAACCAGGAACCCCAAGCTCGCGAGACAACTCCGCAAACCCCCGCCAGCACTGGCGCTCCAGCCAACAAAAAACCCAACCGATATGGGTTGGGTTTGTTACAACTGGTGGCCCGGGGCGGAATTGAACCACCGACACAAGGATTTTCAGTCCTCTGCTCTACCAACTGAGCTACCGGGCCAAGACGCAAAATAATACACGAAAACATGCCCCCGTGCACGGCCCTGACCTTTTGCCCAATAGCAAAAGATTCGGGACGGGAAGGCGTGATTCCAATGCTAAAGGAGCCTGAACGCAGGCGAAACAGTGGATCACGACAAGGGGGCGATTGAACCGGCCGGGTTGTCAACCAGCGTCTCGCCCAGATAGTCCAGGAACGAACGTACCGCAGGCGACATGCCGCGACGCGACAGGTACGCGGCATGTACGATGCCAAGCGGCAGGGACCACTCAGGCAGAACGGATTCCAGGCGGCCCTGAGCGATGGCCTTGCGGCACATGTAGTCGGGGATCACGGCAACGCCGACACCGCCCACAATCGCATGCAGAAGCGACAGCAGATCGTCCATGACGCATGCGGCGCGGCAAACAACCTGGCATTGCGCCCCATGCGGCCCGGCCAGAGAGAAATGAATCCTGCCGGCCTGCGCCGACATCCCCGCCGCATCGAATCGCTCCAGATCGGCGGGCTGCGCCGGCCTTCCGAGGCGCTGCAACAGTTCTGGACTGGCGACCAGCAAATTATGGCTCAAACCCAGTCGCTTGAGGATGGCGCTACCGCTGTCATCGAGATTCTGACGGACCCGCAAGGCGACATCCACGCGTTCGCTGACCAGATCTACGACACGATTGGTGACTTCCAGTTCCAGTCTGACCAGCGGGTGACGTTTCAAGTAATTCGGGATCAGGGGCGCAATCACTGACTGCGCGAGCGTGACAGGGCAGGACACCCGCAGAGGACCGCGTGGCTCGGCCAGAATCTGGGAAATCTCTGCGTGTGCCTGATCGGCTTCTTCCCGCACCGCGATGCAGTGACGGATGTATTGCTCACCAGCCAGCGTCAGGGACAGCTTGCGTGTCGTGCGATTCAGGAGCCGCACACCCAGTTCCGCTTCCAGCCGTGCGATCCGCCTGGACAGACGTGAAGTGGGCAAATCCAGTGAGCGCGCCGCGCCTACGAAGCTGCCTTGCTCCACGACTTCCGCGAAGTACCGCATGTCGTTCAAGTCTTGCATGGTGGATTCGCTTCAAAAATAGAACGCTGTAGTCTAACAAGAACATATTATCTTTTTTGCACTTGTAATGGACAATATCGCCTATCAAGGGTTGCTCTTCCGGTGCCCATTCAAATAAGGCATTTTCATGAAACTTCTGCACATTGACTCCAGTATCACAGGCTCCAATTCCATCACGCGCCGCCTGTCCCAAGAAATCGTGGTGCAGCAGCGGGCCACGCATCCCGACTTGCAAGTCGACTACCTGGACCTGGCTGCCCAGGCGCCCCGACCTCTGTCGCTGAACGCGCTCGGCTTCCGGATGCCGGCCCAGGACACGTCGCTTACCGAGCCGCAGCGCCTGGAAAACCAGGTTTCCGAGGCTCTGGTCAGCCAGTTGATCGCAGCCGATATCGTCGTGGTGGGTGCGCCGATGTACAACTTCACGATTCCCGCTCAACTCAAATCCTGGCTGGATCGCGTGGCCCAGGCCGGTCGTACGTTCAAATATACCGAAAATGGTCCGGTGGGCTTGCTGGGTGGAAAAACAGTGATTCTGGCGCTGAGCCGTGGTGGAGTCTATTCCACCAATCCGGCAGGCCAGGCCATGGAGCACCAGGAAAGCTACCTGAAATCAATCTTCGGTTTCATGGGCGTCAGCGACATCCGCGTCGTACGTGCCGAAGGGATGCAGATGGGCCCCGAACACCGCGAGCGCGGCCTGGCGCAGGCGCGGGCTGACATCCATGCGCTGATGGCGGCATGATCTTCCCGGATTCGTCCGCAGATTTGAAAACGCTGTAATAACTTCATCAGGGCAACTGGACCCTCATATTGGTCGCCATGATTGCCGCTTGTCAGCAAAACTGTTGGCCCCAGACCACCCGCGTTGCCACCGCAATCGGCGTGTTCACCTTGCCCAGGAAGGCCTCTCCTGCAGGGGTGAGGTACACGCCGATTGCGGTACGCTGAAGGAGCCTTGCTTCTACCAATGCCTCCAGATCGTGGATCTGGCGTGTAATGGCAGCTTGGGTTACGTGAATCCTGTCAGCTGCCGCACGAAAACTGCCGCTCTCGGAAACGGCGACAAAATAGCGCAGATGGCGAAGTTCCACCTTGCGCTGAAGCATGTACGTCGGCAGGTGTATCGGTTCCATGACATCAACGCAAGGTGGGGGTTCGCTCGTACGTCCCCGGTTTGTGCGCCCGAGAGACCTGAGGCCCCCTGCAGTGCGGCCCCAACCGCCCTGATCCCCCAATTGTTGGCGGGCGACTTATAATGCTCTCTGTCCTCTTGTGCTCATTTCGCAGACATGCCCGTCGACGTGCTGACTTTCGGCTTGAACCATGTTTCTGCACCGGTTTCGGTGCGGGAACGTGTGTCGTTTCCGGGCGAACTGGTCAAGCCTGCTCTGGCGGCCCTGCGTGCCAACTTTGGTTCTGCCGTACGCGAGGCCGCGATCCTGTCCACGTGCAACCGCACCGAGGTCTACTGCGCTGCCGATCCGGGCGTCTGTCCGGAATTGCCGGCCTGGCTGGCGGAATTCAACCGCGTCGAAGCCGGGCTGCTGACACCGCACGTATACCAGTATCAGCAAAATGACGCCGTGCGCCATGCTTTCCGTGTGGCCAGCGGGCTGGATTCGATGGTGCTGGGCGAACCCCAGATCCTGGGCCAGATGAAAACCGCCGTGCGCACGGCCGAACACGCCGGTACGCTGGGGACTTTGCTGCATCAGCTGTTCCAGCGCACCTTTTCCGTGGCCAAGGAGGTCCGCTCGCAAACCGCCATCGGCGCGCAATCGGTGTCCATGGCGGCCGCTGCGGTGCGCCTGGCCGAGCGCGTGCTGGGCGATCTGGGCCGCTCGAACGTGCTGTTCATCGGTGCGGGCGAAATGATCGAACTGTGCGCCACCCACTTCGCGGCGGTGCGGCCACACCAGATCGCCGTGGCCAATCGCACGGTCGAACGCGCTGAAGTCCTGGCGGGCAAGTTCAATGCCCGTACCTTCAAATTGTCCGCCTTGCCGGATCACCTGGCGGAATTCGACGTGGTGGTCTCCTGTACGGCCTCATCCTTGCCCATCCTCGGGCTGGGGATGGTGGAACGGGCTGCGCGTCTGCGGCGTCACCGCCCCATGGTCATGGTCGATCTGGCGGTACCACGCGACATCGAGCCCGAGGTCGGTCGCCTGGCTGACGTCTACCTGTATACCGTGGATGATCTGGGGCGCATGGTGCAATCGGGCACGGATGCGCGGCGTGCCGCCGTGGTCCAGGCCGAGGCCATCATCGAGGCGCGGGTGCAGCATTTCATGCACTGGCTGAACAACCGTGAAATCGTGCCGGCCCTCATCGATTACCAGCACTGTGCCGATGCGCTGCGCCAGGCCGAACTGGATCGCGCGCGGCGTCAGCTGGCGCGCGGCGACGATCCGGAGGTCGTGCTGGAACTGCTGGCTCACAGCCTGACGCACAAGTACATGCACGGCCCACTGTCCGTGCTGAATCGCAGCGAGGGTGACGAACGCGCGCTACTCCTGTCCCTGTTGCCACGTCTGCTGCCAGAATCCGGCCCCCGCCGTCGTTAGCGTCCCCCTGCCTGCTTCTTGCGTGCCGATCCGGTGCCCGCGTGCACCCGTTCGACATTTCAAACCGCTTTCCCGGACATCCTTTTCATGAAAACTTCAATGCGCAACCGCCTGGAGCAGCTCAGCCATCGCCTGGCCGAAATCGACGCCATGCTGGCCGAGCCTGGCAGCGCGCGCGACATGGACCAGTTTCGCAAGTGGTCGCGCGAACGCGCCGAGCTGGAGCCCGTGGTGCAGGCGTTCCAGGGCTGGCAGCGTGCCCGGGCTGACCGGGATGTGGCCGTCGAGCTGCTGGACGACCCGGACATGAAGGCGCTGGCCGAGGAAGAGCTGATGGATTCCGATGGGCGCATCGCGCAACTGGAATCCGATCTGCAGATCCTGCTGCTGCCGAAAAATCCGGATGATGATCGCAGCGTCTTTCTGGAAATCCGCGCTGGCACTGGCGGCGATGAAAGCGCGCTGTTTGCCGGCGATCTGCTGCGCATGTATGCCCGCTATGCGGAATTGCGGGGCTGGCGGCTGGAGTTCGTGTCTGAACACGCGTCCGAACTGGGGGGCTACAAAGAGGTCATCGCGCATATCGAAGGCACGGACGTCTATGGGCGCCTGAAATTTGAATCGGGCGCGCATCGGGTGCAACGCGTGCCAGAGACGGAATCCCAGGGCCGGGTGCACACATCGGCCTGTACGGTGGCCGTCATGCCCGAGGCCGACGCCCAGGTCGACATCCAGATCAATCCGAACGATCTGCGCATCGACACCTTTCGTGCCAGCGGTGCGGGCGGGCAGCACATCAACAAGACCGACTCGGCGGTGCGGATCACCCACCTGCCGACCGGGCTGGTGGTGGAATGTCAGGACGACCGTTCACAACACCGCAACAAGGACCGCGCTCTGCAGGTGCTGGCGGCCCGGTTGAAGGATCGCCAGCAGCAGGAAGCGCAAACGCGCGAGGCGGCGCACCGCAAGAGCCTGATCGGCTCGGGCGACCGTTCGGAGCGCATCCGCACCTACAATTTTCCCCAGGGTCGCGTCACGGATCACCGCATCAATCTGACGCTGTACAAGCTGGCGCAGGTCATGGATGGGGATCTGGACGAGCTGACCGACGCGCTGCTGGCCGAGCATCAGGCAGAACAGCTGGCCGCGCTGGCGCTGGACTGAGATGGCCGAGACCCTGCGGGAACGGCTGGCGCGCAGCCCCCTGCCGCGCCTGGAGGCCCACCTGCTGTGGCAGGACGTGCTGGGCGTATCGCGTGCGTGGCTGATCGCCCACGACACGGTGGCACTGGCCCCCGCGCAGCTTGCCGCCCATGATGCGCTTGAGGCGCGTCGCCTGGCGGGCGAGCCCATGGCTTACATCCTGGGGCGTCGGGAATTTCTGGGGCGTGATTTCCGGGTCACGCCGGCAGTGCTCATTCCGCGACCCGAGACCGAACTGCTGGTGGAATGCGGCCTGGCGGCGATTCGTGCACAAGCTGCCCCGCGCGTGCTGGATCTGGGCACGGGCAGCGGCATCGTGGCCGTGTCGATCGCCCTGGCGCGCCCCGATGCGCGGGTGCAGGCAAGCGATTGCAGCGAGGCCGCCCTGGCCATTGCGCAGCACAATGCCGACGTTCTGGGGGCAAAATTACTGTTTTCCCGCGGGAATTGGTACGATATCAAGTTGGATTCGATTCGGCACGATCTGATCATTTCAAATCCGCCCTACATCGACGCGCAGGATGCGCATCTGTCCACGGGGGATCTGCGCTTTGAACCGCGGGCCGCCCTCACGGACGAGGCCGATGGCCTGGCGGCCCTGCGCCGGATCGTGCAGGGTGCGCCAGCCCATCTGTTTCGCGATGGCGCGCTGTGTGTGGAGCACGGCTGGGATCAGGCGGCCGCCGTGCAGGCCCTGTTCCGGGCAGCCGGCTTTGCGAAGGTATGCTGCCTGCGCGACCTGGCAGGAATCGAACGTGTTACCTGGGGCCGCCTGGCGGCCTGACCTTTTTTTCACCGAGAGCATCACCATGAGCGAAGCAGTTCAGTCAGAAGTCCAGAACTTCATCCGTGAAACCGTCACCGGCAACCCGGTCGTCCTGTTCATGAAGGGCACCGCACAGTTCCCGCAATGCGGCTTTTCCGCCCGTTCCATCCAGATCCTGAAGGAAGTCGGCGTGACGAAACTGGTCACCGTGAACGTCCTGGAAGACGCGGAAGTCCGCCAGGGGATCAAGGACTACGCCAACTGGCCCACGATTCCCCAGCTTTACATTCAGGGCGAATTCGTGGGTGGCACGGATGTGATGGGCGAGATGCACCAGACAGGGGAACTGGCAAAGCTGCTGAAGGACGCCGGGGCAATCGGGTGACTCCCGCGCGCCGGCTGGTGGTCGGCATCAGCGGGGCGACCGGCGCGCAATACGCCATTCGCCTGCTGGAAATGGTGCGCGCGCAGGGTGGCATCGAAACGCATCTGGTCGTGTCGCCGTCGGGGGCCCTCAACGTTCGCCACGAACTGGGGCTGGCGCGCCAGGCGGTGCACGCACTGGCCGACCACGTCTACAGCCATCGCGATGTCGGCGCGGCGCTGGCCAGCGGCAGCTTTGCCACCGCCGGCATGGTGGTGGTTCCGTGTTCGATGCGTACGCTGGCTGCAGTGGCGCATGGCTTGTCCGATAATCTCATCACGCGTGCCGCGGACGTCACCCTGAAGGAGCGCCGCCGGTTGGTGCTGATGGTACGTGAAACGCCCTTCAACCTGGCCCATCTGCGCAACATGACTGCCGTCACCGAGATGGGAGGCATCATTTTTCCGCCGCTGCCGGCCTTTTACATGCGGCCTGCCAGCCTGGATGAACTGATCGATCACACGGTCGCCCGGGTGCTGGAACAGTTCGACATTCAGATTCCCGGGCCACGTTGGGCCGGCATGGGTTCGGACGGGGAGACCGATCGACCATCCTTGGGACCTGCGTCTGGCCTGTAGCCCTGATTTTTCGTCGTTTGACGGCTTTATCGTGGGATCCGGCCTTGTCACAATTGTCGGGTGCGCCGGCCGATGACCACGGCCAGCCCGATGCCGCCTGCGGCAAAGGCGCTGGTGGCCACCCAGGTCCATTGCCAGTCGCCGCCGGCCAGGTTGACCACCCACGCCACCACGGGCGGGCCAGCAAACTGCCCCAGCGACGAGCATTGCTGCATCCAGCCGACCGTGGTCGAGGCCGTCTGGGGCGTGGGGGCCAACTCCAGGGCCAGGACGAACAGCGTGGCAGGTACCAGCCCGCCTGTCAGGGAAAAGATCAGGATGGCAAAGAATTGCGCCGACGCGGGCAGGCCCGCGCCGAAAGCGGCGTAAGCACAGACGATCATGGTGCCCAGGCCGATCACCAGCAGGTGCCAGGCCGCCACGCCATGGTGCAGCAGTCGCCCGGCCGACAGATTGCCGAAAATGTTGACGCCGGCCACGACGGCGGTCAGCAGCCCGGCCGTGGTGCCCGAGATGCCCTCGGCGGCATAGATGGTCGGCAGAAAGCCGATGATGGCCATCCACTGGCTGGCATACATGCCGAAGGTCAGTGCCACCAGCCAGGTGTTCAGTGAACGCAGGGTGGTGGTGGCCAGTGCCAGCGCCGATGGGCGGGGGTGGCTGGCGTCAGGTGGCGGGTCGGCAGGCACGATGCGCAGGGTCAGCAACAGGCAGATCAGGGTCAGCCCGGCCAGCAGCAGCCACAGGAACCGCCAACTGCTGATGCTCAGGATCCATGAGCCTGCCAACAGGATGATGACGGTGCCTGTCGGCATGTAGGTGCTCCACAATGCCAGGATGCGGCTCAGGCGTTCGGGCGGCGTCAGGCGTCGGATCAGCGCCGGAACCGGCAGCGCAACCATCAGAAAGCCACAGCCTTCCAGCGCCCGCAGCAACAGGACGGCACGGGCCGAGTCCATCCAGGCACCCAGGGCGGAAGCCGTGGCAAGGATGGCCAAGCCCACCATGATGCAGCGCCGCAGGCCCATGCGCTCGGCGACCAGGCCGATCAGCAGGCCCAGGGTCATCCCCCCGATCTGCACGGCGGACAGCAAAAAGCCGGAGGCCAGCAGAGTCAGATGGAACTCGGCCTGCAACTGTGGCAGCGCGGGTGGCAGCTTCCAGATATGCAGTGCCGCGCAAATGCCCAGCAGGACCAGAAAGAGCGCTGCCCGGGTGGTGCCACGGGCTTGGCTGGCGGCGTGAGCCGGTTCGGGAGTAAGGGTGGCGGAATGCGTCATGGGGTTTCTATTTTTCTGGGAAGCCAGCGCCAGAACATGCCGGCGGCAATGAAGCCCAGCGCGCCGATGAGGCTGATGCCGGTAGCCAGGGAAAACGCAGCGGTCAGCCCCGACAGCAGGATGGGACCGCCCCCGCCGCCGGTGTCGGTCACCAGGCGCCAGATGCCCAGAAAGCGGGTACGGCCTTCGGGGGGTGAGGCATCGGCGCCGATCGTCATGATGATGCCCGAGCCGATGCCATTGCCCAGCCCCATGATCACGCTGACGGCCAGCAGGCTGACGAAACCTGTCGTCCAGGGCATCGCCACGAAGCTGGCGCCCATGATCAGCATGCACGGCAGCGCCACCCAGAGCCGGCCGCGCAGATCCATGAGCCGGCCGGCCGGGTAGAACAGCAGCATGTCCACCGCCCCCATGAGACCGTAGATCAGGGCGGTCGAGGTGGCATCCAGGCCGATCTGGTCGGCCCACAGCGGAATGACGATCTGGCGACACGAGCGGATGGCCGAGACCAGCGCCGTGGCCACGCCCAGCGTCAGGAAGACGCGTGCGTGGCGTCGCATCAGCTCGATGAGTGCCGCCTGGGGCGCGGTCGTGCCCACCGTGCGGGTGCGTGATTCAAGATCCGGGACGGACAAAGACAGCAGGCCCGTGCCCAGCATGGCCAGCACGGCGGCCCAGTAGGCGCCGCTCAGGCCCAGCACGTGAATGAAGCCGGCAGCGGCAAAGGGGCCGACGAACAGGCCCACGCGCATCGTGCCACCCAGCGTGGACATGGCCCGCGCGCGCATGTGCAGGGGCACGGCCTCGATGAGGTAGGTCTGGCGCGCCAGCATGAAGACCGCGCTGGCCAGGCCGATCATGAAGACCCCCAGCCCGAAGACCCAGGGGGTGCGTGCCATCAGGCACAGCGCCAGGGCCACGAGGCTGAAGACGGCAGCGCCGACCATGGCGCGCCGTTCCCCATAGCGGATGGCCAGTGCGGCGGCGGGCAGGTTGGCCAGCAAGGATCCGATCCCCACCATTGCCACGATCAGGCTCGCCATGGCCGAACTGGCACCCAGGTCGCGGGCGCTGAGGGCCAGAACCGGGAACATGGCGCCCTCGCCCACGCCGAACAGCAGCGAGGGCCCGAAAGCCGGCAGTGCGATCCGGCGCAGGCTGAAGGAATTGGAAGGGGGCGCCACGCAATGAGGGGGTGCTATTGGAATCGGTCATTTTCGCACAGGCTCCGGGGATTGTCCGGCCCGGCCTGCCGCAGTGGCGCCGCGTTCAGTCCGGGGCCGCTTGCACGCAACGGGCGGTCGTCACAGGGAGGGCAGCAATTCCCCGATTGCCGCAGCAGGCAATTTCCGGGCCAGAGCAAGCCGCAGGGCGATGCGGGCTTGCAGGGGATTGAGTCTGTGCGATGCGAGCAGGCCGCAGGCTTTGTCGCTGGGTTGGGCGGTGACCGTGCCGCGCGGTACGCGGCTGGCGCGGATGCAGACCAGCCCGCGGCGGCGGGCCTGGGCGCAGCCGCGCTCGGCAGCCGGGCTCAGGCTGCCATTGCCCATGCCCGCCACCACGATGCCGCGCACGCCGGCCTGGATGGCGGCCTGATAAGGGTGCAGTGGCGCATCCTGGTAATCCAGAATGATGTCCACGGGCGGCAGCGTTGGCAGGCCCTTCAGAGGGAAAACGGGGCTTGCAGGCAGATCGGGCCGCAGGGCGTAAGCCACCTGTCCGTCGCAGATGGCCCCCAGCACCCCCATGCCGTCCGCGCCGAAAGCATCCACATGCGTGGTGTGATGCTTGGCCACGTGACGTGCGGCCAGAATGCGATCGTTCAGGGCGACCAGTACGCCGCGATCCCTGCTGGCCGGGTCGCGCGCCACCAGCAGGGCGTTGTTCAGGTTCAGCGGGCCGTCCGCGCTGAGCGCCGACGCGGGGCGCATGGCGCCCACCAGCACGACCGGCTTGGGGCTGCGCACCGTCAGGTGCAGGAAAAACGCGGTCTCCTCGAGGCTGTCGGTACCGTGCGTGATGACCACGCCATCGACATCCGCATCCTGCACGCATCGCTCGACCAGGCGTGCCAGGCGCAGCAGTCGTACGGTCGTCAGAGCGCGGCTGTCGGTGTTGAAAGGCTGTTCACAGCGGATCTCGGCCAGCCCGCTGGCGCCTGGAATGGCTGCCAGCATGGCTGCGATGCCCTGGGTGACGCGATAATCCGTCAGGATGCGGGGGTCGCCGGCCGTGGCGGCAATGGTGCCGCCCGTGCCGATCAGGACCAGGCGACGCATCAGGGGTACAGGCCACGCACCTGGCGGGCTTCCAGGATGCGCGTGCAGCCCACGATGAACGCCGCCGTGCGCAGGGACACCCCATGGTGGCGTGCGACGCTCGACACGGCGCTGTAGGCAGCCCGCATCATGGCCTCGAGGCGGTGGTTGATTTCCTGTTCCGTCCAGAAGAAGCTGGAAAAGTCCTGGACCCATTCGAAATAGCTGACCGTGACGCCGCCGGCGTTGGCCACCACATCGGGGACGATGACCGTGCCCTTGGCAGAGATGATGTCGTCGGCCTCTGGTGTGGTCGGGCCATTGGCGCCTTCGACCAGGATGCGGGCGCGGATCAGGTCGGCGTTGTCGTGGGTGATCTGGCCTTCGAGGGCTGCCGGGATCAGGATTTCGGTTTCCAGCGACCAGAATTCCTCGGGGGTCAGTGCCTGTGCATCCGCAGCGCCGGCCACCCCGCCGTTTTCGCGGGCATGGTCGAACAGGGCCAGAATGTTCAGGCCATTGGCATTGTGGACGATGCCGGTGTGGTCGTAGATGGCGATGACTTTTGCGCCGGCCTCCTGGAACAGCCGCGCGGCGGTGCCGCCCACATTGCCGAAACCCTGGATGGTCACCCGGGCGCCCTTGATGTCGATGCCGGATTCCCGTGCGGCTTCGCAGGCGGTGACGTACACGCCGCGTCCGGTGGCCTCCACGCGCCCCAGGCTGCCGCCCAGGGAAACCGGCTTGCCGGTGACGACACCGGTGACGGTGGCGCCTTCGTTCATGGAATAGGTGTCCATCATCCAGGCCATGGTCTGGGCGTTGGTGTTCACATCGGGTGCCGGGATGTCCTTGTTGGGGCCGATGATGACGCCGATTTCACTGGTGTAGCGGCGCGTGATGCGTTCCAGTTCGGCCTGCGAGAATTGGCGCGGGTCGATGCGGATGCCGCCCTTTGCGCCGCCAAACGGCAGGTTCACGGCGGCCGCCTTCACCGACATCCAGGCCGACAGGGCCATGACCTCGGACAGCGTGACGTCCTGGTGATAGCGCACGCCGCCCTTGCCCGGGCCGCGCGAGATGTTGTGCTGGACGCGGTAGCCCTCGAAGTGGGCCACTGCACCATTGTCCAGTTCGACCGGGATGTCCACCACCAGGATGCGCTTCGGGCGTTTCAGGGTTTCCACCCAGCGGGCCAGCGAGCCCAGGTACGGGGTGACACGATCCACTTGTTCGAGATAAATGGCCCACGGACCCGGATGGACCGGATCCAGATAAGAGGGCAGGGCATGAGCGATCGGTTCAATCATGGTATGCGGCCTTTTCATGGGTTTGTCGTTGTGTCGGGGGCCCTTCTGGGCCGCGGGACGCCATCAGGGCGCCCCCGGCAGGGGCAATACCTGCCATTCTAGTGCCGTCCGACGGTCCTGTGCCTGGTGCCGTTCCGGGCGGGTGTTCAGACGCCGTATTCTTTCAGGCCGTCCAGGTTCAGCACCTGCACGGCGCCGTATTCGACCTTCAGCAGCCGCGCGTCTTCCAGGGCGCGCAGGGCCTGGTTGGTGCGCTGGCGGGAAATTCGCGCCAGATAGCCGATTTCTTCCTGGGTGATTTCCAGCCGCATGGAATTGCCGGGATACAACAGCGGGTTGAACAGTTCGGCCAGGCAGCGTGCCACGCGTGCATCGGGTGCCAGCAGGCGGTCATATTCGGCCTTGCCGATGAACTGCGCGACGCGTTCGTTCAGCTGGTGCAGCAAATAGCGGTTGAATGGAATGCTGCCGTCCAGCAGCCAGAAGAACGTCTCACTGCGCAGCCGGGCAATGGTGCTTTGGCGCAGGGCAATCACGTCGTACTTGCGCGCTTCGTGCTTGAGCAGCGAGCCTTCGCCGATCCAGCCGCCCGCAGGCACCCCGGTCAGCGAGGCGAGCTTGCCTTCGGCATTGCCGACCGAGACCTTGACCAGGCCATCCACGACGCCGATCCAGGCGGTGGCCACGACGCCCTT